>Ga0310691_10004332_pt1 | contig 16039 bp, 6 predicted proteins | sample 176DNAGHGlowgp2_FD_203887 | JGI IMG/M metagenome (GOLD analysis project Ga0310691, IMG submission 203887) | Sheep rumen microbial communities from Palmerston North, Manawatu-Wanganui, New Zealand - 1766 DNA GHGlow gp2 (v2) (version 2) | ecosystem: Host-associated > Mammals > Digestive system >...
GCCCGTAACCGTGACCGTCAGGGCCGCCTTCGTGATCTTCAACCAGCCGTCTACAATTTCGAACGCCACGTTGTAGTTCGTGTTCGCCGTGCTGAACTGTGACGCCTGCAATCCCATCGGATACGTGCCATCGGCGTTGCTACCGCCATCGACATCCGTGCCGCTGGCCACCGCGGCCGTCTGGACCGGACCGCTGATTTCAGCCGCCGTCAGCGTCGCGCCCGTCGGGATGACCACGTCATAGCCCGTCACACTCTGCGCAGTACCGTTGTAGGTCTTCGTATCGTTGTGACCCGTGATGGTCACCTCAAGGTCGGCCTTGTTGATGGTCAGGTTACCCTCCACGTATTGAATATTGTAGTTACCGGTGGCGCTGCCCACGGCCGCCGCACTCGGGACGATCTCGTCCGTGTAGGTGCCCGCATCCGTCCGGCTGCCGCTCAGCGTGATGCTCGTCAAAGCATCATTGCCCTGCAAACCCTCCACCGTCACATAGGTGTCGAAGCCTGAGTTGTAGAGGCCCGCAGGTCCCTGGGCGGAACCGCTGTACGTGTAGGTCTGGTCCTTGGCCGTGACCGTCAGCATCGCCGGCGTAATCTTCAACCAGCCGTCCTCAACAGTGAACGCCACATTATAGTTCGTGTTCGCCGTGCTGAACTGTGACGCCTGCAGTCCCATCGGATACGTGCCGTCGGCGTTGCTACCGCCATCGACATCCGTGCCGGCGGCCACCGCGACCGTCTGCTCCAGACCGCTGATCTCCGACTCCGTCAGCGTCGCACCGTTCGGAATGCTTATTACATAGCCCGCAACGCTCTGCTCGCTCCCGTTGTACGTCTTCGTGTCGTGGTTGCCTGTGACCGTAACCGTCAGATCAGCTTTCGCCACCTCCAACGTAATTGTACTTTGTTCCGTACCGCAATTATCCGGGCCAGTGGCCGTCACCGTAATCGTATGGGTTCCCGCATTGGGATGACCGGAGAGAGTCTGCGTTTCGGGGTTGTAAGTCAGACCCGCGGCGGCAAGCTGCTCCGCCGTCATCGACAACGTCACCGCACTCTGATCATCGTTCGTGATGACAATGTCCTCGATATCGTCACCATAGACAAGCTCCGTCTGGGTTGCATTCGTAACAGCCAACGTCACCTGCGGATATACAGGCACCGTTACCGTAAACGCACCTCCCTCACATCTGCCCGTGGTAGGTGTCACCGTATAGACAGCGTTCTGAATACTGCCGGATGTATGGGCGAGCGGACCACCGTGGACATCCGTCGAGGTGGTGCCGTTGGAGCCGTCAAAATCCTCGCCACCGCTGACGCCACTGTTGGGATCAAAGGTCCAAGTGTAAGTGGTGGTGGGCTCCTGTATCGGAGGCACGGGATTAGCTGTAAACTGGTCACCATTGCAAATGTTGTCAGTGATGATGTCGGGAATGGTGTAATTGGTGTAGGGGTTGTTAAGGGTGACTTCAACGGAGGCTGTGGCAGAACAGCCCGCATTAGTTGAAGGATCTTTCACACTAACAGAGTAAGTGCCTGCACTCAAGTCTGTAAACTGTTTGGTGCTTATGGGCATCGCTTCTCCATATTCTCCACCATTAAAAGCGAATTGATATACACAGATACTACCATATACAGGATTACCGCCTGAAGCTGTCGCCGTGATAGTGGCACCAGCCGCACAGGTCTCCTGAGTGGCTTTCAACTCCAAAGTCGGAGAGGGACTCACCGTGATGGTGCCGGAGAAGGTCTCCTCATTGCACGGGGCCGTCTGACCCGGGACCGTCTCGCTGGTGAAAGTAAAGGTGTAGTCGTATGTAGTGGTCGTGGTCACCACAGGTGTGCCAGAGATGGTCACTACGTGGGTTTCAGGATCGATGGTGTAGTAATCATTCGGGAGGTTGCCCGTCTTCACCACGCTTTCCGCGCCGGTAGGGGTGACCACAATCTGATTAATCGGATTGCCGGAACAGATCTCCTGTGTGGTGGAACCTCCGGTAGCGGTGATGGTTGCGGGAGTAAGGACAGTGATCTTAAGTTGCCTACTTGGGAAAAGGAAACCTTTACATCCATTCTTCACAACGTATGTGATAGTAGTGGGATTATTAATCGGATAATAACGATTGTCAGCAGGATAATCGCCATGTTCGATGACTGCATTGTTATTATATGTCGTCAATGTGGGCTCATCAAAAACCACAGTGGCATACTCCTTCCCTTCATCACAACAAACATATATATTACCATTAGCATCACCAGGGAAATAATCCCAATCAAAGACTGGAGGCTGAGTAATAGTAGTGGAGGTACTCTTTTCACAACCATCGGCATCAATGACCTTGACCGTATAATCTTGTGATAAGGGTTCCACATTACCAATGCATATATTCCCAAAATAACCTGTTTCGTTGGGTTCTCCACCAGTGGTAAGATCATAATACGTATAGTCTGGGGTTCCTCCAGTAGCTGTCATTGTAAAGCTACCCTTATTCGTGGTAGCTGGTGTACAGTTGTTACATGTGATATCATTATGGACAGTCTCGTTCAGTTTCAGCTTCGCCGGCACCGTCAGCGTGAAGGTCACCTCGGCAGTGTTGCCGCAGGAGTCCGCCACGGTGACAACCACCGGGATGGTGTACTCATTATCCTGCTGGGTCAACGCATCATTGCTGGCTTCGGGCGACTGCGTGATGATGAGATGCTCGCGGGCCACCACGTTGTCGTTCGACTTCTCACGCACCTGACCCGTCAGATCCGGGATGGTGAACGTACAGTTGCTCGAGCTCAGACGCTGTGTTGTGGTCAGCGCCGATGCGAGGATTGTGGGCGAGGTCTCATCCTTGATGTTGTAGGTAAACACCCAGTTGAAGGTCTTTTCCGCACAGTCCGTGTAGGTGTACGTGTAGGTGCGGGTGTACTCGCAGTTTTCGTTGTCAGCGTCCACGGCCGTGGTTACGACCACAGGCTCCGGCGCGGACAGCGTATTGCCGCACACGTCCTTCACCACCGGCTTGGTCACCGGGGCAGTGGCGTCGGCCAGCTTCTCCACCGAAGCGGTGGTGGGCGCGGGGTTACCACCCTCTGCCACATACTCACTCGGCGAAGTACTGCGCTCAACCGTGTAGGTGAACGACCACACCTTGGTCCTGTTGGAGCAGTCCGTGTAGGTGTATTCGTATTTTACAGAACCCTGACAATTGTTGTTGATATTTGTCACCGTGTTGGTCAATTGCGGGGCATCGGTGATTTCACGACCGCAGCCGTCGTAGGCCGTCGGCAGCTGGATGGCACTGTTGGCTTCACCGGCCGCCACCGCCTCGGCGACACACTCCACAGGGGCTCCGGTAGGAACATTGGAGAAGGTGATATCCTCGAAAACACCCACCTGGACAGTACCCGTCGCCGTGGCGCTACAACCGGCGGCATCACTGTAGTTGATGGTGTATCCGTAATCCTTGGTACAGTAGTCCGTGGGGACATTCACATAATACGTGGCCGTGGAAACACCTCCATCAGTACTGATAAGACTGATGTAATCATGTCCATTAAACGTACACGTAGCTGTATAATTGCCATTTGAGTTCGAAAAATGTGCAAATGTTGGAACTATCGCAACAAGACCTTCGTTGGAGCAGAACTGGTAGGCCGGAGCCGTGATCTGCACGGTCGGGTTCACCGTCACCTCCAAGGTCTGCGCCTGCAACGTGCAACTGCCGTTCGACGGGGTGACACTGTAGGTCAGCACCATAACACTATGGTCAGTAGTGGTGTTGGTGACACCATTATCGATAATGGAAGAACCACTGCCCGTTCTCTGCACACCATCCTGTGTGCAAGACCATGAATAGGTCGTGGTCGTCGGGTAGTTGGAGGTCGGGGTGATATTCAGATTGCCACCGGAGCAAATCACCGCCGTGGACGGCACCGTCACCTCCAAGTCAGAAGTACGGCCAACCACAATGGAGGCAGACTCCTCGCAACCGTTGGCATCCTTCACAACCAGCGTGTAGGTGCCTTCCGCTAAATGATCGAATTCGACGAAAGCCGTAGGATCCGCACCCGTGGTCAGCGTACCGATACGGGTCTGATCGTACGGAGGATTGGTGGTAGCACAGGTCAGATGGTAGAAATAGCCGAAACCGGCGTTCTGCACACCACCGGACGTTCCGGCGATAACGATCTTGCCGTCATTGTTGGCGCAAGAGGATTTCGTCACATCAGGCGTACCCACTGTGATGGCGGCAGGCTCGCTCACCGTCACATCCATCGTGGCCGTACAACCGTTGGCATCCGTGGCCGTAACCGTATATCCGGCAGCATTATATGCCAAACCGCTGAAGGTAAGGCCGTCTAACGTAGCTGAAGTATTATTGATTGTATACGTGTAGGTTTCATTTGCATTCGGGGTGCCGCCCGTGGCCGGCTCGATGGTCACGGTACCCGTGGCATCACCGTGACAGACAACATCCGTGGAGGTGTAGTTGTGCAGCGCCAAGGTCTCAGGCACCACCACCTCAATATCCACATAGTTCTCTTTTCCGCAAAGGTCGGTCACCGTGACACGTACCGTGGTGGTCTGATCAATCTCGCCATCCTTATCCTGTACCTTGACCAATTTGTTAACCGGGGAGCAGTTGTCACCCACCGTCACGTATGAATTATCCGTGATCATATTCGGGATGGCATACGTACAGTTGCCCGTACGTGTTGCCGGCACGGAAGCGTTCACTGCCGTGATGGTCGGCAGCTCGACGTCCTCCGCGTTGATGGTGGCCGTGGCCACATTCGAGGTGCAATCATTATCATCGGTGATGGTCAGCGTCACCTCGTAGGTGCGGCAGGTGCCGTCACTGGTGATGTGGATTGTGTCGTTGCTGCCTGTCCTCCAGTCAGCACCGTCACGCTTCACGTTCCAGCTATAACCGGTAGCTTCGTCGGTCAGATTTATCAGTTCGGAGGTAAGCTCATAGTCAACCCCGTCAGCAAGCGGACAGCCCGCGTCAGGCACACCGTTGATCTTCGCCTGCAGGATGGTCTGCTCGGCGTTGACCGTGATGTCATAGTTGGAGACATAGTCCACATTGTTCACTACCATGTGGAATTCAGCCGAATTCTGAGATGTTCCAGCTGTCGTGGTATAGGTGCCACCCGTGGAAGCCGTGGTCGTGACGGAACCTGCCGTGAAGACAGCACCATTAAGCAAGGCACCAGGCTGGACGGTCACCGCATCCGTATTTGTCATCTGCGTAACTAACGGGTTGCCGTCATAAGCTCCGCAATCCACCACCTCAACCGTGATAGGCTTCGGCGTTATGGTCATGGAATACTGGCATGTCTGTGATTCATAATTGTCCGCCGTAGCCGTCACTCTCACCTGCATCGGACCATCAAAGACATTCGTGATGGAAGGCTCATTGGGTGAAGGCGTGCTCCACGATTGGCCATTGTCCGTAGAGGTTTCATACGTTAATGTTGTGGAAATCGGAACTAAGTCATTGTTATTATCATAAACCTGAGTCAGAATGCTGCCCTGAGGAGCGCTCAACGGCGTATTGTTATACGCTTGTGACAATGCATTCGGACAAGTCATCACAATTGCCCTTTCCACAACCTCTATATCACAATCGAATGATGATACGCGACAGTTAGTCGGATTATTGCTATTGGTAATAACCGCCTCCACGTTAGTCGTCCCCAATGACACTCCCTGAATCGTAACCGTTGTGGCATTAGTCGGAGTAATGGAAATGTGCGCATTGGAGGGTGTCCACACAATCGTCTCTTCGCTCGTGAGATTTCTTGAAATGGACAATGTCTGCGGGAGCTGGTACTGGATACTTCCCGGGCAGGTGAACGTGAACGCCTCCGGGGCGGTCTTCACCGTCACCGTAACGTTCGTGGAGGCCGTGCAACCGTTGGCATCGGTGATGTTCACGTAGTAGGTCTGCGTGGAGGGCGGGGTGGCATGCACCGTGGCAACATTCGTGGCATCCAGACCCGTGGTCGGAATCCACTGGTAAGTGATGTTGCCCACACCCTGTGCACCCGTGACCTCAGCCACCAACTCAGCGGTTTCACCCGCACAGATGTCGTCGGGAGTCTCCACCGCCACCGTGGCTTTCTTCGGGATAGTAACATGCACAGGGTATGCAACAGACGTGAGGCCACAGGCGTCGGTCATCGTAATGTTCACCGTAATATCTTGATCTTGACTCTCATCCTGATAATAGAGGGTATTCGCTGCCGGCTCCTGGTTGAAGGTCAAGTTGTTGCCCGAACAGCCGTCCGAAGCCGTCACCACATTGGAGAAATCCGGAATCTTGAACGCGCAGTTGCCGGCCGGAATCGCAGTCAAGGTCTGCACCTCCGAAATGGTCGGAGCGGCGACATCCTTCACCGTGATGGTCTGATTCTGGGCAGCCACGGAACAACCGTTGCCGTCGGTCACCGTCACACCCACCGTGTAGGTAGCGTTGCAGTTCGTACTCGGGATAGTCGCGGTGCCCGTACAAGAATTCTCTTGCAAGGCAGGTTCCACCGTCAAATCACCAGTCCAGGCATACGTGTAGTCGCTACCGCTACCCGCAGAGGCGCTGGCGGTCAATGTCACCGTGCCCACGTTCGGACAGACCTGCGTCTGATCGCTGGCAAGTTCCACACTCGGCAGACCGTTCACCGTAATGATCTTGCTCTTATGGGATTTACAGTGCGAGGTTGTGTTCTCCACCTCAACGGTCACCGTCTTGGTGCCGGTGGTGGACCACTTCGCCGTGATGGCGTAAGTGGCATCACCACTTACCACCGTTCCGTCCTCGCCAACACTCCACGTGTAGCTGTAACCGCTCACGTTGTTGGTGCTCAGCGACAGCACATTGTTGGCCAACGAACCCGTGGTGTTCAAACAGATGTTGTCGTTGCCGGTGATGGTCAACGGCAGGGTGTCGTTCACCGTCACCTTGATGTTCTGCGTCTTCGCAGAGCAGGCGGGCGTGTAGGTGGAGTTGGCGGTGATCGTGTAGGTATAAGTGCCGGCCTGGAGAGGCTTGCCCGTAATCGACTTCACGCCCCCACTCTCGGCATAGTGCAAACCATTATCACCAAAGGTGGGTGCCGTGAACGTGGAGTTCGTGTTCGTAATCACCATCGGGGTGATCTCTTCGCCCAGACAGATGGTCTGCTCGTTGTTTGTCACCTCTAACGTCACTAACGGGTTTACCTTGATGGTGACCGTGGCCTCATCCGTGCCGCAGTTATGGTTGTCCTGGTCAGTAAGGTTGGAGGTGGCAACCACCGTATAGGTATAGGTCGTAACCTCCGACACCGCAGCCGTCGGGGCACCGGAAAGGACATGAGTCTCTTCGTTGTAAGTGATACCGGCGGGCCAAGTCAAATCGGCAGCATTGATGTCGGCATTCGTAAACGTGATCGTCATCGGGGTGATGCTCTCGTCCTGACAAACCGTCTGCTCGGCATTGGTGATGTTGATGGTCGGCAGCGGGTTCACCGTGATGCTTACCGGCACCGCCGTAGCCGTGCCGCAGCTGTTGGAGGCCGACAGGTTGAAGGTAGCCGAAGCCGTGGGCGTACCCGTGATGGTCGCCGTGTGCGTGGCATCATCCTTGGCAAAATCCAGATGGTAAGAGCTCACGTTCGGGGTGCTTAGCGTCGAGTTCGGGTAGCTGATCGTGATGGTGGTGATGGCATTGTCCGCGCAGACCGTCTGCGTGGCGTTCGTCACCGTCAAAGCCGGCTTCGGGTTCACCTTAATGGTGCCTTCAAGGTAATCCCGGTCACATTGGGGATTCTGGTCGGAGGTGGCCGTTACCTTATATTTATATACACCCGCCGTGGCGATGGTACCGCTGATGGTGGCGGGGGATGTGGTCAGACTCTCGACAATGCCCGACGGCTTGCTGATGGCAACGTCCGACTCATCATACCACTGGACGCTGAGGCTCGCGTTGTTGAAGTTGATACTGATGGGGGTTATCGCCACGTCCGCGCAGGTGGTCGGGTTGGCGTTGGAACCCGCAGAGAGCTCCACCAACGGGTTCACCGTGATTTTCCCCGTTTTCTCCACCACACTGCAGGCGTGCTGGAAGTTGCTCGTGGCAGTGACCGTATATTCGTATTCGCCCACCGAGTTCGGAGTCACACTGAGGGTGCCCGTGTAAAGGCCGGTCGTCTGGTTGAGGGTCTCCGTGTAGGTGTAGCCGTAGGGCAGCCCCGCAAACGTCAGCGTAGAGTTGGCGTCGTGGGTGACTGTGATACTCTGGATGGCATTGCCATAGCAGATGCTCTGGGTGGCGTTCGCATCCAACTCCAGGGTCACCAGCGGGTTCACCGTGATGGTGCCGGTTATCGGGGAGGTGGTGCAGGCCGGCTCGCCATCGAACTGTGTGGTGGACGTCACCGTGTAGGTGTATGCCTTGGGTGCGGTCTCCATGCTGAGCACAGGCGTGCCGCTGATGGTCTTGTTCGTGGCGAAATCCGTCGTGGAGATGTCTGTAGGCGTACCGCCCGTCCATGCAAAACTAAGGGTGGAGTTGCCGCTGTTTTCAAAGACGATATTGGCGATGGCCTCGCCGGAGCACACCGTCTGATTGAGGGCGCCGGATCCGGAGGCCAAAGAGACCGTCGGGTTCGGGCGCACCGTGATGCTGCCTTGAATCTGCACAGGATCACACACAGGACTCTCGCTCTCCCCCACCTGCTGGTCGGAGGTGGCGGTGATGGTGTAGGGATAGGTCACCGCGTCCTCGCCGGTGAGAACCGGTGTGCCGACGATGGTTGTGCCATACACATAGACACCCTCAGGCCTGCCGTTCGACCACTGGATTTCGATATTGGCATTGTCGTATTCGATTTCAATGTCGGAGATGGGGGTTCCGGAGCAGACCGTCTGCTCAGACACAGTGTTGTTGGTGAATGCCAGCGACACAGCGGGATACACCGTCACGGTGATTTCCGCTTCGTCCGTGTCAGGACAGCCCCCTTCCGTAGCTGTCACCGTCACCCTGTAGGTGGTCGTGGCCGAAGGAGTGACGTTCACCTTATTAGGCTCTCCGGTGACGGGTGTCCCACCACTCCAAGTATAATTGGAAATCGTGCCGGTCAGGCTCTCCGCATCATAGTTGGCGGTCAGCGTCACCTGCGTACCGGAGCACACGGGGAGCGTTGCCGAAGAGGTGATCCCCGTCAGCTCCACATGCGGATCGTTCACCACCACCTCAACGCTGCCGGGTTGGCTCTCCACCGAACAGGAGAGGCCGCTGTTGTCCGTGGCGTTGACCGTGGCCGTGGCGACAACCTCGTAGGTCGTGGTGGCAGCCGGACTGGCCTTCACCGTCGGACCCGTATTGGCGCTCAGACCGCCGATGGGCGTCCATGCATACGTAACATTCGTTCCGGTGGCATTGGCGGTCAGCGTCGCACTGTCGCCCAAGCAGATGGCTCCGTCCGACGTCACGGTCGGAGTGCTCACCACGGGGTGCAGCACCGTAACCGTAATCTCCTTCTGGTCGGTGGCGGGACAGGCATTCGCACCCTCTCCCACCGTATTGGTGCCCACCACACGGTACTTGCCCGCATTCGCATCTGTCACATCGTTTATTGTGAGCTGGGCGTGTGTCTCTCCAGTTAACTGAGTCGTGGTGTTCCCACTAACCTTGTACCATTGCCAGGAAGGGGTACCGGCGGTGTTGCTGCTGCTCGTGGAGGCGATCAGCGTGAGAGTGCCGCCGTAGCAGACGGTGCTCTGACCCATAATGTCGTTGAGTTCGATGCTCGGATGGTTCACCGTCACCGTGGTTTCGGCCGAGGCCTCACAGCCGTTCGTGCCCGTGACCGTCACGCGGTAGGTAGTGGTCACCGTGGGCGTCACCGACGGAGTGGCACCGTTCAGCGTGGAAGGGTTCCAGGAATAGTTGGAAGCTGCAAGGTCAGAGGGCGTAACCGTAAGCGTGGTGCCGCTGCCACCGTAACAGACAGTATTCTTGGCTGCGGTCAGCGAAGCCGTGAAAGTGTTGGCCGGGATGATGACCGTCACCACCGTGTCGCCGATATTGCCGCAGCCATCCTGCACGCGCACCGTAACAGCAATCTGCTGCGGATCGCTGGTCTGGGCATAGGGCGTATTCTCCTCAGGGGTCTGGCTCACAAACGTGACCGTCGAGCCGCAATCAGCTAAGGCATAATCAGCATAGCCCGACAAATCAGGGATTTTGTAGCCGCATGCCCCGTCACCCGTGGTGGCGGTAACCGTGTAGGTCTTGGTTTTGTCGAAGACCGGCGGTGTGTTGTCGTTGGCTATCAACACCTGAAGACAGGATCCGGTAAGGCCTTCCCGCACTATGGAATAGGTTCTGTTAATTACTTTATTGCAAGCCGTGCCCGTCTCTACATCGCTGTGCGACAGCAATGTAACATCTGTGTACGCATTTTGGGGCACTGCCGATTTCAACGCCGCATAGTCTGCCAACGGGTCCGGCAGAGACGAGACACACGTGGCCGTGACATTGGCCGGGCAGTATATCTCAGGCGCATTATTGCTGTTGACCTGGATAGAGAACTCGCATTCATCGTAATCGTTGGCATTGCAATTACTCTGCACCCGAATTTTCAGCCAAGTGGTGGTATTTTCTGTGAACTGGGTCGGGAAGGTGGAAACCGTAGAGTAGTTTGTTTGACCCTGATTCTTTTGATAGCGAGTCACCGTGTAGTAATTCGCATCATTGACATTGGTCACCACTGTTGAGGGGATATAGGCTGTGGTGGCGTAGTTGTGACCCGGGTCGCAATAAAGGATCTGATTATCAGGGCAGTTGAGAATTTCCAGCGCATCCGGCTCGTGGATAGTCACCGAAACCGGATCAGCTTCGCAACCGTCACCGCCTTTGTCTGTCACTGTGACGGAGTACGTGCCAGCTGACAGTCCCGTAACACTATAAACACCTGTTACTGACTGCGTTGCCGTAACCGTGGAGGGTGTCCACGTAAGATTATATCCTCCCGTGGTGTTGCCACCATTCACCACAAGTGTCGCGCTACCGGTTCCGCCGTGACAGGTAGCATCTATGCCGACGAGATTGACGGTGAGCGGCCACGCAGGCTGACCAATCACCACATCGTTCTTCGACACTTTACAGTTGGTCTGTGTATTAGTCAACTCCACCGTGTAAGTTCCAGCAGGCTTGTTGGTGATTTCAATGCCTGTCCACTGTGTATTAGGATCAAGGTTGTTGTACCACGTGTATGTCAAACCATCATTCGTATTTTGATAGGTGTTCCCATCCAATGTTTGCTGGGTGGTAGCGGTAACTTTGGCCGATCCCGTGCTTGCGCCGAAGCAGAGCACATCGGTAACGCTCACCGCGTCGATGGTCAGCTTGGTGGTCTCTTTCACCTCCACATCTTTAACAGTTGCCTTACAACCGCTTGTGCGGTGGGTAACGACTATAGTGTATTTTCCTGCAGGAAGGTTGCTTAAAGTCGTCATCGTTCCCGCGAACGAACCGCTGCCTGCATAACTAGTTCCCTGACGTGTGTATGTGTAATCGTATGTATCGTTCGCATTGCCGTACGCGGTTATGGTAAGTAGAATTTGACCATCGTTGCCATTAGGGCACTGGACGTTGGAAAGGACCTCAGCCTTGGCGGTGATGTATTCAATCCAAACACGGCCTTGTGCACCTTTACCACCATGACCCTCATAATTTCCTCCACCAGAATAACCACCACCGCCACCGCCACCGTAGGTGTTGCCATTCTTTCCATCTCTATCACCAGACTGTCCACCCTTTCCACCACTTCCTCCTGGTGAACAAACATTTCCTTCATAGTCTTGGCTCACGTAAGTATTAGACGAAAAACCTGGAGTGCAAGAACTGCTTCCAGCGCCACCACCTCCAGCGCCTCCTTTAGCGTCTCTATGATTACCCTTAGCTCCATAACCACCTTTTTTAACGTTGCCGTCTCCTTGAGATCCACCATTTCCAGAGCCTTCGGTGCCCCCTTTGCTTCCTCCTTTTCCACCACCTCCTGCATACACAAGATTTGTGGTTTCTCCGTAATAGGTCACATAAGAAGGATTACCATCTTTTTCAGATGAAGCTTGGGCTGCAACTACGACATTGAGTGTGTTATGGGTTGAGAGATCCACGGTCGCTTTACTATAACCACCACCACCACCACCACCACCAGCAGCATGTTTGACAAAAACAGTTCCTGTTCCTTTAGCATTTCCGCCGCCGCCACCGCCGCCAATGGCATGCACCACTACCGTAGTGGCAGTAGATTTGGAAAAAGTATGCGTTCCTGCGGTGTTATATGGTTCTATCTTTTGTCCCCACGCATCTCCCGCTCCAATCACAAGAGCAATCAGCACCATCCACGCGCACGCAAGGGTGTGCAGGGGTGTGTGGGCGAGCGCCCGCGCGCGCGTATATATGCACGCGAGGGTGCTCTTGTTTGCTGTCTTCATCGGTTGGTTCTTTCCTTTCGTAGAATTTCTGTTCATATTGTTACTTTTTTCTTTTTTTCGTTTCGGGTCCCGCAGGGAGCTGAGCTCTGCGGGGTGTCACCACACTGCGGCGGTGTCCTGTGGGGGGTAGCACCACACTGCGGCCCCACACTGCGGCTTCGCCTTGTGTGGGGTTACTTGCACTGCGTGCGTGTAGCCTCTCCGAGGCTGGTTCCGCACTGAGGGCACCACACTGCGCTTCGCTTGTATGGTGTTACTTGCACTGCGTGCGTGTAGCCTCTCCGAGGCTGCTCAAGGAATGCTTTTTCAATACTAACACTCTTTCGTCACCGCATTCCCTGTCGGGGTTCGCTGCTAACTGCTAACTACTAACTGCTAACTACTAATTTTATCTGTACGTTCGTTCGTCAAAAAAGTTTCATTCAGAGCCTATTTTTACATCATAATCAAAAAAAGTCGGCAAAAGTACAATTTTTCCTTATATATAATTACGTAAAAAATGCGATTAAAACACAATCGTCTGTATGTCAATGTATTAAAAATGTTAATAAGTGTGAACTGAGGAGCGGCGGCGCCGCTTCCGCGGCCTGACGGGTACGCTGCGCGCACCGTGACTCGCAAGGGCATGCGCTCCAAACGGAACCCTCTCACCCGCCAGTGATCGCAGCATCGAAAGCGCAGCTCTACCGTTAACCTGCGCACTGGCGAGATGGGGGTTCCGTTTTGCAGGCCTTCTCTCGCGAGTCAACGCTTGGCCTTTTCGGTTTGTCATGCTCTTGCGAGTTAACGCATCGGTTTTTTGGCAAAACGGAATGGAGGTGCGTTTATCGTTAATCACTGCATCATCGACAAGCCACACGCCATCGATGTGCCGCTTCATCGACAACCCGCGCGCCAACGAAAGCGGCAGCTCCATTCCGTTTGGACGACAACCGCACCCTCACACCCGCAAGAGTGCGCAGCAACAAACACAGTGCGCAGTGACTCGCAAGGGCAGGCGCTCCAAACGGAACCCCTCACCCGCAAGTGTGCGCATCATCGTAAGCGCCGCTCTACCGTTAACCTGCGCACTGGCGAGGTGGAGGTTCCGTTTTGCAGGCCTTCTCTCGCGAGTCAATGCTCAGCCTTTTCGGTTTGTCACGCTCTTGCGAGTTACAGCATCTGTTTTTCGGCAAAACGGAATGGAGATGCGTTTATCGGTAATCAGTGCATCATCGACAACCCACACGCCATCGATGTGCCGCATTATCGACAACCCGCACACCAACGAAAGCGGCAGCTCCATTCCGTTTGGACGACAACCGCATCCCCTCACCCGCAAGAGAGCACAATAACAACCACGGCGCACCGTGACTCGCAAGGGCATGCGCTCCAAACGGAACCCCTCACCCGCCAGTGAGCGCATCATCGGAAACGCCGCTCTACCGTTAACCTGCGCACTGGCGAGATGGAGGTTCCGTTTTGCAGGCCTTCTCTCGCGAGTCAACGCTTGGCCGTTTAGGTTTGTCACGCTCTTGCGAGTTATCGCATCGGTTTTTTGGCAAAACGGAATGGAGGTGCGTTTATCGGTAATCAGTGCATCATCGACAACCCGCGCGCCATCGATGTGCCGCATCATCGGCAACACGCGCGCCATCGATGTGCCGCATTATCGACAACCCGCACACCAACGAAAGCGGCAGCTCCATTCCGTTTGGACGACAACCGCACCCTCTCACCCGCAAGAGTGCGCAGCAACAAACACAGTGCGCAGTGACTCGCAAGGGCATGCACTCCAAACGGAACCCCTCACCCGCCAGTGAGCGCATCATCGAAAGCGCAGCTCTACCGTTAACCTGCGCACTGGCGAGGTGGAGGTTCCGTTTTGCACGCCTTCTCTCGCGAGTCAACGCTTGGCTGTTTCGGTTTGTCACGCTCTTGCGAGTTAAAGTATCACGTAGAATTGGATACGCTGCGCGTAAGGATTGGCGTAATGCGCTGCGCGCATTGGAGGGGGTGCGCTGCGCGCAGAAATCTGGGAAAATCTGATTAGAAAATCAGAGAAAATCAGAGAAAATCACAGAAAACGAGACAATATTATGGCAACAATTTATTAATTTTTAACAACACATCTTTCAACACACTGAGAATCAACATAAGAAAAAAAATTTCATCATTATTGACAACTACATGAAATTTGTTTATCTTTGCCGCGTGGAACCTCGCTACACGTCGGACCGGGACTCCACAAATATCACTAACAAAATATCATCCACTAATTATGGAAAACGAAATCCTTATACCCGAAATGCCGCAGCTGCGACAGATGGTGCTCCTCGGCGAGCACCTGGCCTTCGTCATCGAAGTGAAGGCGGATTGCACAAGAAAAAACATCGACAAGTTCATGGACCGCAACAGCCTCACCCGCTTCTGACCCCCTCAGCTCCTGCGGAACTTGTGGAAATCACTGGAATCCCACGACTGGTACAGCAGGATGTGATGGATCTCGTTGATGATCATGATAAAGAGACGGAGGTCGTTCTCGGCAAACCAGCGGATGGCCGCCGTCTCCTTGCGGCAGGCAGCGGCAAACGTGGCCAAGAAGGTGCAATGGTACTTGTCCAACCAGGCAATGGCCGCGTCCTCGTTGTCGATGGCGTTGCTCAACACCGCGAACTCCGGATACCCGTTGTCCAACAACCACTGCAACGCGGCCTCGTTGGAGTGTATCGCCGACGACAACGCCTCCAACTCGCGATACCCGTTGTCCATCAGGTAATCGCTGAACCGCCGATCACCCTCCAAACTCTTCAGGAAGGCCATCAGCACCTTGGGGTCGTAATCCAAAAGACTATGCATGATTGGTTAGAAGTTAGAAGTTAGTAGCTAGAAGTGAGCAGTTAGCAGTTAGTCGTTAGAGGAGGCCAACTACTAACTGCTAACTGCTCACTGCTCACTGTTTCAGGCTCACCGTCTTGTTGAACACCAACTTCTCCTCGGTGGAGTCGGGGTCGCAGTAGAAGTAGCCGATACGCTCGAACTGGAAGTGCTTGATGGCGGAGGCCTTCTCGTAAGTGAGCCCCTCTTCCACCCAAGCCTGCTTGATCTCCAAGGAGTTGGGGTTCAGATTGTCGAGGAAGGTCTTGCCCTCTTCGCAATCGTCGGGGGCGGGCACGCTGAAGAGACGGTCGAAGAGGCGCACCTCGGCGGCCTTGGCGTGCTTGACGGGCACCCAGTGGATGGTCGCCTTCACCTTGCGGTTGCTGTCGGGCATGCCGCTCTTGGTCATCGGGTCGTAGGTGCAGTGAATCTCGGTGATCTCGCCGTTCTCGTCCTTGACGATGTGCGTGCACTTGATGATGTAGGCGTATTTCAAACGCACCTCGCGGTCGATGGAGAGGCGGTAGAACTTCTTGTCGGCGTTCTCGCGGAAGTCGGCGCGCTCGATCCACAGCTCTTTGGCAAACGGGATCTGGCGGGTGCCGGCGGTCTCGTCCTCGGGATTGTTGACGGCATCCATCATCTCCACCTGGTCCTCAGGATAGTTGTCGATGACGAGCTTCACCGGGTCGAGGAC
>Ga0310691_10004334_pt1 | contig 16035 bp, 10 predicted proteins | sample 176DNAGHGlowgp2_FD_203887 | JGI IMG/M metagenome (GOLD analysis project Ga0310691, IMG submission 203887) | Sheep rumen microbial communities from Palmerston North, Manawatu-Wanganui, New Zealand - 1766 DNA GHGlow gp2 (v2) (version 2) | ecosystem: Host-associated > Mammals > Digestive system >...
TGGGATAATGAGGATGTGGCCAGCGGTAAGGGTTGTTTCTATGCTAACTTCAAGCCCGATGACGGCAACTACACGAAGGATGGTAACCTGATCACGAGTCGTGTGGGTATCTATTCCTCCAACAGCAACGGTCTCTACGACATGGCTGGCAATGTGGCCGAGTGGACGAGCACCATCTATACAGAGGCTGGCGTCGATGCGATGAACGATATTAATCCGCAGCTGAGATATAACGCAGCTAAGGAGGATCCTTATCGCCTGAAGAAGAAGAGTGTTCGTGGCGGATCGTGGAAGGATCCTGAATCTTATATCCGCTCGGCTTGGCGTTCCTCGGAATACCAGAATCAGCCTCGTTCATATATAGGCTTCAGGTGTGTAAGAAGCCTCGCGAACTCTACCAGTGAGAAAACCAAGCTGAAATAATAAATGGTAAATCTGTAAATTGTAAATCCCTATGACCACCTATAGTAAATTCAATTTTGTCTATCGTCTGCAGAAATGGATGGACAGCGTGCCAGGACAGACCTTCCTCAATTATGCATATAGCTGGGGAGCCTCTATCGTGATTTTGGGTACACTTTTCAAACTGACCCATCTTCCTGGTGCCAACTTCTTCCTGTTCCTGGGCATGGGAACAGAGGTGTTCGTATTCTTCATCTCGGCCTTCGACCGTCCGTTTGACAAGACGACCGATGGCATGGAGCTGGATACACATATCAAGACCGACGACGACCTGGTGGAGGCTTCGGCTGCTCCTGCTACCGTCATCGGTGGCAATGGCGGCACCATCATCATCGGAGGTGGTGTCGGCTCGGGAGTGCCTGGCCAAGTGAATGAGATAAGCGAGGCTAGTCAAACTAGTCAGGCCACTGTCGATACAGAGGCTATTGCCGCTGTCTCGTCTTCTGTGACGACGATGGCTGGCGGTTCTCCCGTAGCATTGCCTCAGGTGAATCCTGAGCTTGAAGAGGCTACGGCCAACTACGTTGATGAGCTCAAACACCTCACGGAGATGCTCTCGAAGGTGGCAGAGCAGAGTGAGCGTCTGGCACGTGACTCTGAGGAGATGGAGAACCTGAACCGTACACTGACAGGCATCACCAAGATCTATGAGATGCAACTGAAGAGCGCCAGCTCGCAGATAGGAACCATCGATGACATCAACGCCCAGACGCGTCGTATGGCAGAGCAGATCGCAGAACTCAATCAGATTTACACCCGCATGATTGAGGCGATGACCGTCAATATGAGGGCTGCCGCCCCCTTAGGTCAATAATTAATGGTAAATTGTAAATAGTCAAATAGTAAATAAAAGTGGCAATTAAGAAAAGACCCGTCTCGCCGCGCCAGAAGATGATCAATCTGATGTATGTCGTCTTGATGGCCATGCTTGCGCTGAATGTCTCCAACGAGGTGCTCAACGGCTTCTCCATCGTGGAGGAAAGTCTGAAGCGCACGACGCAGAATGCCGCTGTGGAGAATCAGGCAATCTACGATGACTTTGCCGAGCAGATGAAGAAGAACCCCCAGAAGGTGAAGCAATGGTACGACAAGTCACAGAAGGTGAAGACGATGAGTAACAAGCTCTACCACCTGGTAGACGAACTGAAGCAGGCCATTGTGATCGAGGCCGACGGCAAGAATGGCGATGTGCAGAACATCCGCAACAAGGAAGACCTTGAAGCTGCCAATCAGGTGATGCTGGCTCCTGGCCGTGGCCGTGGACAGGAGCTCTTCGATGCCATTAATGCCTATAGAGCCAGTCTGTTGCCGATGGTCACCAGTCCCCGTCAGAAGAAAGTGATTGTCTCCAATCTGACCACCGAGGTGCCTAAGGAAGCCAGCTCTCTGGGTAAGAACTGGCAGGAGTATATGTTTGAGTCGATGCCTGCCGCCGCTGCTGTCACGCTGCTGTCGAAGCTACAGAATGATGTGCGTTATGCCGAGGGCGAGGTGCTCCACACCCTGGTGCAGAACATCGACGTGAAGGATATCCGTGTGAATGCCCTCGAGGCTTTCGTCATCCCCAATTCCCAGACCATCGTCCGTGGCGACAAGTTCTCGGCTCATATCGTGATGGCTGCCGTCGACACCACTCAGGTGCCTGATATCTATATTGGCAATCAGAAGGTGACGCTGCAGGATAACCTCTACGAACGTATATGTAACACGACTGGCGACTTTACGTTGGCAGGCTATTTGGAGACTTTCAATGGTAATGGCGAGCGTGTGCGTCGCGACTTCACTCAGAAGTACACCGTCGTTGATCCCAGTGCGACCGTCTCTGCCGACCTGATGAACATGCTCTATGCGGGCTACAACAACCCCATCAGCGTCAGTGTGCCTGGTGTGCCTCTTAGCAAGGTGCAGGCCACCATGACCAATGGTACTCTACAGGCCGTAGGACCTGGTAAGTATATCGCCCGTCCTTCGAAGATTGGCGAGAATGCTACCATCACCGTCGTCTCCACGAATACAGGCCGTACGCAGCAGATGGGACAGTTTACTTTCCGTGTGCGCCGTCTGCCTGATCCTACACCTTATATTACGATGAACGACGAACATGGCAATGCTACCCGTTTTAAGGGTGGTGGTCTGGTGAAAGGTCAGCTGGTTGGAGCCAATACGCTCGGTGCTGCCATCGACGACGGCATCCTCGACATCGCCTTCAAGGTACAGTCGTTCGAGACCGTCTTCTTCGATAATATGGGTAATGCCGTGCCCATCGTTAGCGAGGGTGCTTCGTTCTCTGGACGTCAGAAAGAGACCTTCCGCAAGCTGACGCGTAACCGCCGATTCTACATCTCCCGTGTGACGGTGGTAGGCCCCGATGGACTCACGCGCACCCTGCAAAACCCCATGGAAGTCATAGTGAAGTAATTGAAGATTGAATATTGAAAATTGAATAAGATTATGAGAATAGTACAAAGTTTCAACCAAAGGGAAGATTGGACGAGAAAGATGTGGATTGTGGCATTCTGCCTACAATTTTCAATCTTCAATTTTCAATCTTCAATATCATCCGCTCAGCCGAAGCAGCGCCGTGTACAGCCAAAGACGGAGCAGCAACAGCAGCAGAAGAAGAGTTCGTCATCGGCCATGTCCATCCGTGAACAGATATACTTCCCCACGGCTGTCGACATGCCTGAGGATGTGGTGTGGCGTCGTGATATCTACCGTGAGATCGACCTCACGAAGGATGAGAATGCGGGTCTTTACTACCCTGTGCAACCCGAGGGCAAGCAGATGAACCTCTTCACCTATATCTTCAAGCTGGCGCAGAACAATTATATTCCTATCTACGAGTATTCTATTGCCAACGACGGTGCCGATGTGTTCACCGACGAGACAAAGGTAAAGATGAAGACCCTGCTCGACGACCGTCATATCTTCTATGAAGAGGGCGAGAATGGCAAACTGAAGGTCGACAACAGCGACATCCCCTCACCAGAGGTCACGAAATACTACCTCAAGGAGAGTGCCTACTACGATCAGGCCAATGCCGCCTTCCATATCAAGGTGGTGGCTCTCTGTCCGGTGATGATGCGTGAGGACGATTTCGGCGGCGAAGCCACCCAGTATCCGCTGTTCTGGGTGAAGTACAGCGACTTGGAGCCTTTTTTGAACCGTCAGACGGTGATGACCTCCAACCTCAACAACGCCGCCACGATGTCTATGGACGATTTCTTCACACTCAATATGTATCGCGGCAAGATCTACAAGACCAACAATGCCCAGGGCAAGACGCTCCTGCAGCTTTGCGATGGCGATACCACGAAGCTCTCTGCCGAGCAGAAGCGCATCGAGAAAGAGCTTGAGGCCTTCCGTAAGAACATCTTCGGCGACCCTGAGAAGAAAGACTCTCTCGACAGCATTGCCAACGCCAATCCTCAGAACGTGAAGGCCGCCAAGAAGGCAAAGGCCAAGACCGTCAAGGCCAAGAACACCAGTGTGAAGGCCTCAAAGTCATCTAAGCCCAAGAGTTCATCCGCCTCATCTTCCTCTGGCAATGCTCGCGTCAGCGTCCGTCGTCAGAGACATTGATAAGACAGGTTGATGTGAGGGATGAATCGCTGTAAACTCCTTTAAATAAAGCACTTTCGCTTAAAAATGTGAAGGATGAAGGACGTTTGCTCTAATGCCAAATGTTAATCGCAATCGTCCTTCGGTCAAATATCTTTACAAAATAAAATTCATTAGACTTTCCTTAGCCCAAAGTCCGACTTTAGTTAGCCTAAACTCCGAGCTTTTGTAAACCGCTGAAAATCAGACGTATATGGTTTTGTGTAAAGCAAAGTTTGTGTTTGTGATTTTTCTTTACATAATAAAGTATTGCATACAGGAATCTTACTCGCCTATAGTTCTTTCCATCATTCGTGGGGGCCAAATCTACCAAGACGGCCAAGGTGAAGCCGAGCAGCGTGAAGAGTTCGAAGTCTTCTGCACCTAAGAGCAGCAGTAGCAGTGGTTCTGCTCGTGTCTCCGTGCGCCGTCAGCGCCACTAAAAATGATTGTAATTCATAAAAGATATGAAAAAAGAGCGACCATTCGCTCTTTTTTTGTATCTTTGCAACCTCACAAATATTGAAAACGGTTATGAAGAAATTATTGACTTTAGTCGTGCTCCTGTCGGCCATGACGCTGACAGCACGGGCACAGGGTGTCCATTTTGGTGTCAAGGGTGGTATTGATGTCACTGACATGAGTTTCAGCGAGAAGGTGTTCAATACATCAAACAGGCTTGGCTGGTTCATCGGCCCTTCATTGCAGATAGAATTCCCCATGAGTGGCTTTGGCATCGACATCGCAGGTCTCTACGACCAGAAGAGTACCGAGGTCAACGACCAGACCATCAAGATGAAGAGCGTTCTCGTGCCCCTCAACCTTCATTTTAGAATTGGATTCGGCCGCGATGCAGGTATATATCTTGCAGCAGGTCCACAGTTCGGCTTCAACGTCGGCGATGATGAGTTCAAGTGGAATGCGGATGGTGTGGAAAACACGTTCCAGCTGAAGAAATCCAGCCTGAGTGCCAATCTCGGTGCCGGCTTCTATATCGCAGGCTGTTGGGAGGTAGGTGTTACCTATAATATCGCCCTGGGCAAGACGGGCGATGCGACCTTTAATTCCGTCAGGGATGGAATCAAAGAAGACGATGGTAAGTCGAGAACCTGGCAACTCTCTGCCGCCTACTATTTCTAAGTAGTCAATTGTAAATCGTCAAATTGTACATAGACGTCATCCTTCCTGTGCCGCTCGACGGCGTGTTCACCTATTCTGTACCACAGTCGTTGGAAGGACAGGTGAGGGTAGGGGCGCGTGTGCTCGTGCCTTTCGGCCGCAGCAAGACCTACGTCGGCATCGTCGACAAATCGTCTGTCAACTATCAACTATCAGATGTCAAATATAAGGACGTTCTTCAGGTCCTCGACGCTTCTCCCATCCTCACAGACTGTCAGCTGCGCCTCTGGCAGTGGATCTCTGACTACTACATGTCGCCCATCGGCGAGGTCTACAAGGCCGCTCTCCCCTCAGGACTGAAGGCCGAAGACGGTTATCGTCCGAAGACCGAACTCTACCTCCGTCTGGCGCCAAAGTTCCGCTCCGAGCAGGCTCTTCACATCGCCCTCGACATGCTCCAGCGCGCTCCCAGTCAGCAGAAGGCCTTCATCGACTTCCTCGATTTGGCTTTGTCAAATGAAGATTATCTCGCGGGTATTACCCGTGATGAACTGCTGAACCAAGGCCATACCCTCGCCACTATTACCGCCCTCGTGAAACGTGGACTCCTCGAGACCTTTGAGCAGGAGGTGGGGCGCCTGAACCACGGCGGCGAGCCCCATCCCGAACGTATCAAGACCCTCAGCCTTGCCCAGCAGGATGCTTACAACCAGATACAGTTCGCCTTCCTCAAGAAGAATGTTACCCTGCTCCACGGCGTCACCTCTAGCGGTAAGACCGAAATCTATATCCACCTTATCCAACAGGCGTTGGAGAAGCAGCAGCAAGTGCTCTACCTCCTGCCTGAGATAGCCCTCACCGTACAGATGATGGATCGCCTGCATCGAATCTTCGGCAACCGTCTGGGCATTTATCACTCCAAGTACAGCGATGCCGAGCGCGTGGAGATCTGGCAGAAGCAGCTCTCCGCCCATCCCTATGATGTCATCCTTGGTGCGCGCAGTGCAGTGTTCCTGCCCTTCCAGCGTCTCGGCCTGGTAATTGTCGACGAAGAGCACGAGACCAGCTACAAGCAGCAGGATCCCGCTCCCCGCTACCACGCTCGCGATACTGCTATCGTCTTGGCGCAGATGATGGGTGCGAAGGTGCTGCTGGGAACAGCGACCCCTTCGACAGATACTTACCACAACGCCCAGACAGGCAAGTACGGCCTCGTCGAGTTGAAGGAGCGCTATCAGGGCATCCTGCTGCCGGAGATACAGGTCGTCGACATCAAGGACCTGCAGCATCGTAAGATGATGAGCGGTCCCTTTTCACCCCAGTTGCTGCTGAAGGTGCGCGAGGCGTTGGAACGCGGCGAGCAGGCCATCCTCTTCCAGAACCGTCGCGGCTATGCGCCGATGATCGAGTGCCGTAAGTGCGGATGGGTGCCCCATTGCCAGAATTGCGACGTGTCGCTTACCTATCACCGTCATCTCAATCAGCTTACCTGCCACTATTGTGGCAGCACTTATCAGGTGCCTGTGGAGTGTCCTGCCTGTGGAAGCCGGGACCTCGCCTCGCGGGGGTATGGCACGGAGAAGATAGAGGACCAGGTGCGTGAGATATTCCCCGAGGCTCGCATTGCCCGTATGGATCTCGATACCACCCGTTCGCGTCAGGCCTACGAGCGCATTATCAACGACTTCTCCGCAGGTCGCACCAACCTCCTTATCGGTACGCAGATGATCTCCAAGGGACTCGACTTCGACCGTGTCTCCGTTGTGGGCATCCTCAATGCCGATACTATGCTCAATTATCCTGACTTCCGTGCCTATGAGCATGCCTTCATGATGATGGCGCAGGTCAGTGGACGAGCCGGTCGCAAGGGTCGTCAGGGACTTGTCATCCTTCAGACAAAAAGTCCTGACCTCCCAGTCATCCGTCAGGTTGTCAACAACGATTTCGACGCTTTTTTCCGTTCCATTCTCGCCGAGCGCCGTCAGTTCCGCTATCCGCCCTATTGCCGACTGGCCTATGTCTTCCTGAAACACCGTACGGACAGTCTTGCCGATGCCGCTGGCCACGACCTCGGCCGTCTTTTGCGCCAGTGGTTCGGAGCCCGAGTCCTCGGCCCTGACCGTCCTGCCGTCGCCAAGGTCAAGTCGCTGGCCATCCGTAAGCTCGTGCTGAAACTTGAACCAGGGCTCAACATGGCCGATGTGCGCAAATATTTAGCGCTTGCCCGTCAGCAGATGCTTCAGGACAAGCGCTATACCTCATTGCAGATCTATTTCGACATCGATCCGCTGTAACCTCTATAGCCTGAGGCCGATGAAGGCGCGGGCGCGCCATTTGTTCTGGTTGATAACCACGACATCGTCGTCGAAGACGGAGTTGTTCATTACAAGGGTGGCACCAGCGAAATAGCGGGGCGAGAAGTTATAGATGATGGCGGCTCGCTCATTGAAGATCATGTTGAAACGCATGTGCCGGGCCTCTTTGCGCTCGCCGTTGACAGTCATCTTATTGCGGTTGTAGACCACGAAGGTGGGCAGCAGGGAGAAGTGGATCAGCCATTTCTGCCCCAGCACCCAGTTGTAGGCGTAACCGCCGCCGATGCCGACATGACCAACGTCGATGCTGACGGTAGGGGCGTTCGGATTCCTGGCTTTCAGTTCGTCTCTCGTCTCGATGATGCCTCCCTGATAGCTGATGCCCGCAAGCCAGGAGCCAGCAGAACGGCGCTGGATGTAACTCTGATTGAAGGCGGCAGGATAGGAGAAATGGCGGTGGTTGAAGGCATAGTAGCCCGCGAAGTTTACGACTTTCAGCGTGAGGTCGCCTGACTCCATGGGCTGTTCCCCACGATCCTCACGGTAGACGTCGCCCGTCAGCGATTCTGATCGCTGGTAGCTGAAGTCGAGGCTGATGCGGCTGCTGTAGTAGTTGAGGTTGAATTCGTAGTCCTTGTAGGTGCCGCTCATCTTGGCGGGATTGAGGGCCACGGCAGCTGAGAGGCCTCGGTAGGAGGCTGCAATGCTTATGGTGGTCTTGTGGCTGGTGCTGAGGTCGGCTTTCGAGTAGATGTCGTTCACCGTTCCCTTCGCATGGAAGTCATTTCCTGTCTGGTTCAGCCTCAGCTTCAACGTCACTGTGCCTTCGGGACGAACGACGTAGTTGGTGTCGTAAGGCGTCTTGTAATAGCGGCTGGAGAGGACACTGTCCACCTTGGCCTTTAATTGCTGGTTGCGACTCTGTCCCAAGGTCTCGTTTGAGACCATGAGAAGAAAAGATGCCAGGATCCAATGACAGACGTTTCTCATACACAGGGCTGTTAAAAAGTATGAACTCTTAGAAGTTCAGCTCGCAGTTGACGCCGAGCACGCGGTTGGTGCGGGTGAAGGAGTCGCTGATGCGCGGGCTGGCGGAGCTCACGCGGTCGTAGTCCTCGTAGTTCGTCTGGAAGTAGCCGGCACCGAGCTGGATGTGCTCGTTGGCGCGGTACTTGAAGCCGAAGCCGATGCTGCTGGAATTGACCACAAACGACATGTCGTTCATGTAGGCATCAGTAAGTTGGTAGCGCGTGAGCTGGACACCTGCGGAGATGGTCAGACGGTCTGTGACATCCCACTCCGCACCGGCGAGGTACTCGTTGGTGCCGCCGTCGAGCAGCTTCTGTGTGTCGTTATACCAGTGGGCCTTGGTGTCGTAGAAGTGGTGGTAGCCGAGGTTCAGACGCACGCCGTCGGTGATGTTCCACATGGCTCCGAGAGCGAGCTGGGCGGGGGAGTCCTCGTCGATTTTCTCGGCATCGCGGAACTTGTTGACGGCAGGGATCTCGCTGGCCTCGTTGACGGTAGACTCGTTCTCCATGTGCATCTCGGTGCGGGCCTCGTACTTCACGGCGAAGTTGAAGTCGCCCACGCGCCAGTCGATACCGATGACGGGGGCCACGCCGACACCCGACTGGTTGCAGAGGAGATTCACACCCTGGGAGTACTTCTGCAGGGCGTTGAGGCTCTGCTTCGTACCCTCGAGTTGGGCGAGCTTGGCGGTGAGCTCTGCGGGAGCCTCGACGCCTGCGGCCTGATATTGGGAGATGCCTGCGTTTACCTGTGAGATACCAGCATCGACGGTGGTGGCTGCACCCTGGAGGAAGCTGCCGAAGTCGACATAGCCCGCGGCGGTGTTCACCATGATGTTGTGGATCTTGGCCTTATAGGTGGCGGTGCCGTAGAGCAGTCGCAGACCGCCATAGACGGAGAGGTCTGACGTGATCTTATAGGCTGCGCCGAGCTGGAAGCCGAAGTAATACTGGCGCCCCTGCATATAGCCATCCATGTCGTAGCCTGTGGCGCCGAGGGGCTGCAGTTGAGTGGCGATGTTGCCCACGACACTCTCGAAGGAGCCGAGGCCGTCGGCAAACTCACACTTGCCACCGCCGCCAGGGACGGAGAAGTTGAACTGTACGCTCCAGTTGCCTTTGTTGTAGGCTCCCTGCAGCGAGGGGATGAAGGGGGCGTCGGCCACACCCTCGAAGGTCTTCTCGGTCAGTCCGTGGTTCTTACGGCCTAAGGCGAAGACAGGACTCTCACTACGGATGGTACGCGTCTGGTGGGCGTACTGCCAGTTGAGGGCGAGGTGGAGACCTTCAGGCATGAAGGCAACACCTGCGGGGTTGGAGTAGACACCGTCGAGGCCGATGGCTGCATCGCGGGCGGGGTTCCTCAAGAAATCGATACTCTGGTTTGTGTTGGTTAAGATTCCACCTGCGTTGGCAGTGGTGGTAGCGGCCAGCATCAGGCAGGCCAGCATGGATTTAATTGTTTTCATATCCTAAATAACATCTTTTTACGAAATCGGCTGCAAAAGTAAAAAGATTACATGAATCACGGGTGTTTACGCACACATAGTTAACGAAGTTTAACAAAAACTGCACAAAAACATGCACATTTGTGCAATTCTGTGCAAGAATTAGACAGAATAACTTTTAAAGACATAGTAACATATTAACATTTTTCTTAGACAGAAGAACATAAGAACATATTTTTAGAACTAACAATATATTTGAATACTTATGTACTTATGTTCTTATGTCTAAAAATCGTGTATAATAAAATTGTTAATATGTTACTATGTCTTTAAAAAAATACTATGTCTTTACTTTTTGAGTTCGGGGTAGGAAAGGCGGGTGTGGTAGATGTTTTTGAGCTTCTCGATGAGGACGGTCTTGGCGTAGGCGATGTCGCGGAATGTGATGGGGCACTCGCGGAAGTAGCCCTCGGCCACCTGGGTGTCGATCAGACGGTTCACCAGCTCGCGGATGGACTTCTCCGTATAGTCTGGGAGTGAACGCGAGGCGGCCTCGACGGTGTCGGCCATCATGAGGATGGCCTGCTCCTTGGTGAAGGGGTTCGGACCAGGATAGGTGAACAACAGCTCGTCGACATCCTCATTGGGGTGGGCGTTCTTATACTGCACGTAAAAATACTTGGTCTTGCCCTGTCCATGGTGGGTAGAGATGAAGTCCTTGACGATGTTCGGCAGGTTGTATTTCTCTGCTAGTTTGATGCCTTCGGTGACATGGCTGATGATCATCTGGGCGCTGTCGATGGACCCCATCTTCTCATGGGGATTGACGCCTGACTGGTTTTCGGTGAAGTAGATGGGGTTGGCTATCTTGCCAATGTCGTGGTAGAGGGCTCCTGTACGGACGAGTTGGCTCTTGGCATTGATCTTACGGGCAATCTCGGCGGCGAGATTTCCCACCTGGATGGAGTGCTGGAAGGTGCCTGGGGCCACCTCGCTCATCTTGCGCAGCAGCGCCTTGTTCATATCGGAAAGTTCGATGAGCGTGATGTTCGACGTGAAGCCGAAAGCCTTTTCGATCAGGTAAAGTAGGGGGTAGGAACAGAAGAGCAACAGACCGTTGATGACGATATAGGTGGTCTCGCTGATGCTGATCTTGGTTGCATCGCTACTTTTCATCCACTCTAGCGCCAGGTTGGTGATGGCCATGACGGCGGTGATGAGGACGGCCGTCCAAAACAGCTGTGAGCGGCTGGAGAGCTCGCGGAGGGAGAAAATGGCGATGAGTCCTGCTGCCGACTCGACGGCGATGAATTCTAATGGGTGTTGGAGGATGCAGGCGCAGATGAGCACGGTGGTGATATGTGTCATGAAAGCGGTACGGGAGTCCATGAACACACGCACGAAGATGGGGATCATCGCGAAGGGCAGGATGTAAATATGGAGCACGCTGTGGCTGACCATCAGTGAGGCCAGGACGCAGAAGAAGACGATGATGGCATAGAGCATGGCCGTGGAGCGTGCCAGTTCGAAGTAGTCCTTGCGGAAGAGGGAGAGGTAGATGGTGAAGCAGATGATGAAGACGGCGACATAGAAGATCTGTCCGAGGATGGTGAACGAGAGGCGGGGATCGTTCTCGTGCTTGCGTTCCGACTCCTTTTTGAACGACATGAGGATGTTGTAGGTCTTCGTGTCGACGATGTCGCCGCGGTCGATAATCTTCTGTCCACGCTGTACGAGGCCCGTTGCCAGCGGAATACTGTTCTGTAGCTCGTTGAGGCTCGACTCACTGCGGTTCTTGTCATAGGTGAGGTTCGGCGCGAGATAGTCGTTGAGATTACACTTGCGCAGGATGTCGCGATGGGCCGCCAGCGCCTCGTCGAGGAAAATCTGCTCGTAGGCAGAGACCACGGAACTCACCTTGTTGATCTGTACGCTGTTGGCGTCCTTGCCGTCGATGATACGGATCATGCGGGTGGTGTCCTGACAGAGCTTCTGGTACTCTGAACTGCTCATGATGCCCTGGGTATAAAGGTCGCTCAGACGGTTGGCGATGATGCTCAGGTAGTCGTTGCTCAGTCCTGGGATGCCGTCGCTGTAGTCTTTGTAGAACTGTCGGATCTGTTTGCCAGACACCTCTTTGTCGTATATATAGTAGGGCTCGTAGAGCTCCATCAGACTGTCGCGCTCGGCCTTCACAGCCTCATCGCTCTTGTAAATGGGAAAGTCGAAGGGTGCGCTGAGGTCAGCATAGATCCAGGGACGCCCCTTCTCGATGTTGAAGTTGAAGTGATTGCGACGGGGCATCAGCCACACGATGATGGTGACAGAGGCTATGATCAGGGCGGCACGGATGAGATAGTCGCGCCAGTTGAGATCGTCTTTGCTAATGGAACTGCTCATTTTTGCTGATTTTGGTGCAAAGATACAAAAAATAACCACAGATAGCATAGATTCTATAGATTATTTGTCATTTTTTCTGCATAATCTGTGTAAATCTGCGGTTTATTTAGTAACTTTGCACGCAAAATTAATAAAACAATGTCAGAAAGAAGAGTGAGGGTGCGCTTTGCACCCAGTCCTACGGGCGCCCTGCACATCGGAGGTGTGAGGACGGCCCTTTATAATTATCTGTTCGCTCGTCAGCATGGCGGCGACCTTGTGTTCCGTATCGAGGATACCGATTCCAACCGTTTCGTGCCTGGTGCCGAGGAGTATATCCTGGAGTCGTTCAAGTGGCTGGGCATCCAGTTCGACGAGGGTGTCAGCTTCGGAGGCGACAAGGGACCTTACCGCCAAAGCGAGCGTCGTGAGATCTATAAGAAGTATGTGCAGCAGCTCTTGGATGCCGACAAGGCCTATATCGCCTTCGACACCCCTGAGGAGCTGGAGGCAAAGCGCCAGGAAATCCAGAACTTCCAGTACGACAGCCATACCCGTGGCCAGATGCGTAACTCGCTGACCCTGCCGAAAGAGGAGGTAGAGCGACTGATGGCCGAGGGTCACCAGTATGTGGTGCGCTTCAAGATCGATGGTGGACAGGAGGTGCTGGTGAACGACCTCATCCGTGGTGAGGTGCGCGTGAAGACTGATATTCTTGACGACAAGGTGCTCTTTAAGAGTGCCGACGAGCTGCCCACCTATCATTTGGCGAATATCGTCGATGACCACCTGATGGAGATCTCCCACGTGATCCGCGGTGAGGAGTGGCTGCCGAGTGCACCCCTGCACGTGCTGCTCTACCAGGCTTTCGGCTGGGAAGACACCATGCCGCAGTTCGCCCATCTGCCGCTGCTGCTGAAGCCCGACGGCAAGGGTAAGCTCTCGAAGCGTGATGGTGACCGTCTGGGATTCCCCGTATTCCCATTGGAGTGGAAAGACCCCAAGACAGGCGAGACATCGCGCGGCTATCGTGAGGACGGCTATTTCCCCGAGGCAGTCATCAACTTCCTCGCTCTGCTAGGCTGGAACCCAGGAACGGAGCAGGAGCTCTTCACACTCGATGAGCTCGTGCCGCTGTTCGACATCTCGAAGTGCTCGAAGGCTGGTGCGAAGTTCGCCTACGACAAAGGTATCTGGTTTAACCATGAGTATATCCTGAAGAAGTCGAATGAAGAGATTGCCGCCTTGTTCGAGCCCATCGTGAAGGAACACTGTCCGCAGGAGACGTCGGAGCGTGTGCTGCAGGTGACGGCGATGATGAAAGACCGTGTGTCGTTCGTCAAGGAGTTGTGGCCTCTGTGTTCGTTCTTCTTCGAAGCCCCCACGACTTATGATGAGAAGACGGCGAAGAAACGCTGGAAGGAAGACTCTGCTGTACAGCTGACAGAACTCATCGGCGTGTTGGAGGGTATCGAAGACTTCTCGCTCGAGAATCAGGAGCAGATCGTGCATGCTTGGATAGAGCAGAAGGAATATAAGTTGGGCAACATTATGAATGCCTGGCGCCTGGCACTCGTAGGCGAGGGCAAGGGTCCCGGCATGTTCGATATCTCTGCCTTCTTAGGCAAAGAGGAGACCATCAAGAGAACAAAACGTGCGATAGAAGTGCTCGGATGATCTACAACCTCATCATATATCTCTATCTCTTGGGTGTGGCGGTCTACAGTCGCTTCAACGAGAAGGTGCGTAAGATGTGGCGCGGTGAGCGCGACGCCTTCCGTGTGCTCAGAGAGAAGGTAGACCCCAGCGCGCAGTACGTGTGGTTCCATGCGGCCTCGCTGGGAGAGTTTGAGCAGGGACGCCCGTTGATGGAACAGCTCCGCCGCGACCATCCGGAGTACAAGATCCTGCTCACCTTCTTCTCGCCTTCGGGCTATGAGGTGCGTAAGAACTACGAGGGGGCCGACATCATCTGTTACCTGCCCCTCGACACCATCACCAACGCCCGTCGTTTCCTTCGTACCATCCGTCCTGTGATGGCGTTCTTCATCAAGTACGAGTTCTGGTATAACTACCTGCATATCCTCAAGCACCGTGGAGTGCCTGTGTATAGTGTATCGAGCATCTTCCGTCCTGATCAGGTGTTCTTCAAGTGGTATGGCCGTCAGTATGGCCGTGTGCTCCACTGCTTCACCCATTTCTTCGTGCAGAACGAGATATCGAAGGAGTTGCTGGCGAAGATCGGCATCACCGATGTGTCGGTGGTGGGCGACACCCGCTTCGACCGTGTCCTGCAGATCAAGGAGGCTGCCAAACAGCTGCCGATTGTGGAGGAGTTTGTTTCGAATAATGAAGAGGGGGTCTTCGTGGCTGGTTCTTCATGGCCGCCGGATGAGGAGATCTTCATCAAATACTTCAACCAGCATCCTGAGTGGAAGCTGATCATCGCCCCGCATGTTATCGGCGAGGATCATCTGCGTCAGATCGAGAAACTGCTTGAAGACCGCAAAGTCCTCCGCTACACCTCCGCCGCTGAAAAAATGGTCAATGATTACGACGTTCTCATCATCAATTGCTTCGGCTTGTTGTCGAGCATCTACCGTTACGGCGATGTGGCCTATGTAGGTGGTGGCTTCGGCGTGGGCATCCACAACCTGTTGGAGGCTGCCGTCTGGGATGTGCCCGTGTTCTTCGGCCCCAACAACCAGAAGTTCCAGGAGGCTCAAGGGTTGAAGAAGAGTGGTGGTTTTGAGATCAGCAACTACGAGGATTTCGCCCGTCAGATGGATCGTTTCGCTGCCGATGCCGAGGAGCTGAGGGCACAAGGCAAAAAAGCAGGCTCTTTTGTGGAGAGCCTGTCAGGTGCTACAGCAAAGGTGCTGGCTAGCATCACTCTTCCATTACCTTCAGTCGATTGACGCTGGCGTAGTTGACAATACCTTTCTTTTCGAGGAATTGTGTGAGCATGTCTGAAGTGAGCTTGTTTAACGAGTGTGTCGATGAGTTGAAATACTGCTTGCAGACGGTGGCCATATAGCTGCTGGTGATGAGCCTGTAGGTTCTGTGGATGTCGAAGTCCTGGCCGTCGAGCGTCTTCAGCTTGATACTCTTCAGGCGGTCTTTGTTGGGGTCGTCCTTGTCGACGATGGCCTCACAGAGGATGCCCGCCACGCGCGGTAGGTGGTAGAGCGAGCCACGGCAGTAGGTGGTGATGATATTCAGGATATCCTCTCCCGTGACGAGTGATGTGACGGCTTCGTTGTAGAAGGGGTCCATGGCGAGGATGTCGTGGACGGTGATATCGCCTGCCGAGAGGGAGTCGATGCGGGTGCCACCGTTGTTCATGATGCAGATGTCACCCTGTCCTTCCGTCAGGAGGGCGTCGCAGAGCATGTAGGTCATCTGGTCCTTGATCTTGAAGGGCTCTTCGGCCTGGGCCACCACGCGCTTGAAGAACGGATCGTCGCTGAAGTGGTCTACCATCGCTGCCACGAGCTTGTTCTCGTTGGGGAACTTCTTCACCTCGATGTATTCTGCCTTTTTCTGGGTCACCTTACCCTTCTCCAGCGTGAGGCTGATGTGGGTGACCATGGGCAGACGGTTCTTGTTCTGCGTGATGAGCACACCGTTATGCAGGGGTTCCTCGGCTGTGAGCTGAGTGTGGCTATGGCCGCCGATGAT
>Ga0310691_10004339_pt1 | contig 16024 bp, 17 predicted proteins | sample 176DNAGHGlowgp2_FD_203887 | JGI IMG/M metagenome (GOLD analysis project Ga0310691, IMG submission 203887) | Sheep rumen microbial communities from Palmerston North, Manawatu-Wanganui, New Zealand - 1766 DNA GHGlow gp2 (v2) (version 2) | ecosystem: Host-associated > Mammals > Digestive system >...
GTCTGTATCATAATTACTTAGCTTTTTCTACGATTTGTACTAATCTCCAGCGCTTTGTCTTCGACAGAGGGCGGGTCTCCATGATGAGCACGGTGTCGCCGACATTGCACTCATTCTTCTCGTCATGAACATGGTACTTCTTCGTCTTCTGGACGAACTTACCATAAATGGGGTGCTTCTCCTTGAACTTGGCAGCGATAACAATGGTTTTATCCATCTTGTTGCTGATTACGACACCCTGTCTTGTCTTTCTTAAATTTCTTGTTTCCATCTGGACCATTGTTATTTGTTAAGTTCTCTCTGACGGAGCACCGTCTTCATGCGTGCGATGTCGCGACGTGCCGCCTTGATCAGCGAGGGGTTCTCCAGCGGAGTGACGTTGTGGTTGAACTTCATCTGGTTGTACTTGGCAACCGACTCCTCAATGCGCTCGGCCAAGTCTTTGGTCTCGAGCTCGTTAATCTCATGCATCTTCATACTAATCAGGCATTTTTATCGTAGTCACGTCTAACAACAAACTTAGTCTTCACGGGCAGCTTCTGGGCACCGAGGCGAAGAGCCTCCTTGGCAACCTCGAAGGGGACGCCCTCCACCTCGAAGAGGATACGGCCAGGGGTGACGGGGGCTACCCATCCTGCGGGATCACCCTTACCCTTACCCATTCGCACGTCAGCAGGCTTGCGGGTGATGGGCTTGTCGGGGAAGATGCGGATCCACACCTGACCTTCACGGTTCATGTAACGGTTGATGGCAACACGGGCTGCCTCAATCTGGCGGCTGTCAATCCACTTGGCATCCATGGTCTTGATGCCGAAGCTGCCGAAAGCCAGCGTCGTGCCTCTGTGGGCGTTGCCTTTATTGCCGCGCCCGTCCTGAGGCCTTCTATATCTTACTCTCTTAGGCTGTAACATGATAGCTTCTCTTTCTTTTAACGGTTATTTCTTTTCTTGTCACCACCACGGAACTTGCGGCCATCCCTGTTACCGCCGGCATTGCCGCGCACGCTCTGCTTCTCCTGCGAGAAGTTGGGAGCCAGGTCGACCTTGCCATAGACTTCGCCACGGCAGATCCACACCTTGATGCCCAGCAGTCCGACCTTGGTCAGTGCCTCTGCCTGGCAGAAATCGATGTCAGCCCGGAAGGTGTGTAAAGGCGTACGGCCTTCCTTAAGCATCTCGCTGCGTGCGATTTCAGCACCGTTCAGACGTCCCGAGATTTGGACTTTAATACCTTCTGCGCCAGCACGCATGGTGTTGGCAATAGCCTGCTTGATAGCACGGCGATAAGCGATCTTGCCCTCAATCTGGCGAGCGATGTTCGTGGCAACAATCGTAGCGTCAAGCTCAGGACGCTTCACTTCGTAGATGTTGATCTGAATCTCCTTGTCGAAGAGCTTCTTCAACTCGTCCTTCAGGTTGTCCACCTCCTGGCCGCTCTTACCAATGACGATGCCCGGACGAGCCGTGCAGATGGTGATGGTGACCAGCTTCAACGTGCGCTCGATGACAATCTTCGAAACGCTGGCCTTGGCCAAACGCTCGTTGAGGTACTTGCGGATTTTCTGATCCTCTACCAGGTTGTCTCCGAAGTCCTTGCCTCCGAACCAGTTTGAATCCCAACCTCTTACAATACCCAGACGGTTGCTAATAGGATTTACTTTCTGTCCCATACTTATTCTTTTACATCATTAGTTTTTGCATCAACAAAGAGAGTGACGTGGTTCGAACGCTTACGGATACGATAGCCACGGCCCTGAGGTGCGGGTCTCATGCGCTTCAGTGTAACGCCCTCGTCGACGAAGACGCGGGTAATGAACAGTTCGCCGGCCTCAGCCTTGCGGTCGTTCTTCTGCTCCCAGTTATTGATGGCAGAACGGAGAAGTTTCTCCACATCGGCAGCGGCAGCCTTCTTCGAGAATCTCAGCACGCCAAGAGCGCGGTTCACCTCCATGCCGCGAATCATGTCCACGACATAGCGCATCTTGCGCGGAGAAGAAGGACAGCCTTTCAGCTTTGCAAAATACTGTGTCTTAAGAGCTGCTTTTCTTTCTTCAGCCTTAATATGTTTTCTTGCTCCCATTTTTAATATTCAATTTTCAATTTTCAATTTTCAATCTACCCTGGGAATTACTTCTTGTTTCCGGCATGACCACCGAAACGACGGGTGGGTGCAAACTCACCGAGCTTGTGGCCTACCATGTTCTCAGTAATGTAAACAGGGATAAATTTGTTACCGTTATGAACTGCAACAGTGTGTCCCACAAAATCGGGGGAGATCATTGATGCTCTGGCCCAAGTCTTCACGACTGTTTTCTTTCCGCTCTCATTCATGGCGAGGACTTTCTTCTCGAGAGAGACGTTGATGTACGGACCTTTCTTTAATGAACGACTCATAATTTAACTCTTGTTTTCTTGATTACTTCTTGTTAGCTCTTTCAATAATGTACTTGTTTGAAAGCTTCTTCGGTGCGCGTGTCTTCAGGCCCTTAGCGTACAGACCCTTGCGCGAACGAGGATGTCCGCCGCTCTGACGGCCTTCGCCACCACCCATCGGGTGATCGTGCGGGTTCATCACGACACCACGGTTGTGAGGACGGCGGCCCAACCAGCGCGAGCGGCCAGCCTTGCCTGACTGCTCAAGAGCGTGGTCGGAGTTGCCGACGGCACCAACGGTAGCCTTACAAGCTGAGAGCACCTTGCGTGTCTCACCCGAAGGGAGCTTGATGACGCAATAGTCGCCCTCACGAGAAGTAAGCTGAGCAAAATTACCAGCCGAACGGACCAGCAGGGCACCCTGCCCGGGACGGAGCTCAATGTTGTGAATCACCGTACCCACGGGGATGTTGGCCAGGGGCAGGGCATTACCTATCTCAGGTGCTGCCTCAGCTCCTGAGAGCAGTGTCGTGCCGACCTGCAGCCCATTGGGAGCAATAATGTAGCGTTTTTCACCATCTGCGTAGTAAAGCAGGGCAATGCGAGCCGAGCGGTTGGGGTCGTACTCGATTGTCTTCACCACGGCAGGAACACCATCTTTCTCTCGCTTGAAGTCGACGATGCGATACTTCTTCTTGTGGCCGCCACCCATGTAGCGGACGGTCATCTTACCGGTGTTGTTTCGACCGCCGGTAGAACGCTTACCGTAAACGAGAGACTTCTCTGGCACGGATGCAGTAATATCCTCGAACGTGCCAATAACCTTGTGTCTTTGGCCCGGTGTGACGGGCTTTAATTTACGTACTGCCATTTCTGTTATTCAATATTGCTGTAAATGTCAATTTCTTCGCCCTCCTTCAGAGTGACGATAGCCTTCTTGTAGGCACTCTTGTGTCCCTTCACGAGACCAGCCTTGGTGTAGCGCTGGCTACGCTTGCCGGCATAGCGCATGGTGTTCACATCCTCGACCGTAACATTGTACGTTGCCTCGACCTCCTTCTTTATTTCAATCTTGTTGGCCTCAGGACGCACGATGAAGCCGTAGACGTTGGGGCGCTTCTCCGTGGCCTTGGTCATCTTCTCAGTGACCAGCGGTTTGATGATAAATGCCATATCTCTTTATCCTTTTTACTTGTTTAAGACTGCGTCGATGCACTCGAGCGACTTCTCCGTGATGACGAGCACATCAGCGTTCAACACTTTGTAGGTATTGACGTTAGATGCCAACATCACCTCGGCGCGCTGCAGGTTACGAGCCGACAAATATACGTTTTTATCTGCACTTGGCAAAACAAAGAGCAGTTTCTTGCCGTCGACTTTAAGATTTTTAGTAATATTTACAAATTCTTTAGTCTTCGGTGCGTCGAAACTGAAGTCTTCGAGCACCAGGACGGCATTCTCCTGAGCCTTGTAGGTCAGGGCCGACTTACGTGCCAGCTGCTTCACTTTTTTGTTCAGCTTGAAGCTGTAGTCACGGGGCTTCGGGCCGAACACGCGGGCTCCACCACGCAGCAGGGGTGAGTTAATGTCGCCATGACGTGCGCCGCCGCCGCCTTTCTGGCGCCCAAGCTTACGGGTAGAGCCGCTAATCTCGCTGCGCTCCTTCGACTTGGCCGTGCCCTGACGACGGTTAGCCATAAACTGCTTCACGTCGAGATAGATGACGTGGTCATTAGGTTCAATCCCGAAGATAGCCTCGTTCAGGGTCACCTTTCTCCCGGTCTCCTGACCTTTGATGTTCAATACACTAACTTCCATTTTCTTACTTCTTGATTAAGAGGGTTGAACCATTGCACCCGGCCACGCTACCCTTCACGAGGAGCAGGTTGTGCTCGGGAATCACTTTTAACACTCGCAGGTTCTGCGTCGTCACGCGCTCGCCACCCATGTGGCCGCCCATGCGCATACCTTTGAAAACCTTAGCGGGATAAGAGCAGGCACCGATGGAACCCGGCTTACGCAGGCGGTCGTCCTGACCGTGGGTGCTCTGACCGACACCACCGAAACCATGGCGCTTCACAACGCCTTGGAAGCCCTTACCTTTCGACGTGCCTACAACGTCTACGAACTCTACGTCAGCGAAAAGCTCTACGGTGAGCGTGTCACCCAAGTTGTAGTCCTCATCAAACTTGAACTCGGCCAAGTGGGCCTTCGGCGTCGTGCCGGCCTTCTTGAACACGCCCATCATGGGTTTCGTGGTGTTCTTCTCCTTAGCCTCGCCAAAGCCCAGCTGGAGGGCTTTGTAGCCATCCTTCTCAAGGGTCTTGACCTGTGTCACAACGCAAGGACCAGCTTCGATCACTGTGCACGGTATGTTCTTACCGTCACTGAAAACGGAAGTCATTCCGATTTTCTTTCCTAATAATCCTGGCATTTCAGTTTTAAAAATTTAATAATAATGTGTAAGTATGTTTTGTTTCTTTTTAAGTGTCATCTCACCGCTTTCTGCACACAAATACACTTAAAAAGATGACGTCCGCTGCTTCCCGATTGAAGTCTAAGTCGCTCTTTTACAAGGCATTGATGGCATCCAAGCCAGCGCAATACACACTTTGCGGGTGCAAAGGTACGAATAAATTACGGTTTACGCAATACTTGGATGCCACCATTTATAGTTATTTAACTTTCTTTATCTTTTCAAAAGTTCTCTTACCCCTGCAAGTCGAGCAAGAAACGGACGCCCTTGGTGAAGGTGGGGTCGATGTTCAGGTTGCCATTCATCTTTTGAGCCATGGTCTTGCAGATGGGAAGTCCGAGGCCGTCGCCCTGTGCGAGGTCCTTCACCTCGAGGAAAGCCTTGAACACATCGTCACGCTTCTCCTCGGGAATAGTGCTGCCCGTGTTGAGCACGAGGAACTGCTGTGTGTGGGCGCTGCGCTTCTTGAACTCCAGGGTGACATGTTCTCCCTCCGGGGTGTAGAGTGCAGCATTGTTCAGCAGGTGGCGCAGGATATGCGTCACATACTCCTTGTTGATTTTGACATTCATCTTCGGAGCCTTCACTATGAGTTCCACATTTTTGTTCACCTTGCCACGAATCTCCTCCATCATGGCCTCGCAGAAGGGCTGTACCTGCACATCCTCCTTCTCCACCTCGGCATCGGAAGAGGTCTCCAGCTGTGCCAATGTCTGCACATGGTCTGAGAAGTCCTGCAGTGCCTTCACCTCGGGTATGCGGCTGTCGAGTTTCTGCAGCGACGGTTCCAACTGCGCTGAGATATTGTTGATGAACTTAGCCTTCAGGGCGATGTTCTCCTTCTGCTCTTTGATGGTGTTCTTCTGCTTCCGCGTCAAGGCTATGAAGCGCAGTAGCACCAATGCGCCTAACACCAGCACTGCAGCGAGGATGGCGGCAAGGATGCCCAGCCCGATGATGATGGCCTTTCGCGAACCCAAGGAGCTGTCCTTGTCGGCGATGACCGTCTCGTCGTCGGCGATGCGCTGTTTCAACGCCCCTATCTCGTTGGCGGTCTTCAGCGCGGTCACCGAGTCTTTCCAGGCCATGTAGCTGCTGTACGACTGCGCCACCAGGCTGGCACTGTTGCTCTTGCGCCCGTTGCTGATGAGCGTCTGGTAGACCTCGTCCACCTTGTCGTAGTCGCCTTTGGCAGTCAGTTTGTCGGCCATCTCCTTGAACGCGGCATTGCCTTTTTCGTTCTGCCCGAAGCTGTAGTAGTAGATGGTCTTATTGTAGAGCAAGTCGTTTTTCAGGTTCTCGTCGCCAGCAGCATTGGCATGCCCCTCCATGATGTTCAGCTGCTCTTGCACGCTGGCTCCCTTCCTCAACTTCATGTACATCTGCATGCGCTCCTTGCTGGTCAGGTAGTGCAAGCCACGCTTACTGTTCTCCTGTCCTTTGGCTTCAATGGTCTGGTCGACACGACGCAACAGGTCGAAAGCTTCCTTGTAGTAGTTTTCACGATAGTACAGGGCCGTGGCCTTTACAGCGCACTCCACACCGGCCTGCAACTGCCCCTGGTCGGCATACTCGTCATACGCTTTGATAAACAGATAGCGTGCCGTAGCAACATTGCCTTTGACATTCTCACCCTCTGCACGCTCTTGAAGCTCGCTCTTCTGTGCACTGGCGAAGACACAGCAGCAAAGCAGAGTCACCACCAGTATTAACTTGTTTTTGCTCATTTGATAAATAATAATAAGTATTCTTCTGGCATGCAAAGTTATAAAATAATTGAAAAAACACCAAACATTTAAGTCAATTTTTTTCTTGGCAAACCAAAGAGCAGCTCTCGCGTATTATATTAATGTAAGGGTAAACAAGTAGACCACTGCGGCGGGTATGGCCAAGAGCGAAGAGTCGAAACGGTCGAGCATGCCGCCGTGGCCGGGCAGCACATTGCCACTGTCCTTGATGCCGAGGGTACGCTTGAAAAGGCTTTCCACCAGGTCGCCCCAGGTGCCGAAGACTACGACCGTCAGGCCCAGGCCTGCCCACTGCCAGGGTGCATAGCCGGTATGCAAGCCATGGCTCTCGCCGACGAGTGCAAAGGCCACGGCAGCGGCGACGACGAGCAGCCCGCCGCCGATGCTACCCTCCCACGACTTTCCCGGCGAGATGCGCGGAAACAGCTTATGGCGGCCCAGCAGGGAGCCGAAGCAGTAGGCGCCGCTGTCGTTGAGCCACAGACAGACGAAGACGGAGAGGGGCAGGACATAGTCGTAGCGCACCTCACTGCCGTCGTAGCGGAAGGCCAGCACATTAAGCAGGCTCAAAGGCAGGGCGATGTACAGCTGAGAGAGCATGGTATAAGCCCAGTCGTTGATGGGGTCTTTCTCCTTCAGATAGAGTTCAGCCACCAACAGGTAGACAATGCTCACCAAATATGGGATGAACACGGTGCTGGGGGTCAGTCCGCTGTTGTAGCCCGCCATGGCATAGAAGAGGTAGACAGCAGCGACAGTGCAGATGAAGCGGTTCACCCGCACGCCCTCACGCTGGTTCACCAGCCCGCAGAACTCCCACACAGTCATACCCGCGACGATGCTGAAGAGCAGCACCATAGCCCTCGGATTGAGGAAGCTGACAACGACAGCCACCACGAAGATGACTCCCGTGATGGTACGCACGACGAAATTACTCATCCTCACCTCCTTTCTTCTCTTTCCCGGCTTGCTCCGCCAGCTCTTTCTCACGCTCGGCCGCCATGCGCTCGGCCTCAGCCCGCATCTGGGCATCGAGCAGCTCCTCGCTGCGACTCACCCACGGACGCTTGCCGAAGATTTTCTCCACATCCTCGGCAAAGATGACCTCACGTTCCACCAACAGCTGAGCCAGCTGGGCATGTCCCTCCTTGTGCTCCAGCAGGATTTGCTTTGCCCGCTCATACTGCTCGTTGATCATGCGCAGCACCTCGTCGTCCATGATTTTGGCCGTTGTCTCCGAATAGGGCCGCTGGAACTGGTATTCCGCATTATTATAATAGCAGATATTGGGCAGCTTCTCGCTCATGCCAGCAAAGGCTATCATGCCGTAAGCCTGTTTTGTGGTGCGCTCCAAGTCGTTCATGGCACCGGTGGAGATGGTGCCGATGAAGAGTTCTTCAGCGGCGCGTCCGCCCAAGAGGGAGCACATCTCGTCGAGCATGGCCTCCTTCGTCTGTAGCACGCGCTCCTCGGGCAGATACCAGGCAGCCCCCAGCGCACGGCCACGAGGCACGATGCTCACCTTCACCAGCGGATTGGCAAACTCCGTAAACCACGATATCGTGGCATGACCGGCCTCATGGACAGCTATCGACCGCTTCTCGGCCACGGTCATAATCTTTGTCTTCTTCTCCAGGCCGCCAATGATTCGGTCAACAGCGTCGAGGAAGTCCTGCTTGCCAACGGTGGCACTGTTGTGGCGGGCGGCAATGAGGGCCGCCTCGTTGCACACATTGGCAATATCAGCACCTGAGAAGCCTGGCGTCTGGCGGGCAAGGAAGTCGACATCGACGGAGGAGTCGAGCTTCAGCGGCTTCAGATGCACCATGAACACCTCCTTGCGCTCGTTCAGGTCTGGCAGGTCGACATTGATCTGACGGTCGAAGCGTCCGGCACGCAGCAGGGCGGAGTCGAGCATGTCCACACGGTTCGTGGCAGCCAGTATGATGATGCCGCTGTTGGTACCGAAGCCGTCCATCTCAGTGAGCAGGGCATTCAGCGTGTTCTCACGCTCGTCATTGCCGCCCATGGCAGGATTCTTCGAGCGTGCACGTCCCACGGCATCTATCTCGTCGATGAAGATGATACAGGGGCTTTTGGCCTTCGCCTGTGCGAAGAGGTCGCGCACGCGGCTGGCACCCACGCCCACGAACATCTCAACGAAGTCAGAACCACTCATTGAGAAGAACGGCACGCCGGCTTCGCCGGCCACGGCCTTCGCCAACAGCGTCTTACCCGTGCCCGGAGGCCCCACCAACAGGGCACCCTTGGGAATCTTACCGCCCAGGTCGGTATATTTCTGCGGATTCTTCAGGAAGTCTACAATCTCCTGAATCTCCTGCTTGGCACCGGCCTGCCCGGCCACGTCCTTAAACGTAATGCCCAGGTCGCCGCCCTTCTCGTACATCTTCGCCTTCGACTTTCCGACGCTGAAGATGCCACCGCCGCCCATGCCAGACCCGCCGCCCATGCGCCGGAAGACGAGAGCCCAGAGGAAAACCAGCAGGAAGATTGGGAGCAGCGAGTAGAGCAGGTTGCCAAAGAAGCCGGCACCCTCCTCGTGCTCGTAGGTCAGGCTACCAGTGAAGCGCTCATTCTTCCGTGCCTCCTCCAGGAAGGTTTCCACCTTGTCAATACTACCGAATTCCACCTGGAGATATGGCTCGCTGCCCACCTCGCTGGGAGCTCGGTTCAGCACCTCCCTGATGTGTTCAGGCTTAACAAACATCTTCAGCGTCTTCGCGTCTTTGTTCACAATGACTTTTGAAGCATAGCCACTGTCTACGCGGGCTTTGAACTCGTCGTAGCTGGCTTCCCTCATCGACGACCTCGGCTGTTTAACGCCATTCGTCTCGCCAGAGAAATAGAAGAAAGCCAGTGCGGCAATCACAATAAGATAAATCCAGCTCATATTGAACCGGGGCATCTTGGGTTGGTTACTTGCGGGTTGACTCACCTTGTTATTTTCAATTTACAATTTAACAATCAAAAACCTAAAAAAAAAAAGTCTAAAGTCTGTAGTCTAAAGTCTAAAGTCTGTAGTCTGAAGTCTAAAGCCTGAAGTCTGTAGTCTAAAGTCTAAAGTCTGAAGTCTAAAGCCCTCCTCTACAGTCTCATTCCTGGTTGGGTATATGCGTCAAAGGAGCATCTGCCCACAGGTGTTCCAAATCGTAGAACTGTCTCACGTCAGGTAAGAAGATATGCACCAGCACGTCGCCATAGTCCATGGCCACCCATTGGGCATTCTCCAGACCTGCCACGCGAGCCGGCTTCTCTTGCAACTCCTCCCGCGCCATGTCGCCTATCGACTCCGTGATGGCCTCTACCTGCGCCGGCGACCCGCCTTGGCAGATGACGAAGCTACGGCAGATGGCACCGTCGATGCCGCTGAGGTCGGCCACGACGATGTCGCCACCTTTTTTCTCTTGTATTCCCTTGACAATGGTTTTTACTAATGTCTCTGTCTGTTCCATTAATTTCATGTGCAATTACGGCGCAAAGTTACGGCTTTTTATCCGATTAGCATAGAAAAAAAGGCAAAATTTGAGTTTTTTTAGAAAAAAGTGGAAAAAAATTTTGGTAGTTCAGGAAAATGTTGTACCTTTGCACCCGCAAATCAGGAATGACATCTGGTTGCACACACAACAGTGGGGTATGGTGTAATGGTAACACTGCAGATTCTGGTCCTGCCTTTCCTGGTTCGAGTCCGGGTACCCCAACAAAGAAAATTGCTAAGTAACTGAAATTCAGTGCTTAGCAATTTTTCTTTTTCAGATATTCACGAGAAACTATAATGCACATTCGATTATGCCGACGAGACGACGCTCCGCTTCCAAGGTTATTATGCCAAGGACGATGACATGTGGGTGAATTTCCAGCGAGGTGATGCCGAGTCAAGTTTCTGAGACTATCAAAACAACCCTTCACCAGAGACACAAAACACTGGTAAGCAGTATGTTACTGTGAACGATAGGTATTTCTTTCGTTTCCCGGCCCACCGTCGTCTTGCCCTTCTCCCGTGGGCACAGACATTGCTCCCCATTTCTACGGTTTAAGTCCATTTACCAACAGCCCTGCTCCCAAGAGCTACTCATGCTTCACCCATCAGCAGTTCGCCTCAGTCCTTCCCTACCCCACCCGCTGCCCACCCCTCGCTGAGCTTTGCTGACCTGTGTCAGCAAAGCACGGGAGCAACCGGAGCAAAACGTTGCCCCCTACCCTGCGCGCTACCCCCGGAAAAAATCATTCACCGCGACCACCTATCTATCTGCAAGTTAACCCTCATGTGAAGCATTTCCCACCAAAGGCATAGCGCAGAATTATCATCTGCGGTATAGTCGACATCTCGCGCCGGTCATTTTCATCACATGGCTGGCGCGAGATTCATATTCGGTGACTTACTATAATAAAATGCAGCAATATATACGCTTTACAAAGACAAAAAAGGGGAAAGACTTGGCTAAATGAATATTTTTTCTTATTTTTGCACGCAAATTTAAGGAAGAAGAGCAATGACACTATATCCGAAAATGATTATGGACGCGCTCGCCACGGTGACGTATGCGGGCACGAAGAAGAACTTGGTGGAGAGCCAGATGGTGGCCGACACGCCTGTGGTAGCCCCCCTCAATCCCCCTGAAGGGGGGAAGAACTGGCGCGTGAAGGTGGTGCTGGAGTTTCCTCGCGACACCGACCCGTTCCTGAAGTCGACGGTGAAGGCCGCCGAGGCTGCCATCAAGTACCACTGCGGACAGGATGTGGCAGTGGAGATTGCGACAGAGTTCAAGGCTACCCCCCGCCCGAAGGACGAGGACCTGCTGCCAGGGGTGAAACATATCGTGGCCGTCAGTTCCGGCAAGGGCGGCGTGGGAAAGTCGACGGTGGCCGTAAACCTGTCCATCGCCCTGGCCCGTTTGGGCTACAGCGTGGGGCTGCTCGACACCGACATCTTCGGCCCCTCCATTCCGAAGATGCTGGGCGAGGAGGATGCCAAGGTCTATGCCGTCAGCAAGAACGGACGCGACCTCATCGTGCCTGTTGAGAAGTATGGCATCAAGTTCCTCTCCATAGGCTTCTTCGTGGCTCCGACCACGGCAACGCTCTGGCGCGGCGGCATGGCATGCAACGCGCTGAAGCAACTCATAGCCGATGCCGACTGGGGCGAGCTGGACTACCTTATCCTCGACACGCCGCCAGGCACCAGCGACATCCACCTGACGCTGCTGCAGACGCTGAAGCTGACGGGAGCCGTCATCGTCTCTACGCCTCAGCAGGTAGCCTTGGCCGACGCCCGAAAGGGCATCGACATGTATCAAAACGAGAAGGTCGGTGTGCCCATCCTCGGCCTGGTGGAGAACATGGCGTGGTTCACGCCCGCCGAGCTCCCCCAGAACCGCTACTACATTTTTGGTCGCGAGGGCTGCAAGCAGCTGGCCGAGGAGATGAAGGTGCCCCTGCTGGCTCAACTGCCACTGGTGCAGAGCATCTGCGACAACGGCGATGAGGGCACGCCCGTTGTGACCAACATCGACTCGATGTCGGGTCAGGCTTTCCTCTCGCTGGCTCAGGCTGTAGTGACCACCGTCAACCGACTGAACAAGAAAACAACAGAATAGGACAAAACACCAACACCAAGACACATCATGATTTGGAACCCTAACAAAGAGTGCATGAGCCGCGACGAGATGAGCGCTCTGCAAGGAAAAAGACTTCACAAGATTGTGGAGTATGTCTATCACAACGTGCCCTTCTACCGCCACAAGCTGCAGGAGCTGGACATCCGCCCCGACGACATTCAGACCATCGAGGACATCAAGAAACTACCCTTCACGACGAAGAAGGACCTGCGCGACAACTATCCCTTCGGTCTTCAAGCCGCTCCGCAGAGCGAGATTATCCGCATCCACGCCAGCAGCGGCACCACTGGCAACCCCACCATCGTGGGCTACACGCGCAAGGACATCGGTGTGTGGAGCGAGTGCATGGCCCGCTGCCTGACGGCCTACGGCATCACCCGCGAAGACACCTTCTCCGTGAGCTACGGCTACGGCCTGTTCACCGGCGGACTGGGTGCCCACTACGGCGTGGAGCACATCGGAGCCTCGGTGGTGCCTGCCTCGACGGGCAACACTGAGAAGCACCTCAAGCTCATTCGCGACCTGGGTGTGACGGGCATTGCCTGCACACCGTCCTACGCCCTCTACCTGGCCGAGACCATGGACAAGCTCGGCATCAGCAAGGAGCAGATTAAGTTGCGCGTGGGAGCCTTCGGAGCAGAGCCGTGGACGGAGCAGATGCGCAAGGAGATAGAAGAACGCCTGGGCCTGAAGGGCTACAACCTCTATGGCCTCTCGGAGGTGATGGGCCCGAGCGTGAGCTACGAGTGCCAGATGCAGCACGGCAGCCACATCTGCGAGGATCACTTCTACCCCGAGATTATCAACCCCACCACGCTGGAGCCGCTGCCTTACGGACAGACGGGCGAGCTCGTCTTCACCACGCTGACGAAGGAGGGCATGCCCGTCATACGCTACCGCACCCGCGATCTCTGCTCGCTGATGGACGGCCAGTGCGACTGCGGACGCACCGCCATCCGCATGGGCCGCATCGAAGGCCGCTCTGACGATATGCTCATCATCCGAGGCATCAACGTGTTCCCCTCGCAGGTGGAGAGCGTCATCCTCTCGCTGCCTGAGTTCGCCCCGCGCTACATGCTCGTCGTAGACCGTCAGAAGAACCTCGACACCCTGCTGGTGCAGGCCGAGCTGCGCGAGGAGGTGTTCACCAGCACCTTCGACACTCCTGCCGCCGTAGATGCCCTGGAGAAGAAGCTGGCCAACAAGCTGAAGAGCGTGCTCTCGATAGCCGCCAAGGTGCAGCTGAAGGCCCCCGGCACCATTGAGCGCTCGCAGGGCAAGAGTGCCCACGTCATCGACAAGCGTCAGCTGTAGCCATGTCCGCCTTCTAAAAAAACCGACTTACTATTCCAATACAGAGACACAGAGTTTTTTCGTCTCTGTGTCTCTGTATTGAGTTATATCAGAAGAGGGCTTTTTGTACGCCAGTCCCGAAGACGCCAAAAGGATTTGTTGCACTATTGTCACTTATCGTGTCATTTTTCTACCAAACAAGCAGTAATGGCCGTTTCCTGAAGAAAAAAGCGAAGAGAATGTTTTGCATTGTTTACAACTTTTCGTAATTTTGCCCCATCTTTAATTACCAATCATCATAAACCAACAAGACAATGAAAAGAAGAAAAGCCTTTTTCACGACCCTGTTTCTGCTTTCGGCCTTCTGCGTAGCAGCCCAGGAAGCAGGACACAGCATCAAAGTGACCGAGAACATTGCCTATCGCACCGACGTGGGTACGAGCACCGTGCTCGACGTGGCCGAGCCGCAGTTTGGCCCCCAAACGGGCCGTCCCGCCATTCTCATCATTCATGGGGGTGGCTGGAGTGCAGGCTCGAAGAACGACCATGTCTACCGCTCGCTCATGGTTGACTACGCCATGAAGGGCTACGTGGTGTGCAACATGAACTATCGCCTCATGGGCGAGGCTGAGCCCCCTGCCTGCATAGAAGATGTGCGTTGCGCCATCCGCTGGATGAAGGCCAACGCCCAGCGCTTAGGCATCGACCCCCAGCGCATTGGCACCTTTGGCCATTCGGCCGGAGGCCACCTCTCGCTCATGGCCGGTGTGGCTGCCGAGAGCAAAGCCTTCAACGATGCTGCCGACCCGTGGCACCAGTTCGACTGCTCCGTAGCCTGCTCCGTCGGCGGAGCACCTCCCACTGAGCTGGGACGCCCTGGCATTTCATGGGGCGACCGCAAGGAAAACTGGCCTATTGGCTATATTGGCAAGTCGAAGACACCCTTCCTCGTGCTCCAGGGCGGCGAAGACCCCATCGTGCGTCCCAATCTGACCGAGGACTGGGTGGTGAAGATGCAGCGCGCCGGCGCCCAGGTGGACTATGTGAAGGTTCACGGCCAGCATGGCGTGGCCTTCGACCAGCAGCTTGAGTTCACCCGTCCGGCCATGGATGCCTTCTTCGCCCGCCATCTGAAGCATGACGACCCCACGGTGAGCTTCCTCCAGATGAAGGTGCCCGACTACGGCGGTAGCGGCCCCTACAAGGCTGTGGCCCTGCGCGAGTCGTCGCTGCCCGACTTTGTGGTCTATCGCCCCATGAACATGGCTGCTGCCGTGGCCCGCGAGCGGGGCAAACTGCCCGTGCTTGTCTTCTGCAACGGCGGCTGCATGGACACCAGCATTGGCTATGAAAACATGCTCACCGACATTGCCTCCCACGGCTACGTGGTGGTGGCCATTGGCGAGCTGCAGATGCTGGCGCGCCACGAGCAAGACCAGCACACACCGTCAACATTGGTGGGCAAGGCCCTCGACTGGATTGTCAACCCCGCTTCTCCTTATTATAATTATATAGATGTAGAGAAGATTGCCGCCGCTGGCCATTCGTGTGGCGGAGCGCAAGTGCTGGCCAACGCTGCCGATGCCCGGCTGAAGACCTACCTCATCCTCAACGCCGGCATGGGCAAGATGACTATGGCCGATGCCAATGCCAAATCGCTGAAGAACCTCCACGGCCCCATTCTCTACCTTGTGGGCGGCACAACCGACGTGGCCTGGCCCAACGCCCAGCTGGACTACAAGGCCATTAAGAAAGTGCCCGTGGTGCTGGCCGACAACACCAAGAGCGGCCACGGCGGCACCTACGAGCAGCCTGCCGGCGGTGCCAACAGCCGCATGGTGCGCCAATGGCTCGACTGGCAGCTGAAGGGGAAGGCGGAGCATGAAAGGCTGTTCGTCGGCGGCGACCTGACAGGCTACGACGATTGGACCATAGAACACAAAAACTTCAAGTAACATTCACCCGTTCAGCCCCTGCCCTTCGGTGGGGGCTGACAATCTGAACTGCTTGAGCGAGACACCATACAGCGCACGGAAACAGCGGCTGAAATAGCTTACCGACGAGAAGCCGGTGGCATAGCAGATTTCCGAGAGCGTAATGTTACATTTGTACCATGATTTTTGCGTTTTTTTCTTGACTATTCAACAGATTATTTGTACCTTTGCACGAACCTAAACACTGACTAAAAATGATGCTGAGAAAGTTTTTTGCACTTTTGCTGATGGCTGCGCTGCCGGTGGCAGCCAGCGCACAGTTGTTTGACAGCTCGACGGAGAAAACCAAGGCCCAAACGAAGTACGGACCCGTGGCTGGTTACATCGAGCGCGGTGTGTTTACCTATAAGGGCATTCCCTACGCTCGCGCCGAGCGCTTCATGCCCGCCCGCGAGCCGAAGGCTTGGCAGGATGTACGCTCCTGCCGCCACTGGGGACCCGTTTGCCCGCAGGCCAAGAACAACGGATGGAGGGGCGACCAGTCGGCCTTCTTCTACCAGTGGAA
>Ga0310691_10004340_pt1 | contig 16023 bp, 25 predicted proteins | sample 176DNAGHGlowgp2_FD_203887 | JGI IMG/M metagenome (GOLD analysis project Ga0310691, IMG submission 203887) | Sheep rumen microbial communities from Palmerston North, Manawatu-Wanganui, New Zealand - 1766 DNA GHGlow gp2 (v2) (version 2) | ecosystem: Host-associated > Mammals > Digestive system >...
AAAACCACGCTTTCTGCATTAATGCCATGAAACAGGTCTTGGTGCATTTTATGCTGAATAACAATGAACTTGGCTGGAAGTTCTATCGTATTGATAATGGAAGGGGTTTCTGGCTAACAAGTCCTACTGGAAAATCGTTTGCTATCCATTACAAGTATGGTAAGTATGGTGATTTGGCTCAGGGTATTGAAGTAAATAATTACAATTTCTGTCCTTGTATGGATGAAAAATACACGAATTTTGAAATCAGTCCTGATATGGCTGACAAAATCGTCAATCATTTAATGGAATTTGAAAAGAAGCCTTTAAATTAAGGAGATAAACTATGGAAATTAGTTTCACATACAAGAAAGAAAATGGCGAAACAACCACTAGGAAGATTATCGTTGTACACGATACTGGTGATAAGTTTACCGGTTTTGATATGTCAAAGTTGACACAGGAAGAACAGAAGAAGGTATTGAATGCTTATGGGAAGAAATTGCCCACAAATGTCATTCCGCCGAGGACTGGTAAGTTTGACTATGCTGCGACCGGTGTAGATAAGGAAATCTGGACTAAGGCATATCGTCTATTTAGCAAAACGAAGATTAAGTAAGAACTTCCTGCATGCCGTGAAAAATGGGAACTCTTAATTGAGTTCCCATATTTTGTATTAAACACTAGCAAATGCTCGGTCTTTCCAATTTTCAAATCCAATCCATTTAAGTTTATAAACATCATTCAATGTCCTAACAGTAATGGATTTTCCACGAACCTTAGGATTTTTCAAGAATTCATCAGACTTAATGAAATTGAATACTTCTTGTTTTAGAGATTCATCAGTAATGTCCTTGCTAGAACTACCATTATTACTAAGTGCTTTATAGATTTTGATATTTGGGAGAATAGTTTCCATTCTCTTTATTTCATCTTGAGCACTTGTTACAATGTCAATAGATGTGCATTTGTTGAGTAATTCTTCATCTTTCTTATATAGTTCAGCTTTATCCATATTTGTAATGAATATTGCTTGACCTTCAAACAAGAAATGGTCAGGTAAACCATCTTTATCGTGAGCTGCAGACCATTCATTTACTCTATCTTCAATATCTGTATTGTTATCTAAGTCTGTTGCATATACGAAACCATCTTTCTGTGTTCCAATGGAAAGGTCCCTTGATTCACTATCTTCAAATAGCTTATTTATAAGTACAATGGAATCTGGGTCTTTAAATATATTGTCGCAATTTTCAAACACAACAATCTTATCGTTATTTTTCCATAGAGTTTCATAGATGGATTCAGTAGTTGTCTTGCCTGTTATTTTTGTCCAGGTATCTTGTTTCTTTCCAAACTGGTCTAGAACTTTATCTATATTGTAGACTTTACCAATACCATTCTGGCCAGTAATTAACAATGATGGGAGTAATCCCTTTGCAGTCAAAGTAACGAAATCAGAAATTTCATCAAATACTAGATCTGGGTCAGCATATTTAATGTCTTCCAATAATGCTTGTGTAGATTTTAGTTGTTTTGTTGGAGTTACAGTTTCTTTCAAACCACCACTAATTGTAATTGCTGGATTATATTCAAATGATTCTTCATCAACGAACTGACCACAAAGTTCTCTTGCTTCCTGATTAGATACATTCAATGCTTCAGCAACCTCTGAAACAGAACCACCTAAATTCTTTATATGTGTAGCAATAATGACTTTAATGTCAGAACCTGACAATCCAGTAGCACGCTTGATTTCTTCTAAGGTTTTATCATTGTTATACATTTGTCTAGCAAGTTCTTGCTTGCCATTGTAGATTTCACCATTATATTCAATCTTATGTGCTTCAGTTAAATTGTTTTCTTCTTCCTCAAAATCATCATCATCTTCAGGCTTATCAAATGAATTGTCATTTAAGATAATGTCAGCAATTTCTGGCAACAATCTAGTAAATTGGCTATCACCAGGACCTAAATCTTTAGTCTTGATTTCACGCATTGGATCTTTATTATAGTTCCAATACTGCCAGAAATTGATAGAATGGAAATTTTTGCCATCCCAGTTTATACGGATTGCTGAACCATCTTTCTTATTTACGAATAGATAGCCAAAGAAATTACCTTCATTATTGGTATAGTCTTGACCATCAAAGTCCAAATAACTAGAACCTAGTTTCTTTTCCAAAAAACGAATGATTTTTACTGAAGAATTATATTGGTCTCCACCACCAACTTGTGCTTCATTTATGAAATTTAAGAATGTTTTCTGCATTTTATTCTCCATAAAATAACTATTTTGTTATATTTATAGCTGTCATGAAAATCACATGTTTTAGTAAGTTGATATAAATTTGTACGTACTAAAAATACAATTTTAAAAATGAGACTTCTATAAATATAATATAGATTATTGGAAAGTAGTGGTTCTGATAATAGGAAATAAGAATTTCAAAAGCTAGTAATAGCTTCATCCTATTGTGCCACTACCACAATAGGATTTTTATTTGTATGAAAAAAAGGACTAGAAATAAGATTATATCCTAGTAAGGAACAAAGGGTTCTAATAGATAAGACTATAGGATGTTCCAGATTTGTGTATAATCATGTTCTAGCTTTAAAGAAAGAACTTTGGGAAGACTATAAACTATCATTTAACCCAAAGCTGAAAAGTTTTAAGGAAGAATGGAAGTTTCTAACGAAAGTTCCAAGTCAAGCATTAGCAAATTCATACATGGACTGTATTACTGCTTTTAATAACTTCTTTAATTCATTGAAAGTTAAGTCTAAATCCAAAAAATCATATCCAAAGTTTCATAAGAAAGGACAGAAAGATTCTTTTAGAATTGCGGCAACTAAAACTTCTAAAGGATATGATTTAAGAATTGAAGACCATGAACATATTAAAGTACCTAAACTTGGAAGTGTAAAGTTCAAAAATTATAACAATATAGATTGGAGTTTTGTTCATATCTATAATATAACAATTAAGAAAACTTCAACAGACAAATATTTTGCTTCATTATGTTGTGAATTACCAGAACCAGAATATATAGAACCAAAGTTTGATGCTTGTGGATTTGACTTAGGACTAAAAGACTTTGCTATTTTTGATAGTGGAGAAGTAATTGAAAATCCAAAATATTATATAAAAACTGAATATAGGATAAAGAAAACACAAAGACAGTTATCTAAATGTAAGAAATTTAGCAAGAATTATAAAAAAGTACAATTAAAACTTGCTAAACTACACGAAAAAATTAAGAATCAAAGAAAAGACTTTCAACATAAGATAAGTAGACAGATAGTTAATGAAAACCAAATTATCGTATCTGAAGATTTGAATGTGAAAAATATGTTGAAGAATCATAAACTTGCAAAATCTATACAGGATGCAAGTTTTAGTTTCTTTTGCAATATGATAGCATACAAGGCATTAGAACAACATAGACAATATATTAAAATTGGAACATTCTATCCATCATCTAAGTTATGTCACTGTTGTGGTTTTAAGTACAAAGGTCTAAAACTAGAAGAAAGATTTTGGACTTGTCCCGAATGTGGTACATATCTTAATAGAGATGAAAATGCCGCAATTAACATACTTAATGAAGGTCTTAAAATTTTAAGTAGAAATACCGTGTGAAGCACGGGAATGGATAAATCCATGAAGCCTGTTGATACTGGTTTGAATACAAACCTTGAGCAGGAATCAGTCATAGCAAGCAGTCTGACTGCTTGTCACGCTGGAAAACCCTCTGCTAAATAAGAGGTCAGTCTTCATAGCTTTTTTTCGTTCTTATAGCAGTCTTCCCATTTTGTAGCCAATTTTTCAATATCTGACTGAGGCATCATGGAGATATACATTTTTGCTTCCCTATTTCCAATTTCATATTCCTTTGCACAGGCATATATGACTAAATCTTCAGAATATTTGTCTTTTTTGTCTTTTTTCTTGTAAGACTTATAGTCAAAATAGTTCTTATGTGCATTTGAGATAAGTTCACACAATAGAGTATAATGTTGTTCTGGTGTCAATTTCATCGTATCAATCTGTGCAATCGCTGGCACATAGATTTCTTTTGAACTAACGAACCTATTTATCATATAAGGATTATATGCTTTTTGTTGTTCTTCAGTTAGTTCATTCCAGGGAATCTTTGTAGTTTCTAGAATGGTCAGCAAATCAAACATTGTCGGTTTTTTAACATTGTCTTCCGCAACAGAAGTCATAAGAAATATTCTCCTTTCTATTTGTAATATAGTAATTTTTGAATGATAGTATAATCTTAGGAATTAATTGTTGCAATAATCCTTTATTCATATGATAGTAAAAACTAACACCACCACTTTCAATCAAGAATTTTTCAGCATCATTCATACTGGGCTTGATATAGTTCTTATAGTTTGCATTGTTATATAAGTATTCAAAATTTATTGTTCCGTCTGAAAAATTGATGACAAATACCGGTGAGTTGTTATATGAACCCACCATATTTACAGGTATATTGTCTTGATATGTAATTGAATAGTTTAATTCATTGAAGTTATTCTTTACATCACTTATTATCTGCTTGCTGTTCATCATCGTTATAAAACTTACTCAATCTAGATATAGGCCATTCACCATGTACTTTCTTATTCCACTTATTAAAGAATACTTGACCGAGTTCTCTAAAGTTTGGAGATGGAATACCGCTACTTTGGTGTTTAACTACTATATCTATGGTTGATACTTTATAACCCTTTTCCAATAGTTGCAAACAAATATCACAATCGTAAAAATGATATTCCTTTAGATTTTCGTCAAATCTAAATCCAGCATCAAAAGTTCTCTTTGGGAAAAATAAGCAACAACCATCAACAGTAGCAAGATAATCGTGAACACCTGGATGGTCATTCATAGGATATTCAAATAGTTCAGGAATTTCTTTACCATTTTCATCTAGAATCTTTTTACCTTGTTCATCTGTTTTTGCTCTAACGCCACCTTGAATTATAGCACCACTACCATTAATTGAACCACTAAAAATCATGTCTCTATTAGGTGCCCACCAAGTACAGCTACTTTCAAGCATTATTGTTCCAATCAAACCGGCAATACCAACTTTCTTATCGGCAAATAAATTGTTAAGTTTATATTCACAGATATCCATTGGTGTTCTTATTTCAGTATCAAGATGCCTAAAACATACCAATTCATCATCTTGCTTTAAAACAATATTTTCAATGGCATAGTTATATTTTGCTGCCATAGAACCTAAAGTAATTTTTTCATCACCATTTTCTATTTCATTTGGAATAAAGAATATCTTATCAGTATCAACAGTTTTTTCATTTCGTTCTTTAATTGGTATTATTTGAATCATTATTAACCTCAATATCACGTTGAATAAATTTTATATCCTGATTATTTATAGTGTAGCCAAGTATTATATCATTTGTGAAATTTGTATAAGGACCACCTTTCCATAATACCAATTTTGCGAAATGATAACAGCCCTCAAGCATCCTTTCTCGCTCAGCACTTGGCAAGCCTGGGCATACTGCATCTATGTCAATGGGAAATTCATTGTAATCTATTCCGCTATTCAGAATGCGAGCCCTGGCATCTCCTTGGATTTCCTGTGGTATAGCATAGTATGTTAATAGACAGCGATTTTTCTGCTTTTCTATTCTCTTCTGTATTTCATCAGGTGGTAGAGGATTCTTTGGGAATTTTTCTAGAAACTGATGTATTTTAAACCAGTCTTTTTCATAGATTACACCCTGTTCAATGAATTTAATTTCATTGTCAAGATATCCTACTGTAATTGGAAAAGCTTTCCTATCAATCAACTTGGTAAGAATTGCTCGTTCTTCATCAGTAGTGACTTCCACGAAATATAGAAAACAGTTATTTATCCATTGTATTTCATTCTTATAGTCTTCACAAGCATGGCATCCATCTCTAGTGAACACATAGACACCATGCTTATATCCAAGTAAGAAATGCTCAAATGCTAATTTTTGACTATCAAACATAATTAAATGCAGGTAAATAATTCACAAATCGCAGCGGCAATCTGTAATGATGGGTCAGTACTAAATCCACAACGATATTCATATTCAGCCAATGTTTGAATGGCATTTGCTTTCTTTGTGCATTTAGGAACAAAACTATTAAATAGATTATGGAAGACATCTGTATATGACATACCTTGCTGGTCAATGTATTGTCTAATATCAGATAGTTTTTTCTTTTCCAAAATCATATTTGCCAAATCATCACCAACATCTTTAAATGAAAGTATTTCTGAATCTATCTTACCTTTCATTTCAGAATATTGCTGTAGTGTTGCGATTACTTGTCTAATGGATGGAAAACAGGCTTCAACCAATGGCTGAATTACTTCGGCATCATATTCCACCTTTTTCATTTTCAATATGCCTTGAACACGAGTAACAATCTGTGGTATAAGTTCATCTTTATACTTAGCCATATTGAAATCAAATACTTGTGTTCTACCCTGTCTAAGTGCAGGAATAATTTTTGCTATGTAGTTGCAAGTTAGAATAAATCTACAGTTTGTGGAAAATTCTTCCATATATGCACGCAATGCTTTCTGGAATTGTGGTGTAAGACCATCAGCTTCATCCAAGATTACTATCTTCATTCCACCATTGAATGATGTTGTCTGTGCAAATTCAGATATCTGATTACGAACAACATCAATACTATTTTCTGACGAAGCATTTATGTAGATGTATTCAGCCTGTAAATCGTTAATAATGGCTTTAGCAATAGAAGTTTTACCAGTACCGTGGAACTGGAGATGCTAACAATAGATTAGGAATTTCTTTTTGTTTTAGTATGTTGTTAAAGAATTTTTTGAAATCATTTGGTAAGACCATATCCTTAATCTTAATAGGTCTAAATGCTTCAATCCATAGACTATTATCAATTTGTGCCATAATTAATCCTTTTTCTTTTCACTATTTAAAATCTGTTTCGCTTGCTTATTTGAAATCTTCTTCATAGCAGCACGACGTTGTGCTCTATTTTGTGGTAATATAGACTCTTCAGATGGACGCTGTGATTCATATTTTGGGAAAATGCAAGTGCAAGGAATAGGTTCTTTTGTTAATGAATTTCTACCAAGATATCCTTGACCATGACATTTCTTACAATTTGGCTTTGGGTCATTCAATATTAGTCCAATTCCTTCTGCAGCAGCCTTAATTACTGCCAACGGATCCATCTCCATTAGATTTTCAACTGCTTCAGCTTCTTCTGTTTTTATAAATTTCTGTGATTCACTCATTTCTTCCTCTTTTCATTTTTTCCAGGATTTAAACTAAAATTTGATGTCTCTTTACAATACAGATGTTTTAATGCAAAATGTATTCCTTGTGGTTCTTCAGTTGGAATAACACCGAACAACTTTATCAGCTAATAATTCAGGAAAAGCTCTTCTAACTAATGGTAAACCATAAGCATTAAATTTATCGTCATTATAATATCGTCTTTCTTCATCAAATACAATCATTTAAAATCCTTATTCAACTCATTTTTCCTAATATGTATTGCCATATTTTTCTGCATCTTCTCACAGTCATGTATAATGTTGAATAATTCTGCTGTATCTTTTGCAGTTTCTAGGTCAATACTTTTAGAATATATCTGCATATTTTTGTGATAACCATTTACAGATGCTTCCATTACGTCTCTAATATTTTTTATTACAACAATTATATCATAATTTGGCATAGTATCTTTATACAGATTAGTATATACTTTACTATCTACCTGTAATACGAAACCTAATTTCTGTAATTCAGCAACCAAATTCATACAAATACAAATATAAAAAAAAGTTGGCAGAATTGCCAACTTATTGAAATAAATTTTATAATGAACTTTTAATATCCACCAAGTGCATTTATATAAGCATTATCATAGTCAATGTGATTTTTAATTGCCCAAGATTGTACCCAATCATACATCTTATACTTACCCATACGAGCATAAGCATTCATTGTATCGGCTACCCATACGGCATTATGTTTTGGATTTTGTTCTTCACACCAGTCAATAAGTTCTTGTTTTTTCTTGAAAATTGGATATTTGCTATTACTAGTTCTACCTTTCAATAAGTTCTTATACATGGCAGCAAGTTCTTCATCATCATCAAAGAAAAATTCTGTTAAATAGAAACCATTTTCATTTAAAACGTGTTTTGCTTCCTTTAAATCCATAATTTTACCTTCAGTAATTTCATCTCCATCATCATTTATGTACACACATTTATCAAGTTCATTGTCATATAGGTTACCATATTTATCAATATAAGCAATTTTCAAGTCATTAGGGTCAACCATATCATCAGTTAATTCTATAATACCTTTCTTAATCCAGTTAATACAATTTCTAGCATCAACTATTTCGTAATAATTAGAAGCATGTTCTGGTATATCAGTAGTAGTTGCTGTATACTGTTTTTGTTTTATAAGAACAAAATCACCTTCGCTATCATAGGCATAAACATACCAAATATTTAATTTGTCTTTCATTATAATTTCTCCATATTAGGTTCTAATTAAAATGCCCGGATTTGTACAGTAGTACATTTTACCATCTTTATCACCCATCCAGATAGCACCAGTTTTATTACCGTTAATATCCATTGAATAGCCAAGTTCATTCATTAACTGATTTTCTTTAACTGATTCAAAATCTTCCCAAGATTCAATTTCAATAGCATCTTGTTTAATTGCTTTTCTAATAAGTTCAGCTCTACTCTTTATCTTTCTAGGATTACTACGAGATTCTACAATTTCATCATCTTCTTCAGTTTTCTTTTGTTTTAAATCGTCAATAATTTCTTCAACGGAATAAAAATCTAGCATATCTTTTACAGATTTCTTTTTACGAAGTTCATTATATGCATCATCAAATTTCATTCCATTTTCATATGCCCATTTAGCAGCTACCCTTTGTAGTTTTTTCTTCATTTCAGCTGGTGATAGTAAATTTTCGTCTATAATGCCCCAGTTGTCAGGATTAGAAAGTTGTTTCTTAATTTCTTCATTATAAAGTTTTTTACATGATTCATTCTCTTCAGGCATTTCATAAACTTGTGTATCACCATCAAAATATGTACCACCTTTCATATCAGGATTAATGTATTCTGGTTTCTTATATCCTTTATTTGGGTCTCTTGGCTTACGAACTTTCATTTTAGCAGGAGAAATATCATCTGTTAAAATTCTCATAATTTTATCTATATCTCCTTCGTACCACAAGCCATTATTTATTTCGTTTGAAAACGAAAACAATCCAACTTCTGCATTCATATCATTTGAACAAGTAAAACTAATGCCCCAAGTTTTGCGTTCGCCAAATGAAATAAGATTTTTTAGTACTTTCTTAATTTTATTATATTCATTTTTAACAACAATTTTAAAATCTTCATTAGTTATATAGACTATGTGTACTTTAGAATTTATTAATGCGTTCCTTAAATCTTGTTCATCAAGTTTATGCCTAGCATACATTATAAAGTATTTTTTAGAACTGTCTAAATTAGTACCAGGTTTGAAATCATCAAGACTATCTTCATTTAGTTTTTTCTTTACAGGCTTAATTCTAGACAATGCATCAGCATTTTCTTCCAATGTTTCAATTTCAGTCAAGAAACCATCTATAATCTTCTTATCGTCTTTAGCAGCAACTTCTTTAAACTTATTAAATTTAACCTGGAATTGACCTAGTTTTGTAATATAGTTTATAGGTCTATCGTGTTTAGTACTTTCTTTAAATTCTTCAAAATCATTCAATGTATGATTAAATATATCCTGTACATTTGCATCATAGGATTCAATACGAATGCCTTCAAGTTTCTTATGGTTTTCTCTAATGGCAATTTGACCATATTTGATATATGATTTTTGAAGTTTGGCAACAGCTTTATCCAAATCTTCTTGTTCACCAGTAATGTAAAGGGTATCATCTTTACATTCAACCTTCAAGTTAGGAAATACACCAGTTTCAATTAGTTCTTTTAAACCAGTATAAGCATCTTCTGCTACAACATGATTGTCATCTTCTATCCATTTTAATTCAATTGTTTTCATAAGAATTACTCCTTAATCAAGGTATATCCAGCTCTTGTCAATATACGATATGCTTCGTTAAAGTCTTCAACATCATCAATATCAATAGTTCCACGCTTCTTCCAGTATTCTGCAGTACCTTTATCCAACTGGTCTAGTAGATATTGACATACTTCATCAAATATCTTATGTAAAGTTCTTGTATTAAATCCACGCTGGAATACTATTTTATATGTATCATAGAAATCTTGAATATTCAAATCAAAAATACCAGTCTTACCAATATGGAACTTCTTGTTTAATTCATTATTACAGTAAACATAACATTCTTTAACTTGTGATTTATCAATCTTACCAACTTTTGATGGTTCAATATTATCATCGTCTTTAGCCAAATTTCTAATAGATTTTATTACATCAACAGGTAATACGAATACAGGACCGGCAGTCATTTCTCCACCATGCAATCTATTTCTTTCAATTCTTTCGAGTTCATCAACATATTCATCGTTGTCTAAGTTATCCATAATTCTCTTAAGTTCTTGTTGTAATCCAGTTGTGTTAATAGGTGTCTTAATAGTTTTGTCAGACATTCTTTCAATTACACGTACAAAATAATAATAGTATTGTTGTAGAACATCAACAGCTTTTGGTTTACGAAGAAATACTACCAATCCATCTATTGTGTCTTGGTCTAACTGATATGGTTTACCAGCTTTCTTTGCTCTATGCCAATCCCAGAATTTTTGAATAAGTTTATCTTCTTCAGTTAAATTGGATTTATTCATATATGGGGCAAGTAGTCCCATAGCAAATTTATAATATTTACCAAATGTTTTTTCTATTGTAGCATCACCAGCATTATTTACGAATTTAATTAATTCATCATCTGGTTTTACATTATTACCAGCTTTCTTTTCTTTATACCAATCCCAGAATACTTTTACAATGGCTGCATAAGGGTCTATTTCAATATCTATTGCTTCGTGCCATTTGGCTACTTCATTCCATTCATCATTACCCCAAGTACCATTAAAGTCCCATTTGCGACCATCTTTAATGAAATATTCTTTTAATATTCTGCGCCAGCCAACATGCCAGGATAGTCTTTCTTTACCTGGCATACCAACCAAAGGAATATTATTATCAAATTTAGTGTTTAGATATTTTTCAATTGCAGCTTCAGTTTGAGGTCCTTTATTTTTAATTAAACGACCTATATAATAAAATACATTAGCTGAATTTTCATTAGGCCATCCTGTAGGTAAATCAGTACTTTCTAGTAAGTATTTCTTATTCAATAATAGATTTCGCATTTCCATTAAATTCATATTACTTCTTCCCTACAAATAATTCTTCTTTTTCTATATCATATTTAACAATCAATTTTTTTGCTATATGAACAGCCATTGAATGTTTAAATTCTTCATCATTTTCATCAATCAGATCAAACAATGTGTTTGCCTCATCTTCAAGTTCTTCTTTTATTTCATTCATTTTTTCTTTATTTGCTGTTTTATCTACAAGTTTTTTAATTTCTTCAATTGCAGTTTCGTAATTAATATAAGCAAAAACTTTCTCATCTTCTTCTTCATAGTTTGGAACATCACATTCCGTATCTATAACACCGTCATATGGGTCATCTTTATCATTTTCAGTAAAATATCCTAATAATTGACCACACCTATTATTATACAAGAATTCTCCATCTTCATTAGTATAACTTATATAAATTACATTTTCATCATCAAAATCATATTCAGAATTACCCGTAATTTCTATGGCGTGAATGTTGTAGTCCCAATCCATTATACCAGAATGTCTTGAATGCCAGTTTATAAGAGAACAGTCAACACCTTCATCTTTTAAATAATACATTAATGTTTCTAAAATTTCTTCTAAACCTGAATTATCTAATTCGTGTTTTAATTCATATTTTTTAACAGCCATAATTATTACCTCTTCTTACAGAATAAATCCACTTGTTTAATGCTATCAGCAATCTTTTTCTTCAAGTCATTCAATGTCAACTTCTGTAATTCAGACTGTTTCCATTGTTTCATTTTTAGTTCAAAATTCTTTGTATATTTCTTTTCATCTAAGTTTATGACATATTCAACAAAATCCATTTTACTTAACAGTGGTTCACCATCAGCATCAAGGATTCTGACATAATCTGGAGTAAGGAATATATCTTCCAAATCTAATATTGGGTATTCATTCTGGTCAGTCTTATAAGTAATTCGTAAACATCTATTGTTTTGTTTACGATATTCCACTATAACTTTATCATTTTCCAATGTTCTGACCCAGGAATATATTTCTTTTATGTCTCTATTCCATTGTTCTTCTTCAGCCGCGTAATTTTCGTTAATAAATTGTTCAAACCTCATATTGTATTTATAAAAATACATTATTTGGCTATACAAAATCTGAAGAAATGTCCTTTTTCTTCTTTAAGGCAATAAATTCTTTATAAACTTTCGTTGTCTTGTTCTTAAGTTCTATGAGAGCTTTCCGTAGTCCTTCCTTACTGAACATACAGAATGGTATATAATCGTCTTTATCGTATTTTCCAAACCTTATTTCCGGTCCCAAGGGTGGTTCCTCATCAATATAGGCAAAATCCATTAGATTTACGAAATATCCATGACCTTTGTTTTCAAAGGTGCTTAAAACACAGGCTTCAGATATGTCTGAATCCATATAGAGTAGAACTTTTGTATTGTTATTGACCATAAAGGCTGAATAGCCAAGTTCTTCACCAACAGTTTTAATTTCTTCTAGTGTAATCATATTCCAAATATATAAACTTACTGACAGTTTGTCAATTGATTAGTATTCAGCAACATAGAATATTTCTTGGCTTTCAGAATTCAATTTCCTATTCAGATGTTCTTCAGCAGCTAGAATGCAGTTATCGCATATAGTCCTAAAATCTACATCAGGATTGTAGTTGTTCTGAATCCAACGCATGAAACAGTCTTCATTTGCATTGTCAAATGATAACCAATCCATTATTATTTGGAGCTGACCAAGTCCTTGATATCTGACATGGTGTAATACATAATCTTGTATATCCAACACATCTTTATCAAATTGGTCAGTCTGCACCACTACTGAGCCAGCACTGTCAAGAAAATCTAATGCTTCATTCAAATTCATATAGTATTTATGAATTATCCAGAAATGTATATAAAAAACGAAGCGAGGAACATAGTAAAAACCTCGCTTCTAACAACAACAACTAACCAAAAGGAATGGCACTATGTTTTTGTATTACAAATATAATTTATTTTACCAAATTTTTTTGTAAATATTATTTAACAAAATTTTTTGTAATATTTATATATTTGGCTTTCAGTTTATATATGAAGTCGGTCTGTCTTGACATTACCAGACCCCAACATGAATATGGCCTATAGGATAATATGAATCATCCCAGTTTGTATAACATTCAACCAGCACTGTATTATCTTTTTTATTTCTAATCACAAATCTATATTCAAAATTCTTATCATGATTAGAGAATGCTTCCTTGATGCTAACTTCAATATTGTAATTCATCAAATTCTTACAAATTGGTTCAGATGTTTCAAATTTATAAGCATCAGCTCTACTGCGATAACCATCGTCGGCATCAATATAAGCAATATAATTGATAAACTTATCGCCGTTTTTGACTGTAATTATGTTGATGTATTCAGACCACGAATCAGAAAAAGTCCTAATGTTATTTACGGGATTATTTCTCATGTCTTTAAGAATGTTCGTATCTTCGCCATCAAAATCAGAATTCAAACGATTAATGGCAAATACAGTATTCAATACCTTATTTGCGAAAGATGCATCAACTTCTTTTAACCCGTATAAAATCATTTCTTAAAATCTCCCTTCATAATGGAGATTTTGAAATTGTTTTCAGTATATTTCTGCAAATCAACATTTGTAGGGACATTTAGCTTATGGAATCTAATAGCATTTTCCATTCCAGTATGCATCTTATTACCAATCAACCAGTACATACCAAATATGGAGTTATCACTTAGATAATAGGAAGTTCCTTTACCATATTCAAATTGACCTATAATATCAAATAATGGCTTGTTATGTTTCAAATCCCAGTATGTGAAGATTTCATAATTATCTTCATATGGTTCTTCAACTTCCTCATCAACATCACCTTTATAGTTTATGGTGATTTCATCAAGTTTCTTCAGCGATTTTATAATATATACACCCTTAGAAAGTGTGGCAGGAGTTGAATATCCCAAATGACCGCTGTTAATGAGTGTCATTAGTTCTTTTTTGGATAGTTGTTTCAAATCGTCAAACATATAAGTATAATATAGAAATTATTTTATAAGCTGTCAATCAAAATCTAAGTTTATTTGTGCTTTTTTATTATCGGCGATTCTAAATTTATCAAGAATCGTATAAATTCTGTCTAATTCATTAAATTCTTCTATACTAATGTCTTTAAATTTTGTTGAAGTTTCTATAACACCCAATTGTTTTGTTATAATATCTGATGTGTAAACAAAAATTTTCAGATTTTCGTAATAATGTTCAATTGTAGGTAATGACAATTTGAACTGTGAAAATAGTCTTCGTAAAGACGAAATGTTGTAAAATTCATCAAAAGTCAAAATCTTTATCCAGTTCAGATTTTCGTTTATTAATTTGCATTTTCTTTCGTTCTTTTATCTCATTCAATATATCTTGCTCAAATTTTAAAATATCGTCATAAATTACTCCATTAGATTGACTTTTATTATTATCATAGGTTCTTAATAGTATATACCCAAATGTCATATCATAGAAAAATAGATATTCTCCCAAATCTAAATCTTCGTTGCTTAGATAATAAGTTTTACATCTGGATACAGCAATCGTATCCGTTTCAATTAGACCATATTTGTTAGTTATCTTATTTAATTCCTTGTCAGTAATCATTGGTGAAAATCCTTGCTTAGATTTTGAATACTAATCTTTGTTTTAAGTTCTTTCCAATGTTTTACGGCTTCAATGGCATCATTTTCATTATGGATAAAAATCATTTTGTCAACGAAATATATGCTTTCTTTATTGAAACTTATTCTTTCAACTTCATTGAGGTTTATTCTAAAGCATTGTTTGTCTGTGAGATAATCAAAATCACTTACTTCTCGCCAGGACTGACCAATAAATGTTGAATGGTTTATTAGTGTTATTTTTGTAATAAGTTTACCTGTATAATTCAATCCATATCTAGCACAGAAACTTTCTTCAAATGCTTCATTGTAATTGCTATCAATGTGTTTGCAGAATTTTATTAGATCTTCAGTTGTCTTACATTCACTAAGATATCTTCTATTTGGCATTATGAAGTTCTTTGTAAATTCATCATTGGATGAACCAGTTTTCATATTATAAGCTAATTCTCTATCAATTTTTATATCAAGAAGTTGTTGAATGTAGAGTTTTTTATTCATGAAAGTCTCCATTAAGTTGTTCTTTTTTCTGATTAATTTCATCCATTTTTTTAAAATAGTCTCTAATATGTTTCATATGGTCAGATATCCAATCAGCCAATTTACAATTATCATAGTGTGTATATTTTTCTCTTAATAACATAGTTGTTTCATTTTTTCCAGATATGAAGAAACGCTTATATAGATATTCCGTTTCATTGGAATAGTTTTTTGAAATTGTCTTTATTCCAATATCCATGTCAAATATGGCTTTATCATTTGCATCTGTTATTATTTCTATCGTAATTGGCCGATTTATAATTTCACATCTAGATGAATACGAAGAACCGGATATTTTTTTGGAGACCGGTGGCTTATATCTTAATGATTTTAAAGTCCAATTATCACCTTCTAATTGACAAACAAAAGCATTATCATTGTCTAAGTAATCTATATAAACCATTATTTAAAGTCCTGTTTTAAAGATTTTTTCTTTTGT
>Ga0310691_10004341_pt1 | contig 16023 bp, 12 predicted proteins | sample 176DNAGHGlowgp2_FD_203887 | JGI IMG/M metagenome (GOLD analysis project Ga0310691, IMG submission 203887) | Sheep rumen microbial communities from Palmerston North, Manawatu-Wanganui, New Zealand - 1766 DNA GHGlow gp2 (v2) (version 2) | ecosystem: Host-associated > Mammals > Digestive system >...
ATGCCCTCTTTAACGAACTCGTTGTCCTCACCGAGAGCCTTAAGGATGTTCTCCTTCTCCATGTTGTAAGCCTTAGCCATCTCCTCGATCTCCTTGTCGTACTCCTCGGGAGTAGCCTCGATCTTAAGATCCTCAGCGATAGCCTCGAGAACGAGATTGCTCTTTACTCTGGGCTTGGCGATAGGCTTGATGCTCTCCTTGTAATCATCAAGGGTCTGGTTCATGTACTGAAGGTACATCTCGAGCTGGATGCCCTGGCTCTGCATCCTTCCTGCCTGCTCATTTACCATGTTCTCGACTTCATTCTCGATCATGACCTCAGGGATCTCGACCTCAGCATTGTCGCAGACTGTCTTGACTACTTCATTGAGGAAAGCATTCTTAGCTTCCTTCTTAGCAGCCTCTTCCTGGTTCTTCCTGATGTCAGCCTTGAGCTCATCAAGTGTATCGAACTCGGAAACATCCTTTACGAACTCGTCATCAAGCTCAGGAAGGATCTCCTCCTTGATGTTGTGGATCTTTACATTAAATGTAGCGTCAGCGCCCTTGAGCTCCTCAGCATGATAATCCTCGGGGAACTTGACCTCGATGGAGAACTCCTCATCGACATTGTGACCGATGATCTGATCCTCGAAACCGGGGATGAAGGACTTGGAACCGATCTTAAGGGAATAGTTCTCACCCTTGCCGCCCTCAAATGCTACGCCGTCCTTGAAGCCTTCATAATCGATAACAACTGTGTCGCCTTCCTTTACAGCACGGCCTTCAACGATCTCAAGAGAAGAATTCCTCTTTCTCATCCTCTCGATCTCTTCGTTTACGGACTCGTCCGTGATCTCTCTCTCGGAGTAAGGAACCTCTACACCCTCATACTTACCAAGCTTGACCTCAGGCTTTACGGTAACAGTAAGTGTGTACTTCATGCCCTCTTCGTTGATCTCCTGAACATCGAGCTCGGGACGGGAAACGACCTTAAGGTCATTCTCCTTAACGACTTCGGGATAAGCCTTGTTTACGATCTCATCGATAGCATCCTCATAGAGTACGCCCTCTCCGTAGTACTGTACTACAAGTCCATAGGGCACCTTTCCCTTACGGAATCCGGGTACCTGGAATTTCTTCTTATTCTTGTTGTAAGACGCCATCAGCGCCTTGTCGAACTCTTCCTTTGTAGCGGAAAGAGCGATCTCAACGCGGCTGTTTTCCTTCTTTTCGATCGTAGCCATATATGTTCTCCTTAAAATAAATAAATATCAACGAAATAGGATTTTAGCATAGGCGCAGCCCGAAATGCAACAATCTAATTACTTTACGGTGATCTGGATGCCCTTCAGTATGTCAAAGACCTCTTCGCCGAGCTTCGGATCAAACGATGCCGTAAGGGTGCTGTCGACTATGATCTCTGCCTCCGGAGCAGCCGCCTTGGCGATCACGGCATTGGAAAGGACACAGATGTTCGACACGAGGCCGCAGAGCTCGATGCTCTCATAATCCTTTTCCTCAATGAAGCGAGCAAGTTCGATACTGCCGAAGGTGGGCTTCCTGAAAGCCCTCTTTCCCTCAAGGGCCTCCGAGAGCTCATCACAGAGAAGATATCCGTCTGTTCCTTCGATGCAGTGGGGCACCGGAAGGTTCCTTCCCTCCTGGGTATCCATATAATCCTCATGGTGGGTATCAAGGGTATAGACTATCTCATCACCTGACTTTTCATACTCGGCGATCTTTTCCGATATCCCGGGTATTATCCTGTCGGCGCCCTCAAAACCAAGTGCTCCGTCGATAAAATCCTTCTGCATGTCAACAACGATAAGAAGCCTGCTCATGATGAACCCTCCCGATGGTATTGTTCTTCTTTCTGATATGACAAAAGGCTGTCACTTCGAAGCAACAGCCTTTTCTGTTTGGCGCGCCTGGCAGAGATCGAATCCACAACCTTCTGATCCGTAGTCAGACACTCTATCCAGTTGAGCTACAGGCGCATATCAAAAGCTAAATAATATTATATCAGGTTGTGTTGATTGTCAACCTGATATTATTGTAAAATACCTATCGGAAAAATACGAGGTAAGAGAAATGTCAATCTACGATCCAGAGGCCCAGAGGCTTTACAAGGATATCCTGATCAACTGCAGGGACCTTGGCGGTATGCCGCTCAAGGACGGCCGTTCTTTCAGAAAAGGACTGTTCCTGAGATCAGGTTCCCCTACCCTCATAAATGACGGAGCATATAAAAAGCTCATCGAAGACGGCGTTAAAACTGTGATCGACCTGAGGTCCGAACCTGAGATCAGACATTACGGAAATCCTTTTATGGATGCAGAAGGTGTGTCATTTTATCCCGTCTCCCTCTTCGTAGGGGATCCCGACGCTAAAGAAGATCCCACCATGAACTTCCTGAGGACACACCACCTCGGTGATTTTTACTGTATCATCCTTGAGGAACTTGGCGACCGCATCGTAAAGATAATGAGGATCCTCAAGGACTGCGAAGGCAAGGCCTTTTTCCACTGTGCCCACGGAAAGGACAGGACCGGCGTCATCGCCGCAATCCTCTATCTTCTGACAGGTGCCGACCGGGAGGATATCGTAACAAATTACAAAGTATCCTATGACTATGCCAGATCATTTCTCGATCCTCTCATAGAGGCAAAAGAGCCCGTGATGCGCCACACCCTGAGATCAGATGAGATAAATATGAGGATACTTCTTGATCATATAGATAATAAATACAACGGAGATATCAGGCTCTACCTTGAAAACAACGGCATGAGCGGACAGGAGCTGGACGAGCTCTCTTCCAGATGCACCCGGTCAGATGACCTTTGATACCCTTACAAGGTCCAGATTATCATCCTCATCAAACTCAAATACGATATCATAGTCTGCCTCCGGAGCAGAATATGTAAGCTGGTAGTCATAAAGATCGATGAAGGGATATACAGACTGAAGCTCGGATTTGGGCATTCCTATATAGACACTGTATCCTACATTTAAGGAGGTGGTGTCATAGAGCCTGAATCCGGTGAGTTCCCCGTCCCATTTCTCATCATTTCCATATCCTTCAAATACAAGTATAAGGCCGGGATAGTTAACGAGTATCTTATGCTCATACTCGATGTCCACTCCATTCTCGCCGATCCTCATGTCGATACCGTCAAGTCCGTGGGAAATATATGTGGGCTTGCCGACTAAATTGTTTATGATGGTGGATGTATAGGAGTTGCCGCAATGGACCAGCCTGGTGCCCTGATCCACGAGATATGTGAGGAAAGGGTCTGTCTCCAGAGGGATAGTATCATCTATCTCATACATATCCTTTTCGTAATTCTTAACGATCTCCACGGAATGCTCTGAATAACTCTCCCCGTCTTCGTTGATGATCTCGGGGATGACGATGGTCATGGAATCGGGAGTGATCTTTAAGATCTCATATTCATCCCTTGAGCTCCTGACCCTGGTATAGTAGAAATCAGAAAGAGCTGCTGCCCTGGCATATATCGCCTCCTCCGACAGTTCCTCGTCAGAATAGATGGGATTTAAGAGAGTATATATACCTTCGATATTCTGTTCTTCCATCATGGTGAAATAATGCTCTGCATAATTCCAGATGGCGATAATATCAGAGACAGTCTCGTTCGAAAGATATGTGACGCCCTCCGAATTGACATCCAGATAGATATATACAGGCATAGGATCCGGGTTCTCGGAATATTCAAAGACGACGACCGAGTATTCATCATCGATATCGAGGGCGGTCATCTCACTTTCAGAAAGGAACCTGAAGGAATCTATGACCCCGTTGTTCCTGGACATATTCCTCAGGATATCGATATATTCCGTAAAGTAGGAGAACGAAAGTCCGTCCCTCTGTCTTTCGGGAATAGAGGAATAGCTATCCGCCACATCGTTTTTGTTATTGATGGCATCGATCATAAGTCTGGCTATCTCGGCTCCTGAGACAGTCTCACTTCCCTCCTTGATCCTGTCAGCGAGGTCGATGATATTACATGATGTCATAACGGCCAGCATTGCCGCCGTAATTAAAAGAGCCGTTGATCTTCGAATAATCCTTCTCATCCCAAGATACCTGAATCCCTGACGTTTTCAAGGAACTGCTCCTCGGCAAGTTCCTCGGTCCTGACTATACCAAGTCCTATCATATAACCATTTGCCACAGAGATAAACTCCGAATTGATCTCATTGTCATAAGCGCTCATTCCCTCACCGGTCAGGGCCAGTGCCTTCTCTGCGAACAGAGCATAGGGATTCTGTCCGTCGAGCCATGACTGGCAATACTCCGGATCATTGGCACAGTTGCCCATGATGATTATATTGTTGACAAGAGTCCCGTTATCCGCCATTTCAAGAAGCGTGCTCTGGTTCATGGTCAGATCCCTGATGATCTCTGCAGATGAGGCAGGCATATCACAATAATCAGATACGAATATCCAGTTTCCGCCCTCATAATAGTTTGTAGGACCTTCCACAAGGCCATATGTTGTCCCGTAGGTACTGCTGAGGAAATATTCGCCGAGCCACATGGATCCCCAGTAGGAGAGCACCTTGTTGTCAGTTATATGGGAATTCCAGTCAGTTCCCCATCTGCCTGCCTCAAAGGTGAGTTCATCTGTCTTAAGAGCCTTCAGGAATCCCAGATAATCGAGCATATAGTCAGGAAGGGTTATATCCCCGTCCACGATCCAGGGATCAGTCCTTCCGTTAAAGTAGGCAGACTCGATCTCGGTATATCCTGCGATGAGCTTGACCGTTCCGCCGGAGGCTTCATTAAGGGTCCTTCCGGTCTCGAGCACGTCGTCCCAGGTGGCAAAAAAGCTCTGTACATATTCAGGGTCGGAAAGTCCCAGATATGTCTGTGCAACAGACTTGTTGTAGAAAACGGCACCGGGGGTTATCTGCCAGGTGACGCCGCGGATGACATTATCACTGTCAGTGGGCATCCTGAAGGTATAAGGATACATATACCGCAGTTCGGAATAGGAGATCCCTATATCGTTGATGGGAATCGTATATTCTGAATTTGCATACTTGGAAACATAGGACGAGTCACAGAAGAATATATCCGGTGCCCCGTCTCCGGAAGCGAGAACTGCATCGAGCTCATGCTCATAGAGATTAAGGGAAGGATTTACATATTCGAAGTCAACATCCGTATAACTGTTAAGAAGGTCTATGTTGCTCTTGCCGTTGGAGTATACCAGTACCTTTTCAGCGGGCTGTCCCTCCTCTGGTTCGGGGTCACTGACCACAGGAACATCAAGTTCCGTAAAGTCATTGGGATTAAGGTTGTCAACGATATCAACAGACTCCGTCAGTATCTGGGTTCCGTTGTTATAGACGATGATATAGTAAGTTCCCGTGGGCAGCTGCTCATCAGCCTGGAAGGTACAGATGGCATTTGTTCCCTCGTAGGAAGGCTCTTCCTCCTCGGACATCTGTCCGTCTGGGCCCCAGGCAAGGAATGTAAGTTCATAGTCTTTGCCGCTGCCGAGATAATACTGGTCCAGAGCAACTACTGTAGTAAATGAATCCACATTGTAGTATCCGCCGTATACATCCTCATTGAGCCAGTAATCAGTAAGGACGATGGAACTGTCAGAGAAGTACTCGTCTGTGACATCCTCCAGAACATCAGCCATGAAGAGTTCATCCTCCCCGCTCTTTATGACAAAGGAATATGTGTCCTTCGGGAATACGGGATAATCTGAAAGATCCGTGCTCATGACATAAGCAGTACATCTGATGATATCATTTTCACCTTCTATACAGGGACCGGAATAAACTATCTCGTTGCCGCGGTAAAGATCATATGTCAGTGATGTAAAGAGTCCTGAACCCACGAAATCCTCAGACATTGTAAATACTGCCTGGAGCTTGTTGGAATCTGTATAGGAGCCATTGTCGGAATCGATGAATTCAACGTTAACGATCTCTTCTTCAAACTGCATGACAAAGGGATACTTCGGAGTATAGAGCGGAGTATAGAGAGCCTCGCTCAAAACCTCAGGGTTGGTGACATACCATGAATCCTCCTGATACAGGAGTTCAAAGTTGATCCTGACATCTTTTTGGGGAGCGTTGTCCAGCTTGGAGGCAAAATCCGTCAGAGAAACAGGTGATGAGGAAAGGGCCGTTTCATAATCAGGTATGCTGAATACGCACACCATAAGTCCAGTACCCTCACCCTTCTTTGCAGATGATTCATCGTTTATGACCTTTACGGTAGTCCTCTGGAGTATGAGATCCACAGCCTTGTCCTTATATGTTCCTTCGGAGCATATATCAAAACAGGATGTGTCTATACCGGGAAGCGTATTCACATTAAGGGATGCCCTGTCCCTGGCGATAAGGGCGGTGGCATAGGAAGTCACCAGATCCATAGCGCCCCTGTCCACTGAACATGAGATACACGATCCCATGATAAAAGTGGCAAGAAGCCCGCATATGATCTTTTTAGCCCCTCTTTTCATCTTTTTACTTTCTGCCCTTCAAAGCCTCAAAAACGATTATCCCGCAGGCAACTGCCGCATTCAGGCTGTTGACCTTGCCGGCCATCGGTATGGAGATAAGAAAATCGCATTCTTTCCTTACCGACTCCCTCATTCCGTCACCCTCACTTCCGATAACGATGGCAAGAGGACCTTTATAGTCTGCAGTGTCATAGGGGATACTTCCCTCCGCTGCAGTTCCACAGACCCAGAAACCGTTTCTGTCCTTAAGTTCCCTCAAGGTCTGGGCGATATTCGTGACCCTTGCCACGGGAACATACTCGATGGCTCCTGCCGATGCTTTGGCCACGGCACTGTCAAGACCGATGGATCTGTGTTTGGGGATGATGACTCCGTCGACACCCGCCGAATCTGCGATCCTCAGGACAGAACCGAGGTTGTATGCATCCTTGAGCTCGTCCAGGACCACAAGGAGCGGAGCATGTCCTTCCTCTTCAGCCTTTTTCAGGATATCGTCGATATCGGTATATTCATGGGATGCCACAGAGGCGATAACGCCCTGATGGTTATGGGTCTGGCTCATCCTGTCCAGTACGTCCCTTCTGCATCTCACGGTGACTATCTTCCTTTCGGAAGTCTCCTTCAGGATCTTCATGAGAGTGGGATCGAGCCTTTTACCGTCTTTGGGGTCAAGGATCCAGATCTTGTTGATCTCCCGTCCTGCATTAAGGGCTTCAAGGACGGCATTTCTGCCCTCCAGCCTGTCAGAAGTAAGTTCCGGTTCTTTTCTCATGTCTCTATCCTTATTTCTCATCATCAAGGACCTCAAACGCTCTTTCGATAATATAGTCGAGCCTGCTCTCCCGGTTATCCAGGAAAAGGAATCCGATAAGGGATTCAAATCCCGTGGCATACATATAGTCAGCAGGGCTGGCATTTTTGGACACGGTGGGGGGATTGGAATTCTTTCCCCTCCTGAAATATCCGAGTTCCTCCTCATCAAGTTCGGATTCAAGAGCTCTTATCGCCTTTGCCTGGGAAGCAGCTGATACATAATTGATGGTCTTCTTATGCATCTTTCCCGAGTCGGAAGCAGATCTTGATGCCACATGGCATCTTGCATAGAGCTCATATACGCTGTCACCTATATAGGCCAGCGCAGAGGAGTTAACTTCACGGAGATCTGTCGAGATAAAGGGGATTATCATAACTTCTCCACCTGGGGTCCGTTAGGAGTATCCTTTACGGTATATCCCTTCGAAGTGATAAGATCCCTGATCCTGTCAGCCTCGGCAAAGTTCTTTTCCTTCTTGGCAGCAGTTCTCTGCTCAACAAGTTCCAGGATCTCAGAAGGGATGACCACCTCTTCTGTAATATCGATGCCGAGAACTTCAGTTATCTCGTTTAAGACATCATATGCATTCTTAAGGGCATCCCTGTCAGCCTTCTTATCGATGGCCGTATTGGAAGCCTTTACAAGGCCGAAGATGTCAGTTACGGCATCAGCCGTATTGAGATCATCGTCCATATGGGCTATGAAGCTCTCCTTTGCCTCGGAAACAGCCTTTGCGAGCGCCTCGGAAGCCTCGCTGCTGCCACCCTGATAGGAATCATTTTCGATGGCAAACTTAAGGTTTGAATTACATGTGATGATCCTCTGAAGGGATGTCTGTGAAGACCTGAGGAGCTCATCAGAGAAGTTTATGGGCATCCTGTAGTGTCCGGAAAGGATGAAGAACCTGATCACCCTGTAGGGGAAGTGTTTCACGATATCCCTGATGGTGAAGAAGTTTCCAAGGGATTTACTCATCTTCTCGCCGTCAACATTAACAAAAGCATTATGTACCCAGTAATTTGCAAGGGGGCAGCAGTTGGCTGCCTCACTCTGGGCGATCTCGTTTTCGTGATGGGGGAAGATAAGATCCTGTCCGCCGCCGTGGATATCAATGGTCTCACCAAGATGCTTCTTTATCATTGCAGAGCATTCGATATGCCAGCCTGGCCTTCCCTCTCCCCAGGGGGAGTTCCAGGAGGGCTCACCCTCCTTCTTGAACTTCCAGAGCGCAAAATCCCCGGGATTCTTCTTTCCGTCATAGGATGCTTTTCTCTCACCTCCGCCGGGATTCAGGTCCTCAAGGTTATAGTGGGAGAGCTTGCCGTAGTCGTCCTTTTTTGTAACATCGTAGTAGACACCGTCATCTTCGATGACATAGGCGATACCCTTGTCATAAAGAGACTTTACGATACCGATGATAGCTCCGATGGACTCAGTAGCCCTGGGCTGGTATGTGGGTCTCTTACAGTTGAGGCCGTCTGCGTCGGTGTAGTATTCCTTGATATATCTCTCAGCGATATCCTTTACGGTAACGCCCTCTTCTTTGGCGCGGTTGATCATCTTATCGTCGATATCGGTAAAGTTCTGACAGAATTCAACCTCATAGCCCCTGTATTCAAGATATCTTCTCAGGGTATCAAATGTAACGAAGGGCCTTGCATTTCCGAGATGGAAATAGTTATAGACCGTAGGTCCGCAGGCATACATCTTTACATGACCCTCGCGAATGGGAACAAACTCCTCCTTCTGTCTTGTGAGCGTATTGAATAATCTCATCAGTTCTTTTCCTCTTTCTTAATATTTTCAAGCTCCTTCGTGAGCTCTGTAAGTTTTCCCTGCATCTGATTGACCATATTGCACAGGCTCTTGAGTTCTGTCTCAACAGGGTCATCAACAAGAGCATGGTCGAGTTCCTCGGCATGGGATACGGTCCTCTCTCCATCGATCTTTACGATCTTACCGGGAACACCTACGACAGTAGCTCCGTCAGGTACATCGTGAAGGATGACCGCATTTGCTCCGATACTGGCTCCGGAACCTACTGTGATAGGGCCGAGGAGCTTAGCACCGGCACCCACGAGGACATCGTCGCCGATGGTGGGATGTCTCTTCTCACCCTTGACATGTCCTCTTCCGCCCAGTGTGACATTATGATAGATGGTGCAGTTATTGCCGATGACAGCAGTCTCGCCGATGACTATCCCCATTCCGTGATCGATGAAGAGTCCTTCTCCGATGGTGGCACCGGGATGTATCTCTACACCGGTCCAGAACCTTGCTGCCTGGGAATTCCATCTTGCCAGAGCATAGAGCTTATGTCTGTACAAAAAGTGACTAACCCTGTGATAGCAGAGTGCATGAAATCCGGAATACAGCAAAATAACACCGACTACCCCCCTGGCAGCCGGGTCGCGCCTGGCGATCTGTTTTGCATCATATATTAAGCCCAAAAACTACTCCATTCTTTAAGGCATAAAGAACCTGAAATGAATGACCCTGTTTGACACCCCGAATTCTCCAGGGCGGTACCCTGCAACGAGTTTCAGTCTTCCAACTTAAAAGGCCTGACCTACATCCGCCGACCCGGGTTCCATTTTACGTCATGAAGGTTCAACATAGGACTCACCCACCTCAGGCTACTTATATTATATATAATAAACGGAGAAAATCCAACTCTTCGGAAAAAATCCCTAGTAAAGCTCTGCATTCCTTCCGGCCCTGTTGCCGCAGACTGCTGCACAGAGCACCTCCGATGCCCCGCTATCCCTGAGGGCTGACGCCACTTCATGCAGGGTATTTCCCGTAGTGGCAACATCATCGACCAGGATGATCCTCATCCCTTCAAGGACGTTATCTCCGGGGACTTCGAAGGCTCCGCTGATGTTAAGGGCACGGTTTTCGCTCTCAGTCTGCCTTAAGGTATCAGTCTTTCTTTCCACTGCACCCCTGAAAAAAGGTATACCAAGGACTTCCGCTACTTTCCCTGCGATGATCGCCGCCTGATCATATCCTCTCTCCTTCAGTCTCTTCCCCGAAAGCGGGACATTGACTACAGCGTCAGCAGATGCACCGTCAGACTTAAGCATCAGCCCCAGCAAAGTCCCGAGGAATTCCCCTATCTCCGGACACCCGCAGAACTTCATCCTGTTCACCGCTTTTCTAAGCACCGGATCGTAGGGATAGGGCATATAGAGGATAAGACCGGGGACAGGATCCCCGTTATACGGCTCCTGAAGACAGGGCGAAAAACGTCTTTCCTCATCGAGAGGGATAATATCGGACAGGCATCTTTTGCAGACAACATGGCCTTTGATCCTGTTGCCGGTTGATCCCCCGCATATAAGGCAGTTGGAGGGAAATATGATATCAGATGCCTCCTTCAGTATCCCCATGTTCCAAACCTGTTTTCCAGGATGGCGAGGAAATCCTTAAGAGAAGTATCCCTCTCGTCATCCCCCCTGCTCTTTATCATCCTTTCGAGACTGTTTCCTGAATATACTATGCTCACGCTCTTCTTTCCCCTGGTCACTGCAGTATACAGGATCTTTGAGGAGAAGAGCTTATAGTTCATCCTGCCCAGAGCGATGATCACATTATCGAATTCACACCCCTGGGATTTATGTACCGTCATAGCGTAGGAAAGGTCTATATCCTCCAGCATCTTCTTATCGTAGACGACAGTCTTTCCATCATCGAAAAGGATACTGCAGGTACCCAGGAGAAAATCGCCCTTAATGACCTGTCCTATCTCCCCGTTGAAAACGCCGGTCTGGGTCTCCATATTATTGGGATCATAATACTCGATGGAGTAATTGTTCCTTATCTGCATTACCCGGTCTCCGGGATGAAGGGTAAGGTCCTTCCCTGCCCTTATGTATTCTGCATCTTTTTCCTTCATCAATCCCTGGAGTTCGCCGTTCAGTGAGACAGTTCCCAGGATATTCTGCTTGGTGGGAGAGAGGATGACCGTGTCCTCCCCCTTTTCCCTCAAAGCCAGCTCCTTTACTATCTCCAGCGCTTCCTCATCGGTATCTTCCCTTAAGATCTTAAAATCCTGATCGTTTCCTATGAGATCCTCACCCCTCAGGATCCTTACCGCATTAGATGCTATCGAGCTCTCATCCGACTGCCTGAATATATATTCCAGCTTGACCTTTGGTATGGCACCGCAGGATATAAGGTCAGACAGTACGTTGCCGGGTCCGACCGAGGGGAGCTGATCGGGATCGCCTATCAGTATCAGAGAGGAATCCGGTTTTATGGCCTTGAGCAAAAGATCGAAAAGGAGCGTATCCACCATGGAGGATTCGTCTACGATGATCACACGGGCATCGATGGGGTCATTGCTGTTCTTTCCGACAAATACATCCTCACCTTCGTCCGGTCCCCTTTTTATCTCAAGGAGCCTGTGGATCGTAGATGCACTGACTCCCGAAGCCTCTGACAGCCTCTTGGCCGCCCTTCCCGTGGGCGCACAAAAACAGAAGGAGATCTTCTCCCTCTTAAGATGTTCCGCCAGGATCTTCGTAATGGTGGTCTTACCTGTACCCGGACCTCCCGTCACGATGGCTATGGGGCTGTAAAGGCAGAGATAAATCGCATCGAGCTGCCTGTCTGTCAGGGAAAGGCCGGTCTCTTCAGCGATCCTCCTGATCTTTCTGTCAGCTTTTTCCCTGTCGGGAAGCACCTTTCCGGCCTCGAGAAAGCCGCTTATCTCTTTCTTTATGGAAGCCTCCGCCGCAAAATATCTCTTGTGGGCAATACGCGCTCCCTCGTCGCCGGCCTCGCAGCCTTCGCACTTTCCATCCCTGAACCTGTAAACGACTATCCTCTTGTTCCTCACCGCATCCCTTACTGCCTTTTCGTAGACAGAGCCGATAATATCCTTATCTTCGGGAAGGCCGTTGGAACTGCCAAGGAGCTTTAGTGTCTTTTCCTTTATCAACTCAGGATCGAACCGGGTATTTCCTGTGGAGATATGTTCCTGCGTCAGCACATACTCCACCGCGCCTTCAAATCTTAAGGGATCAGCCTTGTCAGAACCGAAGGAAGAAGCCAGCCTCTCACATGTATCAAATCCTATCCCGCCGCATCTGATAAGAAGATAAGGATCCGTCCTTACCGTGGCCACTGCATCGTTTCCAAACATATCATAGGCAGATTCCGACTGGGACTTAGATAGGCCCAGGGTCCTCAGTTCATAAAAGAGCCGCAGGCGTTCCATGTCACCTTCGATCTGAAGGGAGATATCACAAGCCTTCGAAAATGACAGGCCCGGGATCTTCTTTGCAACTTCCTCGGGTCTTTCCAGAAGCTTATCGAGGGAATCCTTCCCGTATTCAGCTGCGATCTTCAGGGACAGGCTCTCACCTATACCCTTAAGGTTATCCGCCAGAAAAGAGGCAATGTATGCTGTCTCTGAATTCCTGGTCTCCATAGCCTTGATAGAGGATGCCGCAATCTGCAGCGAACCCTTGTATGTGGTCACTTTTCCTGACACTTCATACTCGGCATCAGTCACGATATCAGCATCAAAATTACCCTTAACAGAGATCCCGTCTCTGCACAGGAAGATAACAAAACCGTTGCTGCCGTAGATCTGCTTGGCGGCAACAACGATCCTGCCATTGACTGTTTCTCCTATGTTGTCTTTCGTGATCTCCGAAAGACCGGTATCTATATCTTTATCAGACACCTGCTTCCTTTCTTATGAGGTCAGCCTTGTCAGTCTTTTCCCAGGGGAAACCCTGATCTTCCCGTCCAAAGTGACCATATGCGGCTGTCTTTGCATAGATGGGCCTTCTCAGATCAAGATCCCTGATGATAGCCGCAGGTCTCAAGTCAAACAGCTTTCTGACGATGGATGATATCTCGCCGTCATCGATCTTTCCTGTTTCAAATGTATCGACCATTATCGATACGGGCTCGGCTACACCTATGGCATAGGCCAGCTGTACTTCACACTCGGAAGCGATGCCGGATGCTACGATATTCTTTGCTATATATCTGGCGGCATAAGCTGCAGATCTGTCTACCTTCGTGGGATCTTTTCCCGAGAATGCTCCGCCGCCGTGACGGCCAAATCCGCCATATGTATCGACAATGATCTTCCTGCCTGTAAGCCCGGAATCCCCCTGGGGACCTCCGATGACAAATCTGCCTGTGGGATTGATGATAAATCTTGTCTTATCATCGATCAGCTCCTTCGGAAGAACAGGAAGGATAACGTTATCTATAACGAACTTCTCGATCTCATCATGTGTTACGGTATCCTTATGCTGTGTTGAGATGACAACAGTATCGATCCTCTTTGCATGGTCGTCCTCATACTCAACGGTTACCTGGCTCTTTCCGTCGGGACGGAGGAAACTGTCAGGATCGTTCTTTCTTACCTCTGTGAGCTTTAATGCAAGCTTATGGGCAAGGGATATGGGAAGGGGCATAAGCTCAGGGGTATCATCATTTGCATAACCGAACATCATTCCCTGATCTCCTGCACCTGTATCGAACTCATCGGCACTCTTATCCCTTGATTCGAGAGACGCATTGACACCCATGGCGATATCAGGTGACTGCTCATCGATGGAGGTCAGGACTGCACAGGTCTTATAATCAAAACCTGCATCTGATCCGTCATATCCTATCTCCCTGATCCTCTCCCTTGCGATCTTAGGGATGTCGACATAAGCCGATGTGGTGATCTCTCCCATGAGGAGCACCATACCGGTAGTGGCTGATGTCTCACAAGCCACCCTCGCCTTGGGATCCTGCTCCAGGATAGCATCGAGCACGCTGTCGGAGATCTGATCACATACCTTGTCGGGATGTCCCTCTGTTACTGACTCTGAAGTAAAGAGCCACTTGCCTTTTCTGTTTCTCATAATAATGTCCTTTCCGTTCACTACTTAAAAAGGGCTATTATCAAAAAAGCCTTCCCTAAAGAGGAAGGCTGCATCTGTGATATATCGCCTCTCATCTTTCAGGTTTCCCTGCCGGATTTGGCACCGCTGCTCTCCGCGGTTGCCGGGCTTCATAGGGCCGGTTCCCTCCGCCGCTCTTGATAAGCATTGAACTGTAAAATTGATCAATTAATTTTATCCATACATGTGGTTGCCGTCAAGCAAAAAGAGCAAATTGTATCCGATTGTCGCGGATTGTTATTTTTTTGGTGCAAAAAGCCTCTTGAAAGATCGTAAGATCATTCCATCAAACACAAAAAGGAGGCTTACATGGCGTTTACGATAATCGTTTTCGAGAAGGATCTTTATCTGAAAAGACTCATAGAGTGCCGCCTGTCTCTCTCCTTCCCTGATGCATATATCTCAGGTCAGAAGGAAAGAGTCGAATCCGGCCTTTCCGAATGCACCATAAGACTTTACGACGACCGCCAGTTTAACGAAGATGAAGTCGGTAACAAGGCTATCCCCCTTTTTACGGAAGGATGTATCGACTGCCGGAAACTGGAGGATCAGATCCTCGATATACTTGATACGCGCGAACGGGTCTCGGATCCTTCCATGTGCCTTCTGATCTCGTTCGCATACATGGATGAAAGAGAGGATCATATCAGAAGGGAATATTCATCCTTTAAGGAATGTCACGATGTGTGCATAAGACTGGACCTTATGTCCGGGATAAGGATGCCTTCCCCCTTCACCACAGGACTTTCGACAGGTTCCCTTACCCGCCTTCTCAGGAAATGTACGGAACCCGGATTCGATCCGGAGGAGATAATGGATCATCTTAACCACGACAGCAATGGTTTCATGACTGCCGGGAAACCCGATAATCCCGATGATGTCTTTGATCTTGGGATCGATGCATCTGCGGTGCTCATAAAGAGTGTAAGAGAGCTTATAGAAAGAGGGACCGTGGATATTTCCTGCCTGGTGGTAACAGAGGGTTTTACGGTAAAAGACCTGACCAGGATCTCCGGTCTTTTTGACAGGGTGGAGATCCTTCTTCCCTCCAGGCTCTGCGAAGAGAAGAACAATATCGAGGAAGTGCTTGGAAGCCTGTCCAGGAACATTCCCGAAGGAACATATATAAAAGTCCGATACTGCGACGAGACAACGGAGGATAACAGAGTTGATAACCACAGAGTACGACATCAATGAGATAAAGGACCGTCTGACATACTATGTCCTGAATGTCCTTAAGGACGAGGCAGACCCTACAGACGACAGGCTCAAGGAGATAATAGCCGATGTCATAACAGATGAGGCTGTCAGATTTAAGATGGACCTTACACAGAAAAGAGACCTGGCTTCCGGGATATTCAACAGCCTCCGGAGGCTCGATGTGATAGAGCCGCTGATGCAGGACCCAAAGGTGACCGAGATCATGGTAAACGGTCCAGAAGATATCTTTTACGAAAAAGACGGAAAGCTCTACAGATCGGATATAAAGTTCAAGGATGCCTCCACACTGATGACGGTCATATCATGCTTTTTTGCCAACAGGAACAGGCCGCTCAATGAAGCCAATCCCATCTCGGACCTGAGGCTTCCCGACGGCTCCAGGGCAAATGCCGTCCTGCCCCCCGTCGCACCTGACGGACCTATCTTGACCATAAGAAAGTTCACCGGTATCTCCCACGATATAGTCACCCTGATAAGACAGGGATTTATATGCGAAGAGGCAGCCCGTTTCCTGTGTGAATGTGTAAGGAACAAAAAGACCCTTTTCCTCTGCGGAGGCACAGGTTCAGGAAAGACTACA
>Ga0310691_10004343_pt1 | contig 16016 bp, 19 predicted proteins | sample 176DNAGHGlowgp2_FD_203887 | JGI IMG/M metagenome (GOLD analysis project Ga0310691, IMG submission 203887) | Sheep rumen microbial communities from Palmerston North, Manawatu-Wanganui, New Zealand - 1766 DNA GHGlow gp2 (v2) (version 2) | ecosystem: Host-associated > Mammals > Digestive system >...
TTAAAGGGTTTCATATTATATTTTAAAAAATTAAAAAACTTTTTAAAAAGGTTTTAAAAACCTATCTCGTTGTACATTAAATCTATAGCCCCTTATTTTATAAGACTTTAGCTCAATTTTAATGTATCATATGTTACTCTAACATGTTATACATTACACTTTTTAGCAGGCTTTTAATGTATAACGAGTTAGAGTGAAGAGATAATTCCGAAAGAAATTCTACAACGCCTAATCTACACAACTCCTCTGAACTCATTTCAACATTATATTTCAAAAAAGCAAAATAAAAACCCCTTAAAGGGGTTTTTTAATTAATTTTTCAATGCACTTCTTATTCGTTCACAATGTTTTAGAAAACTTTTGATTTCAGGAACGCCTTGAACGTAATCAAGTGCTTCTTGCAAAGTGTTGAAAAAAACAAACTTTTTAATTTGTTTTTGACAAAAAAGTATTTTACAAGGGGTTTCCCATATTTCAGAACCCTGACCATCTCTCCAAAGAATTTTCCAATTTTCCAACCACTCTTTCATTTACAAAATCCTGTTATGCTAATAATTTAGCAAAGAATTTCTTCCACAGTTGAAGAGCTTATCAAACGCTTCAAGCTGTACAAAAGATTGTACCCATTTGTCTGAACAAACTCATCCTCATCTGAATGATGAATTTTGTAAAGACCCTCTTTCTGAGTGAATTCAAGGCCAGCTGATTTAAGAACGCTCTCAAAAATTTCTGTTTCTTTCTTTGTCATTTGTTTGCACCTCTTGATTATAATATAGGTCAATTTCTCTAAAATATCACTAGAAATTTTCAAAAAACTAATTTTATTATATGTTTTACTTAGATAACGGTTTTTGGAATTATACAAAAGATGAAAATGATGAAATAGTTGGGGTTTTGTACGGGCATTTTGCGCCTTTTACTGGGCCAAATGGTCACGGCAGATTGATTAAAAAACTTCAGTCAATTGGTGCAAAAAAGTTTGTAATTGGAATGCCTGAAAGTGGGGAAAAGTTAGATAAAGAAAGGTATATGTTTAATACCTATCAAAGAAAAGAAATTATTGAAAAAGCCTTAAAAGAAATGGGAGTTGATTTTAGGATTATTTTATGCAGGCCAACTTCTCCTGAAAAAACTTTTAAGAATTTAGGCAATTCCGTTTCAAAAATGTACGGACAAGACCTGTTTTTATTTTTGGACCTGATCGTGAAGAGGATTTTGGAAAATTCTTGACACCTTTTGAAAGTGAGGATGAAACAAAATTTGAATATATAATAGAAAAATCCAGAGGTAAAGATGAAGTTTCAGGAACTTTAGTCAGAGAGTTGATTAGAAATAACGATGCAGAAGCTGTAGAGGTTTTGACTGGGTATTCAAAAGAGATTGTTGATTTTCTTTTACAAACCTGGAGTACAAATGTAAAGATTTTGGAAAGAGGTTCTGTTGATGGAAATGCGATGAGCGGAAAACATTCAATTGAACATTTATATAATGATAATAAAACACAAATGAGCACTTCGGATTTTATAAAACTTTTGAAATTTATAAAATCAAAAGGGGGTTTCATTACAACTGATGATTTTGATATTTCAGAAAAAATAGATGGAAGCTCTTCATTTATTGGTTATGATGATTTTGGGTTTTATTTTAGCAAATTTGGCATTTCTATAAAAATGAGAAAAGAAGAAGATGTTGGATGGAAATTTAGAGATTTCTTTAAATCTTTAATAAATTCAAAAGTTGCAGATATATTAAAATATTGGAGACAAAAAGAAAACTGCGCAGATATAAAAGTTCAGCTGGAAAATGTTTTACCAGAAGCTTCAAGAGATGAAGATAGTGTTCAAGCTGTTTTGATAAAATATGATAAAAGTAAAATTGGAAAAGGTTTATGTGTTACAATTCAAGCACTTGCGGATGGAATTCCAATTGAAAATGAAGAATTGAAAAAAGATGTAATTACTTGTTTACAGGGAGAAGGCTTTAATGCGGTAACCTCAACAAAATTAAACCCTGAGCCAATTGATTTAAATAATATAATAGAAGAAGCTGAATCTTTTATAGAAAATCCAAAAACTATAAGAGCAAACGGGGCTGTAATAAAAGAACTTCAAAAAGAAACGCAAGAAGAAATTTTAGCAAACTTTACAGAAGGAAACTTTGGTAAAGATTTTGAAGGACTTGTTTTTATATCAAAAAATGGTGAATTTTGTTTCAAAACAACTTCATCAAAATTCAAAGATTTAATGAACGCACATAATAGGAGAACAAAATGAGAAAATTGATAGAAGGAGGAAACTTAACTGTTTCAGGATCAAAAGGAGCCCAATCTGCAACAAAGCTTTTAACTACAAAAATGAATCCTGATATGTTTGAGGATTTTAAAACATGCTTTATTGACTTTTTGCTAGAAATGAATGATGAATATGAAAAATATTCAGGAAGACCGATTTGGAAGGATACCTCAAAAATAACTTCAGGTAATTTATTTTCAGGATCTTCCCGTACTTTCTTCCAAAAGCCTTTTGAAGAGTATTCAAGGTTAAAGCCAAAAGTTGGAGATTTTGATGTACAGATTTCTGACAAAATTGATAAAGAAAACTTTTTTGAATTCCTGGAAGGTATGGTTGATAAAAAAGTCGGTAAAAGTACTTTTTATGTTTATGGAAATCAAATGAACTTTTCGCAGGCACACTCTTTGGTTTGTGCAAGCGAACTTTTCCCTGGAATTGGAGCTGATTATATTCAGGTTGACTGGGAATTTGTTCCGTATGAAGAAGATGATTCTTCTCCAACTCAATTCTCTACTTTTGCTCATTATTCTTCTTGGGAAGATTTGGAAAATAATGTAAAAGGCCTTTTTGTAAAATTTTTAATTCGAGCTTTGACTGCACAATGTGATTTAAGGGATATTTGTTTGGTAACTCCAAAAGGAAAAATTTCAAATAATGCTTTGGCAAGGCAGGAATTCAAAAACTTCCGTTCATTTTCTGTTGATAAAGGAATTAGATGTAAATTCAAACCGTGGCTTGATGAAAACGGGGAAATTGAGTTAGATGAAAAAGGAAGAGAAAAATGGTACGGCCCAATTAAGTGTGCGGAATCAAATTATACTCAAAGCTTGCCGGAATTCTTCCAATTAATTTTCAAAAGACAACCTGAGAGCGATACAGAGTTGAAGGATATGTATTCTTATATTCGTCTTTTGAAGAGAATAAAAAAAGAATTAAGTCCTGAGGATATTGACGCAGTATTCTTGCAATTTATTGAATATTGCTATGGCAAAACTCCAAACGGTCAAGTTCTTTCCGCTTTTGATTTGGAAGAAGATAAAGGTTGGAAGGTTTCTGCAATAAATAAATTTTATGAAATTATTCCTGAAACTAAAAAATTCAAAAAAGAAGTTGATGAAAAAATAAACGCATATTACGAAAACCTTGAACCTCGAAAAAGGGGAGATATGAGTAACGTAAAGAAAAAGCATTCTATAGATAATGGAGACAATTTCGAATTAGATTTCGAACCAGCACACTAATTTTTGAAATGCATAAAAAGAGTTCTCTCTAGAAGGGAGCTCTTTTTTTTGTTCTCTTGATATACTTTTCCTATATTGTAAAAAGTATCAGGAGGTTTTTAATGAGATATCAAAAACAAACAGTTACAGCCTTTGATAAGGATGGAAATAAAGTAGAAGTTTTCGAAACATTGACGGAAGCAGCAGAATGGATTAGCAAAAAGCTTGGAACAAAAATTGCAACTGCAAAAGCAAATATTTGTAATACTTCTTTGGGAAAGGAATCCCGCAAGCGTAAGAATAACTCGCGCAAAACAGCTTATGGATATTCTTGGGTAAGAGGTTAAAAAATGTGGGAGATAGAGGGAAAATTAACTGATAACCCTGAATTTGTAAAAGAATATTTCAATTTAAAATATCTTCCTATGACACGTTCTCTTATGGATCAGGACTTATACAAGCTAAGTATGGGCCAGTGTTATCATCATCAGTTTGGACAGCTTGAAGCAGAATGGAATTTTAAGTCGCGCAATACCGGAAAAGGAAAAGCACTTCCTGAAAAGTATACTGAAGAGGACCGCAAAGAAATCTCAAATCAAATTCGTGCTTATTGCGCACTTCGTTTTGACCCAGAAGAACTTAAATATCTTCAAACACGCTGTATTTGGATTAAGCCAGATTACATTGAGCATTTGAAAGATTGGAGACCTCACTTCAACCAGTTTACAATTTGGGATGATGAAGATACTGGTCTTGGAATTCGTTTTAAGGGAGTACAGGAACGTGTTGAGTATTATGAAATCCCTGTACTTGCAATTACAGACGAAGTTTATTACAGAAATCATTTTGATTACGAAAAGCTTTTGAAAGAGTACAAAGAAAAAACTCTTGAAAAGATTGAGCGTATGAAAAATGAAGATTTGCATTTTGGAACTTGGTCAGAATTTGGAGCGCGCCGCCGTCTTTCTTTTGAAGCTCAGGATTGGCTTATTAACTTGCTGGCTGAAACAAAGAAACAGTCTCCTAAAGCTTTTGAAGGCTTTATTGGAACTTCAAACGTAATGCTTGCAAAGAAGTATGGATTGGCTCCAATTGGAACTTGTGCGCATGAATTTATTGAATGTGTTGGACAAGGAGATCCTTCAAAGAATCCTGCATATAGCAACAAATTTGCAATGGACGCGTGGGTCAAAGAGTATGGTATTTTGAATGGTATTTGGTTGACGGATACAATTGGGGATGAACTTTGTCGAAGAGATATGAAGTTGACATATTCAACGCTTTTTGGAGGAGTTCGCAACGATTCTGGAGATCCTTTCAAATGGGCAGATAACTGGGTTGAACATTATAAAAAGTACAAAATCGATCCAAAAACAAAAACATTGCTTTTCAGTAACAACATCAATTCTCTCGAGATTTGGGATAAGTTGTGTCGTTATACAGAAACAAGAGCAAAAGTGGCCTTTGGAATTGGAACATTTTGGTCCGGTCCTCAGACAATTACTCCTTTGCAGAATGTTGCAAAAGTCGTAAAAGTAAATGGAATGGATGTTGCAAAACTTTCAGATGATTCAGGAAAAGGAATGTGCTTGAACCCTGAGTATGTTGAATATTTGAAGCGTGCAATTGATTGGCGTTTGAAATCAGATTTGTGAAATAATAAAAGAACTGTTTTCTTTATTTTCAGAGGAAAACAGTTCTATATTTTCTTTATGCTAAAACTTTTCACAGCTTTTATATCTGACAGAAGAATTGATGCATATAAAGAATGCAATGATGAAATAAATACATTTGCAAAAGAAAATCACTTAAAAATTGCAAATGTACAACTTTTGAATCTTACGGAATATGCAGCAATTGAAGTTCTCTTTGAGAAAGATGAACAATCAGATGTTTTAAAAGAAAAAGTAATTAGATTAGAAAATGAAATTTCTTCTCTAAAGAAAGAAATTTTTCTTTTAAAAGAAAACGAAAAATATTTTATATAAAATGGAGGAATTTTCCATATGGAAGGATGGATGAAAAAGACAATTATATCTATTGTAATTGCATTATTGGTTTTAGTTGTTGGCATCAATTCATGTTCTGTTGTTGGGCCAACAGAAAAAGGTGTAGTTATTACACTTGGGCAGGTTAAAGGTGATCTTGAGCCAGGTATGCACTTCAAGGTTCCCTTTGTTTCAAAAATTAAAAAGTATGATACAACCCCAATTGCATATAAGAAATCACTTGGGATTGGAACAGACGGTGCAATTACAGCAGATAAGCAGACAATTGGTGTTGATTATGAACTCTATTGGAAGTACAAGGGTAACGAGGTAATTGAAATTGCTAAGCACTATTCTAATAAAGATGCTATTTATGACCCAATTTCTACTGCGTTGAAGGAAATTATAAAGGACGAAGCTGGGAGAATTTCAATTGCTCAATTTATCAATGATCAGTCCACTGTTTCTGCAAAAGTAGCAAATCGTTTGAAGGAACGTATTTCTTACATACCTGTTGAAATTACACAATTCAGTATTACCAATTTAGATTGGAGTGATGATTATGATAAAGCAATCCGTGAAACAGCTCGTATAGCACAGGAAATCGAAAGAGCTAAAAATGAGGCAGAGGTTGCAGCTGCAAACGCACAGAAAAAAGTAAAAGAAGCAGAAGCGGAGGCACAAGCTGCTGAGTTTGCTAAGAAAGCCGCTATTGCAAAAGCGGAGGGCGAAGCTGAAGCAATAAAGATTGATGCTGATGCAACTGCATATAAGAATCTTAAAGTTGCACAGAATTTGAGTGTAATGCAGGCTCAGTGGAAACATGAAGAAGAAATGAAGAGACTTGAAAAGTGGGATGGTGTACAGGTTTCAAGTCAGAGTATTTACGTTCCAAACACTTACGATTTGAAAAGCGGAAAGTAATTAAACAACAAAAAAGTTATGGTTTCTATAATTCCGTAACTAAATAAAAATAATAGCAGGACAACGGAAGCTGTCACCTTCCGCTGAAAAAGTCACATTGCAGCTTTTTCTAACTGCTTTTTCAATTGGGTCTTCTTTCTAGCTTTTAAGACTTTTTCTCTATATTCTTCTCTCTCCCACATCTTTTTAGATTGTTTTGAGATCAATCTTCTTCTTTCATCTGTCATAGCTTCTTTTTTAATTTCAATTTGTTTTTCTCTCCACTCTAAATCATTCTTCCATTTTTCACTACGTTTTCTACCCATTTCTTTTAATTTTTTAGGATCTCTTTGAATTATTCTTCCTTTTATCCACCCCTCTTTTAAGTAATTTTCTAATTCCTCAGGTTTTACCATTTTACAATTTTTTCCATTATTTATCCATGTAGTTTCTTTAGCATTTGGTTGCATTAAACCTAACCGTATTTTTTCTTTGCGAGTCAATTTTTGTTGATTAGGGTTGAACAATTTTTGATAAATTTTAGATTTCTTGTCCACTAATCTTCCACTTCCACACCTTCCAGGCTGAAAACCTTCTGGGCAATCTTTTGCTTTAATATTTTCAATTCCGTTTGTGTACCAATGCTTTCCAAAATTCGAAGAATTTTCTTTTTGTTGTTTAGAATGGGTTTTTGAAAATTCAATTTTGATTCTTTCATACTCACGACTTGTGATTTCAATTCTAGTATTTTCTTTGTAATTGATTCTGTTGATTAAATGCCAAAGTGCACAAATCGTTGAATGATTTTTATAGATTTTCCAAAGTAGTTGATGACAAAAGAAATGCTCTCTTGCTGTTAAAGGTACAATGTTTGACTCTCGTTTTGTCCAATTTGGAAACAAAGATTTTGGCAGAATGTGATGAAATTCAAAATATTGATTTGGAAAGTTTTTTCTTTGATTAGATTTTACTGGACGAAGCCCTAAAAGCATTTCATTTTTAGCTTTGCAGATTATCTGCATATAGATTTTTCTGTAATTCATTGCATTTCTCCTTTTAAGTGATTGTCACGTCACTATAAAACAATTAGTGAAAAAAATTTAACAGTCCTCTCAATATTTTTAATTGAAAGATTTTTAAAAATTGAATATTCTGTTTTTCAATTTTTCACAAAAATTATTTTCACAAACAGAAAGGAGGTATAAAAATATGAAGAGTTTAAGATTTGGTACATTTGAGACCAACTCTTCATCGTAGTTCAACTCATTCACTTACAATAGTCTCAAAAGAAGAGTATGAAGATTTTAAAGATGGCAAGGAATTGTGGGACCCTGAAACTGAAGAACTTTCATCATTGGATGAGATATACAAAACCGTAGTTGAAGATGGTAATGAGCTTGTAAGCCCTGAAGACAAATGGTCAACAAAGGAAGAAAAAGAAAAAGTTGCAAAGTTGCTAAAAATTGTAACAAAAGAGGTTTTTGACGCAAACATCGCTAACTTGCTCAAGAAAACTGATGGTACTCTGAATAACAAGACCTGGAAAAACAGAGATGACTTGTATTTGACAGACGACGAAAAGAACATTTTCGAGTTGTTGAATTTTATCTTTGACAGCGGTTTGTATGATGAAGAGGGATATTACGAATTGCAGGGTGGTATGGAAACTTTCAAAGCAGAAAAAAACATTAAAGGTGTTGACGCTGTAGCTTTTGGCTATTACGGATACGATTAAAATTAAAGGAGGGTTTTTACACCCTCCTTTTTTTAATTACAAAACTCCTCCTCTTTGAGGCGTATAAATATTCCTAATTGGATTTTCCGCCCATTCTTTTTCAATTGCATCAATTTCTTCTTTTCCTTCTTTTTGAATACCATCTCTAAAAGGAACGTTTGAATCGCTTCTTAATAAATCTCTAATTGCACCTATTGAAAATTTTACATGGGCTTGGCAAAGTTTAATTACTTTACTCCAATCCTCAAACTCAACATCGTCAAAATCTCTACTCCAACAAAGCCAAATTATATTTAAATATCCTGACATTGTTGAATAACCTTTTGCAAAAATACCTTTGCCAGGAATATGTATTTTTGATAATTTTTCCCTGCGCATTATATTTTTCATTGTATTTGCAATCGGCCACATTTGAGACATTTGAGAATATGCAGAACCGCTATCTGAAAGAGATCTTCCATTCCATCCAGGAACAGGTTTATTATAAGTAATACCTGCATTCATTTGAGTTGTTTGACCTGTTCTTGTATATAAAGAAACATCTGTACCTAAAGCTGCTAAAGGTGAAATGCTTCCGCCACTTTTTCCCATTGCACCTGCTGTTGAAACCCATGCAATTGCTTTGTATGCTGGATAAGGTTCTGTTGGATAAGGAATAAGATAATCTCCGACTGGACTATGTTGTAAAACTTGCTCTTGTACCAAAGGAAAATAAGTATAATACATTCTCAATGCAGGCTCAACAGCTAATTTCAAAATTGCTTGCCTTTTATATTCCAATTCGGAATCTTTAATATAAGGCTGGCCAATTACTTGCATTATTTGATAATATTGATCATCATCAATTAAAATATTTTCCAATTGAGAGGTTTCCGCATATTTTGAAAAAGGAACATAATTTTCCGGAATTGACCTTGTATATGCATCAACCGCTAAATTATCCAAAGCCTTTTCAAAGAAAGTAAAACACTGCGCAGTCAACCCTCTTTTTAGAGTTGTTTTTTGAGCTTCATTTATAGTCGTTACTTTTGACCAATCTATTTTCCCAAAATAATTTTCATCACAATAAAAAATCTGATTTACAAAAGGGCAATCTGGATCTGTAATTTGATAAACAGATCCTTGTATATAAGCCATTGTATTTGAATCACAGGTTTTTGAACCTAAAAGAAAATAAGACCTGCAAAGTTCTTCTATATCATTAAATGCAATGCATTGATTTATATAATTCTTGTAATCCATGTTGAAATTAGTTGGCTTTAAAAACCCTCTTTGCTATATTTAAAATTGTTAGATGAAAAAATTGCAAAAAATTTTTCCACTAATTAAAATTGTACATTGAAAAACAAAAAGGATTTAAAATACATTCGCCAAAATTGGGAGTGATTTTTAAGGTTTCTTCAAAAGTTTTCAATATACGAAAAAATTTATTTATAAGGAGGAAACGCGTTTATGAACGGTTTCAAAACAATTTCAAGCATCTTTGATGATGCAATCTACAATCTTTTCGGTTTTCCTTTCGAGGATATTTTCAATGATGATTCCGCAGCAAATTATTCCTACCAAAAGAAATCAATCAAAGTAAACGGAGACACTTATGTTGCAATCTCTAAAGATGGCGAAGATGTAAAGTGTTACAAAAACGGCAAAAAAATCAAAGCAAATGAAATTCCTGCAAAGATTTATGAGAATTTGTGTTTGGAGAATCCTGTTTCTGTAAATCCAAATTTCTTGATTCCAGAGGGATGTAATAATAAACTCCCTGAGTCAATTGTTTCAGGAACTGAGTTTCCTTATTGCGATGTTATTTGCAAAGAGGATAAAAGCTTACTTTTGAGATTTGCACTTGCGGGTATTTCTCAGGATAGAGTTTCAATTGACTTTGATGAAGATTACTTGACTGTAAAAATTTCTGAAAAAATTGAAGATGAGAATGTAAAGCATGCATTCTTGCAGAGAGGCATAAAAGGAACGGATGGAGAGTATTACAAAAATATTTTCATTGATCCGAAAAAATATGATATAGATTCTTTGAAATATGAATTCAAAGACGGTATGTTGTTGATTACAATTCAAAAGAGTGAAAAAGCTCCAACTAAAAAAGTTTTCTTGGAAGCTGCAAAAAAGACCGAAGAGAAACCTGAAGACGAAGAGTAATTGATTTACAAAAAAGATGCTCTATAAAAAGGGCATCTTTTTTTATTTTTAAAACCCCTTTTCTATATTGATTTTTGAAAATGAGGAAAATTTTTTCCACTAAATATTTTCAAGAGGAGTTTTTTATAAAATTCCACTAATTTTTATAAAAAGGATTAGCTGTAGCTGAGGTTTAGCGACGTCGCTTTAGCTAATCTGAAGTTACAGCCAAATCCTTTGTTTTTTCCCACCTAAAAGAAAATCCAAAGAATTTAAGAAAAAATTTTATAATTTTTCTCACTTAAAACCCGAAGGGCTGAAAAGGTTGAAGTTATCTGAGTATGAAGGGCTTGGAAACCTGGACAAAAGAGATAACTGAAAAAGGCAGATGGCTTGCTAAAGTGGCCCAGGAAGAGAACCGCAGTCCAACCAAAGAGTTTGAATTCTGAAAAAAGCTGAACCCACTGTACCCAGACCGCCAAGGTAATGATTGCAGAAGTTCCAGAGGTGAAAAAAACTGAAGAAGGAACGGAACCCGGAGAAATAGGATAAGTTTAACACAAACGAAGCCGAACGGGTCAGGTTAACGCACTGATGACGCAATCAGCAGGAGAGGGACTATCCAGGTTTAAGTGTTAAGTAAAACCTCCTTTGCTAATGGCGAAGGAAACCCACATTGAAAATATTGAATGTTCCCGGTTTCTAAAAACCTCCAGGGTCAACGGGGGTGAGAAACTTTTAGAAATAAAAAAAGTTTCTTTTTGATAAGAAGAAACTTGCTTTTTTAAAAAAAAGGAGGTTGCCTATGAAAGTTTATCAAATTTGCCCATATTGTAAAGAAAAAAATTGTTTTAATTTCGAAGAAAAAATCTATCCAAATTTTTCCACTTGTCCAAAATGTAAAAGAGATGTTTGTATTGAAAACAAAACAAATACTTCAAAAAAACAGGAAAGGTCTGCTTTAATAGTTGATATGTACGATGCGGGCCTTCAGCCTGTTTGGCCATACAACTCTTCTCTTATTGAAAAAGCTAAAAAGATAATGATCAAGAGGGAAAGGCGGAAACAGGATTCCTCCCGAATCCAACCATCTGGTCAAAATTTAAAAAAAGATAAAAATTCTCATAAAAATTTGAAAAATAAAAAGAATTCTAAAAATAAAAATTCAGAATTATCTCTTTAAATAAAAAAAATCTAAAGAATATTGAATATTTTGAGAAAAAAGTTTCTCAAATAATTTTTTTGCTCTTAAAACACCTTTTAACCCTATATTATAAACATATAGAGAGGTACGAAAGATGGCATATTTGGTTCAAAGGTATTTCAAGAACGCGTTTAAGGATTTTCGCATTCAGGATGTTGAGTACTACGAAGATTTGAAGGATGTGAAACCAGGCTGTGTTCTTTACAAGGATTCTCTTGTTCTTATAACAAAAGAGGTATATGAAGCTAATCCTTCTCTCGTTGAGGATTTGAAAGAAGCAGGCTTCGAAATCGTAGAAGATTACAATGAATATCTTGTTTGTCCTTGTTGCGCAAAAGTTTGGAACCTTGTAAATGGGGAAGGACTTGGAAAAGCAAAAAAGATGTATTATGTACAAGGTAATTGGGCTGACAGGAAAACAGCAGTACAGTGTATTTCAAAACTTTTCCAAAAGTACGGTCTTCTCCGAAAGTAAGATCTTTTAAAAAAGTAAAACAAGATGTTGTTTTTAATGACAACATCTTTTTTTGTTGACTTATTTTTTTCTCTAATTTTATTAAAAGGAGAAAAAAATGACTAAAAAGTTGAATGAAAAAGATTACTCTTACAAAGCTAGAATTGGCCATAAATATCTTAAAGGTAAATCATTTACAAGTAATGCTGAAGATGCAGATGTTTTTGAAAGTGAAACAGAGCCTCGTCAAAGAATAAATCAATTAAAAAAGAGTAAAAAGTTTCTACCAAAAGGAAAAATAACTTTGGAAAAAATCAGAGAATCAAAAGTGAAAACAGGTGAAGGTATTACAACTTTTGACACAATTAATTTTGTCAAACGGTTTTGTGAATACTATGGGTTCATTGAAAATGAAGATCCTAGAACTCCCCCTGCTATAATGTCGTATAAAGTGAAAGATAACATTATTGAAATTTCTGTACAGGGAAAATATTACGATGATATTATAGTGGAGGGGTTTCAGTCAACAGTCTCACTTATGAATCATTATGGAATTGTTACAGGGGATGACCAATTTTATGGATCTTCTAAAGAGGAACTTGAGGAGGACTTAAAACAGGTTTTTACACTTAACGGAATTTTTTAACTAAATTATTAAAAACAGGAGATTTAATAGAATGGAAAAAAATTTTAGAAGACTACGCGAAGCAGAAGTTGCTTCAACTAGCGAAGTTATTTTTAAGATAGCTCCAAGAGTTACATATATGACAGATAGTATCGATAATGATACTTTTAATATGCAGTTTAATGATGAAATTGTTTATAACGATTACGATTTTAACCCTGACAGAAAGTGCAAAGATATTGTTGAGTTGGATAACAAAGAGTTTGGTCCAAAAGGTTTAGCCGCTTTCGAGGCTGGAGATGAACTTTATGACAAAGTTTCAGGTATTTATCTTGACTTTGACACAAAAGAAAGTGTTCTCCTTGTTACCTGTAAACTCAATGTTCCAGCTACAGAAGACGTTGTAAAAAGCTTGAGAGATTATGTAGAAGGTCAAATGAGTGATGGATGGGGAGAAGGTTTTGAACAAACTCCTCTTGCTGAAACTACAATTTATGGTGTCTTTAATGAAAATGATGAATATGACACTGAATTCTTTTCTTCTATAAACGATGCTGAAGAAAACTGCGAGGAAAAGCAGAATTACGAAGACGAAGATTATGAGAATGAAGGCTCTTATTATGTTGATACAGTAAATGTTGAGGCTTATTACTCTTTCTGGGATCCTAACAGAGATATGATTGTTGATACAATTATTGACGGTATTGACAAAAACGGTTTTGATAGAGAAGGTTACAACAGTAAAGGCTTTGACAGGTACGGAAGAGACCGTGAAGGATATGATGAAGAAGGTTTTGACAGTAAGGGTAAAGACAGAGGAGGTTTTGATAAAAACGGTAACAAAATGACAAAACTCGGTTATCTCTTAAACAAAGATGATTTGGAAGGATTAAGTCCTGAAGATTATGCAGATTTGTTTGAAGCTCGTAAATTTGCAAGAAAACGTAGAATTGGAGAAGATGCACAAGCTTTTTCAGGTGATACCAAAGGCATGAAGTTTTCCAAAGAAACAATGTTTTACAACAGCAGTGATAAAAAATTCTACAGACAGAAGAATAAAAATGCAGATGCTGTAGTTCAGGCTAAAGACGGTCCAAAAGCAAGAGCTACCGCTGCTGTTCTTAATGCAGACGGTAAAAAGCAAGGAATTGTACATACCTTGGCAGATGCAGATGATAAAAAACTTGCCAAAGGAGCAGGCCAGGAATTTGGGCAACCGGGTTATTACGGGGTAGATGAAGATAGGGATGGAACTGTTGATAAGGTTTTTGTTACTACAAAAGACGACATTGAAAATGCGGATACAGACCTCAAAGAAGCAATAAGGAGAAGGGCTCGTATTAGACGTTTGAAGGAAGCAATAAGAAGAAAGATAAATAGACGCCGCTAAAATTTTGGAAAAAGGTTCCTGTAAAAAGGGAACCTTTTTTTAATACTCTAATTTTGCAATTGCATTACTTTCGAAACTTTTTGCATTTTTGAATGCATCTTTAGGGTAAAAGCTTTCAAGCAGTGAAATCAAACTCCCTTCAATAAACATGAGATAATTTATTTTTGGATTGCCTACTTTTTTATTATCTTGCCCCTGGAATCTTTCAAATTTAATTGTGCCTTCTGTTTCTGTGTACCAATCGTAATCATCATATTCATCTTTTCCAAACTCATCTTCTTGAAGTTGCTCAAAAAAGGCAATCTTTTTAAGACAATTTTTTCTTACGCCTTCATATTCATTCCCAAAGGTACGTAACTGAGTTATGTAATGAAAAGACATTGCATTCAAATAATTCCAACGTCTTATAAGATATCCACCTTCAACTTTGTACACTTCATTGAGAAATTTTTCTGTTCTTTCAAAAGAGAATTTTCCGCCACGCCAGTAATCGTATTCTTTTCTTTCATCCTCAGACCATGTAGAACTATCATAAGCATTCCACTCTTTTTCAGCTTCTTCATTTGCTTTCTTGACAGCTTCTTCTTCTGAAAACTTATCTTTTAGTTTAAGATACATTTTATAGGCCAAAGCACTTTCAAAAGAATTGCACTTATCGTTTGCTAAAGCTAAAAGTTTTTCAAGTATATTGCTCAATTTAATACCTACCTTGCTTTCAATATTATAGGGTAACTTTTGCAAAAAGAATTTTATTTTTTGTGTGAATTTCTTTACCCAAAACCCTATATTATAAGCATAAGAGGTACGAACAATGATCAAGGCAGTTACAGAGAAAAGAATCCAGGACATTGAAGGTTTTGAATACCTTCCACAGTTTAATTTTTCAGATGATGGCAACCGCTTTACAATGTGGATGTATAAAGGAATTCCTTTTTCACAGTGCAGAGATTCAGAGTACGGAACATTCATCAGTCTTCGTTATGATTACCTTCCTACATTGAAGAAAGAGGGTCTTACGGATCTTACAATGGATGCTCCTTGGGAAATGTGGAGCAAGACAGAAGCTTATAAACTCGGAGATAAATTCAACGATGGAATTGAGGGTTTTGAACTCGAAGATTTGATGAGTACAATTGAAAAGTACCGTGAAGGAATTATTGAGGTAAACAAGCGGTTTGCTGAAACTTCGGTAAACGTTGAACCACTTAAAGCTGCAATTGCAAAAGAAGTTGCAGAAGCGAAAAAGATTTTGGAAGAATCAAAAATGAGTTTTGATTGGATTAACGCTTCTGGTTATGCAGTTGAAGAGTTCCGCAAAGCTTATAAAGCTACAGAAAAGAAAATTGCTGCAGCTTATGACAGTTTAAATTCAAAAGTAGAAGTTTACAAGCTCGCTCAGCAGTACACAGAAAAAGGTTGGGTAATTTTCAATATTCTTCCTTTGGAAGACGGTAAAAAGCCTTACCAACAGAAGGGAGATTATTATCTTACAAGGGTAATGTACTCTGTAAAGCATTCAACAGAAAAAAATTTCTAAAAAAGGAGAAAATTTTGAAACAGCCGAAAGATAACCCTCTAACTTGTCAGGGTAGCGAAATTCTAAAGCAAATCAACGTTTCTAACAATCTCTCTGCCGTTTTGGAAGCTGTACGTAAATTGATAGTTTATGCTGAACAAACTTATAGTGTAAGCGAATACGATCTTGGTGTAGAAATTCACGAATGCGAAGAAGATTACAAGGTTAGGCAAGTTCTTTTAGCTTGCTCTTTTGATGAATTCCAAGACGGCACAAGAACAAGATATAATTACAGAATTGAATTTTACGGATACTAAAAAGCCCTTTTTACAGGAGCTTTTTTTAAGGAATCCAAAAAGTTCCAAGTATTCCGTATTGATATTCTTTTGCGGAAAAGGAAAAACTTTTTATAAAAGGGCACATGCAAAAAAAAGTTATGAGTTTATCAGGGTAAGTGCTTTTTGTATTTTCAAAAAGATTGAAAAGTTCTTTACGGAAAGAGTCGTTAGTTTTTCCAAATGGAATGAATTTGCACTCTAGAATTTTGCGTTCTG
>Ga0310691_10004348_pt1 | contig 16010 bp, 10 predicted proteins | sample 176DNAGHGlowgp2_FD_203887 | JGI IMG/M metagenome (GOLD analysis project Ga0310691, IMG submission 203887) | Sheep rumen microbial communities from Palmerston North, Manawatu-Wanganui, New Zealand - 1766 DNA GHGlow gp2 (v2) (version 2) | ecosystem: Host-associated > Mammals > Digestive system >...
GTGGGGCGCATCACCACCTGCCACGTCATCCGGCCTTTGGGGTGAGGAATAATCTTCTGCTTCTTCTCGTAACCCATCATAGAGAAGGTTACGGTAACGGAGTCGGCGGGAGCAAAATCAAAAGAATAGCGGCCGTCCAGATTCGTTGTGCCTCCGGCCATCTGTCCCTCCACTTTAACCATAACGAACGGCAGAGGCTTCTGGTCCTCATCCACCACGCGACCGGATAGATGGCAGCTCAGTTTAGCAGCCTGAGCCGTGTCGCCCGGAGCGGCAACCGAATCAGCCATCAGAAAATCTGCCGCACCGGCCTTCGTTGCCAGCGCGCACATTATTAATAATATAGAAAAGAATCTCTTCACTCTATATTAAACGCAACAACCTCCTTTTTATTGTGCAAAGTTATTCTAGTCCTTTGCGGTAGCGGATGCGTTTAGGTTCTTCGATGCCGAGGCGATTGCATTTATGAATCTCGTAGTCGGTGAAGGAGCCTTCGTAGAAATAGACCTGGCCATCACCCTCGAACGCGAGGATGTGGGTGCAGATACGATCCAGGAACCAACGGTCGTGGCTTATCACCACGGCACATCCCGCAAACCCCTCAAGACCCTCTTCCAGAGCTCGCAGGGTGTTCACGTCGATGTCGTTGGTCGGTTCGTCGAGCAGCAGCACATTACCCTCTTCCTTCAGAGCCAAAGCGAGATGCAGACGGTTGCGCTCACCGCCGGAGAGGACGCCGCATTTCTTCTCCTGATCGGCGCCGCTGAAATTGAAGCGGCTCAGATATGCGCGGGCGTTGATGTCGCGGCCTCCCATGCGGATGAGTTCGTTGCCGCCACTGATAACCTGATAAACAGTCTTGTCGGGCAGGATGTCGTGGTGACTCTGATCTACGTAAGCGAGCTTCACGGTCTCACCCACCTCAAACGTTCCGGCATCGGGCTTCTCCAGTCCCATAATCATGCGGAAGAGAGTGGTCTTGCCGGCTCCGTTAGGCCCGATAACTCCTACGATGCCGTTGGGCGGTAGCATAAAGTCGAGGTCTTTGATAAGCACCTTGTCGCCAAAGGCTTTGCAGAGGCCGTGAGCTTCCAGCACTTTGTTGCCGAGACGGGGCCCAGACGGGATAAAGATTTCCAGTTTTTCCTCTCGCTCTTTCAGGTCTGTGTTGAGCATCTTCTCGTATGAATTCAGACGGGCTTTACCCTTGGCCTGACGTGCCTTGGGAGCCATGCGCACCCACTCGAGCTCGCGCTCCAGAGTCTTGCGGCGCTTTGATGCCGTGCGCTCCTCCTGTTCCATGCGCTTGGTCTTCTGTTCCAGCCACGAGGAGTAGTTGCCCTGCCATGGAATGCCCTCGCCGCGGTCGAGTTCGAGAATCCATCCAGCCACGTCGTCAAGGAAATAGCGGTCGTGGGTTACGGCAATCACCGTTCCCTCATATTGGTTAAGATGCTGCTCGAGCCAGTCTATGCTCTCTGCGTCGAGGTGGTTGGTAGGCTCATCGAGAAGGAGCACATCGGGCTTCTGTAACAGCAGACGGCACAGAGCCACACGACGGCGTTCACCGCCGCTTAGATGGCGACACACCTGATCTGAGGGCGGACAGCGCAGTGCACTCATAGCTCGCTCCAGACGGCTCTCGAGATTCCACGCATCGGTGGAGTCGATGATATCCTGCAGCTCGCCCTGACGTGCGAAGAGCTGGTTCATCTTGTCCTCGTCCTCGTAATACTCGGGCAGGCCGAATTTCTGGTTTATCTCCTCGTATTCGTTCAGGGCATCCACGATATACTGCACGCCCTCCTTCACGGTGTCCATCACCGTCTTGTCATCGTCCAACTGCGGCTCCTGCGGCAGATAACCCACAGAGTAGCCAGGGGCGAAAACAACGTTGCCCTGATAGCTCTGGTCAAGTCCTGCGATAATCTTGAGCAGGGTGGATTTACCTGCGCCGTTAAGACCGATAATACCAATCTTAGCTCCATAGAAGAAACTGAGATAGATATTCTTAAGAATTTGTTTCTGAGTCTGTTGAATGGTCTTACTTACACCGACCATCGAGAATATTATCTTCTTGTCGTCAGCCATTTTGTTATATTTTCAAGTTTCAAGTTTAATGTAAAAAGTTTCAAGTTTCAGGGTTCTCTCCCCCCACGGGGGGAGTCGGAGAGGGGCCCGGAGAGGGGCCCGGAGAGGGGCCCGGAGAGGGGCTTTTATCTTATCTTCAACTGATCTCCAACCTCAGGCACGTAGTCGTCGGGGAGTTTGTTCATCTTGTAGAGACTGCCGAGACGGATGCCGTAGCGCTGGGCTATGTCGTAGAGGGATTCGCCTGCCTGAACCACATGGGGCTGCCCGGAATAGTACGGGTCGGCCTTCTGCCGCTTCTTCTCTAAATAGACCACGTCGCCCACGTGGAGGATGGCGTCTTTGGGCAGCTCGTTGTATTTGAGCAGTTTCTTCACGCTGACGCCCGTCTCGCGAGCGATGCGTTCCCACGAGTCATTGCTGTTGGCAATGATCATGTATGTCTTGTTGTTGTAATAGACGATATGCTCGGAGAAGAAGGCGGAAAGCTCCTCTTCGGAGACATCGCGGTCTTTGCCGTGACGGTAGCGGCCGCTGCTCTTCTGCGAATCGAACTGCGAGAGGTTGTAGTTCTCAATGATTTCTATGAGCATGTCGGCATAGCGCGGGTTGGTGGCGTAGCCCGCTTTCTTCAGCCCTTTGGCCCACCCCTTGTAGTCGGTCTTCTTCAGGTCGAAGAGGAAAGCATAGCGCTGGCCGTTCTTGAGAAAACGGGAGTGGTCCTCGTAACTCTCGTCATCGCTCTTGTACTTGCGGAAGCGGTCGTCGGGACGGTCGTCTGCTACTATGATATAAGGGCCTGTCCAGTTGCTGCCCACCTTTATCCCGAAATGGTTGTGAGCCTGAGTCGCGAGAACGCTGCGCCCTGCCCCACTCTCGCACAAACCCTGTGCCAGAGTTATTGACGCAGGAACACCATAGCGGTTCATCTGGTCTATGGCCATCTCATGATAGTTCTCAATATATGTCCACCACGTAGAATTACCCTGTGAAAGCGCGTAAAAAGTGGCACTCACAAGGGTTAAAAGTGTAAAAAAGAGCCTTCTCATCATAAAATATTGCAATAACGCGCACAAATATAGGTGTTTTTTCGCATACATGGAAAAAAATCTCTATTTTTGTCACGAAATAGATACCTCTTCTGCAAAATATGAAGCAATTCTCAGTAGAAATACCCATAGTTCTCTATAAATTGGACGAACTGGACGAGGCAGACCGCAAGCTTGTCGAGCAAGCATGTGATGCCACTCGCAACAGCTATTCACCATACAGCAAGTTCCGCGTCGGAGCAGCCCTGAAATTGGCCGACGGACAGGTGTTCCTGGGCAGCAATCAGGAGAACGCATCGTTCCCCGTTGGGTCATGTGCCGAGCGAACGGCTTTCTTCGCCGCCGCTGCAGCAGCCCCGGACGTGGCTCCTACGGCCATTGCCATAGCCGCCTGGACCGACGGGCAGTTCACGGAGAATCCCGTATCGCCCTGCGGCATGTGCCGTCAGGCTCTTTTAGAAGCGGAGACCCGTTTCGGCCAGCCCTTGCGCGTGCTGCTCTACGGCAAGTCGGGCGTCTATGTAGTGCGCTCGGTCGGAGACCTGTTGCCACTTACGTTCACCGGTGAACAGTTGTGCGTGAGATGAGGAGAATTTCATTTAACCTGCATTTGGCTCTTGGCTGTTGGCTCTTGGCATTCTGCTGCTGGCTGACGGCCGCGGATGTGTCTGCAGAACCGGACGACAGGCAGAAAAAACAGGCTCTCTTAGATAGTGGCGCTATGCCAGACGCTTTGCCAAACAGCCTCTGGCCTCAGCAGCCCCTGCCATCAGAAGAAGAGACCGTGCATCAGACACTGCATTTCATCGGTACAAGCACGCGTCAGGGCATCGACGTGAGCCACTATCAGGGAAAGATAGACTGGCACAAAGTGGCCATGACAGGCGAAGTCAGCTACGTGTTTATCAAGGCCACGGAAGGCGGTACGCTGGTTGATGACTGTTACCGCACTAATCTGGCAGGCGCACGCAGAGCCGGTCTCAAGGTGGGCATCTATCATTTCTTCAGTCCTACCGTTCCCGTGAGCCAGCAGTTGGCCAATCTCTTCTCCAACGTAAACAAGAAAGAGATTGACTTGATTCCGATTATCGATGTAGAGCACCGTGGAAAGCTAAGTCAGAAGGAATTCAATCTGCGCCTCAAGGATTTCCTGAAGCAGGTGGAACGCCACTACCGCGCCCGTCCTATCATCTATACGGGCCAGAACTTCTACAACAAATGGCTCAGCGGCACATTCTCCAAGTATAAGTTCATGATAGCGAAATACGATACTGAAATCCCCTATCTTGTCGATGACGTCCCGTTTGTGATGTGGCAATATACCGCCACCGGCCGCATCAACGGCATCCGTGGAAACGTAGATCGCAGCCGCTTCATGGACAACTACGACCTCAGCGACATACTCTTGAAGTGATGGTCCCGCGTGCCCCGATCGGTTAATCGTTTAATCGGGAAAACGATTATTCGAATTTTAATCAACTCGTTATATATCGTGCAAACCGAATGTAATCAAGCTTGCTTGAATTGCTGAGGTGCAGCCGATATTCAAGGCTTTGCCTTAACTATCAACAGTCACCCTGTTGCAAATTGTGGCGAACTCGCAGTACTTACAGGGGTCGGCAGTGGCGGATTGGGTGAAGGGTGCGGACGGGTCGAAGAGGTCTTGCACACGCTGGCAAAGGCGGTCGGTGAATTCTTCCTCGATCTCACGGATGTCGTCGAACGGCTGTTTGGTGAGGATGACGCGGGAGTCGTAGTCCGCTTCGGCAGCAGCACGCACATATAGCAGATGCGGGAGCACGCGGATGCCACGGGCTTTCGTCTCGCGACTGACGGCGAGGCTGTAGAGCATAGTCTGGAAATCGTAGGTGCCGGGAGACGTGGTGGCTTTGAACACCGCCTCAAGAGAGGCCAGCGGCTGTCCGGGCGTGCCGGTCTTGTAATCGACGACTCGGATAATGGCCTGTCCGGACGACTTGTCAAGGACCTTGTCCAAGCGGTCTATCTTGCCTCCCGTATAAATCTGCAGTTTGCGGCCGTCGTTCAGTTCAACGCTGACAGTTGAGTGATGCCAGCCTTCGAGGTCGAGGATTTCTATCGGGGCGCATCGCATATCGTAGGTGAACAGTCGTTTCAGGAAGTCGTGAGCGGCCTGACGTGCCAGCAGGATTATGCCCTGATGGTCTGTGTTCTGCGCCTCGGGCTGACGATTTATAGCCTCATCGATAAAGGGGAAGAGGGCCGCGCCGTCGTTGTCCAGAAGAGGCTGGATGTGTGCGGCCTGAATCTGTCCGTTGGTGCTCAACTGCTTGTAGATGTTTTCCGCCGCATCGTGTACTATGTTTCCGAGGACGCGGTTGTCGATGTCTTCCTCCTCTTCCTCGGCAGGCTGCAAGCCCACGACATATTTATAATAGAAGTGCAAGGGGCAGGAGGCGTAGGTATTCAGGGCGGTTGGCGTCAGCTTGTGCTGTCTGAATTCCTTGAAATCGAGGCCAGTGCAGTCGAACTTCGCAAACATCTGAGCCATGACATCTGGCGTCTTCTCCACGGTCTTCACCGTCTCAACGGCCGGGTCGCTGCCAGCTTCCAGTTGCAGGTGCGTTATGGGGAAATCGGTCTCTGCGAGCAGCTGGCGCAGGAATCGCGACATCTCGTTCTGGCGGGTTCCGGCATTGCTCTGATTGAAGACGAAGGTGATGTGTCTGGCCCGCTGGATTACGCGGTAGAAATAATAGGCATAAACGGAGTTGCGATGGCGTGCTGTTGTCATCCCGAACGCCTCTTTCAGCTGATACGGGATGAGGGTGATCTCGTTCACACTCTTGGGCAGATAGCCCTCACCGACGCTCAGCATCAGTATGTTCTCGAAGTCCAGACAGCGTGTCTCCAACATTCCCATCACCTGAACGCCAATGGCCGGTTCGCCGTGGAACGGGATGCTCTGGGTCTGGAGCACCGATTTAATCAGACGGCGGAGGGTTGGCAGAGTGACCGTAAGGAGCGGCTGACTGCCCTGCGAGAGATTATGCAGCACCTGGATTCGTGTGTAAGCGATGAAGATGGCTTCGATGGCCAGCTGCTGGTACATGTCGGGATTCTCGCCTGTAATCTTGTCGTGGGCGCGGCCCAAGCGAGCAAGGATATCCAGCAGGAAAGAGAGCAGATCGGCTCCGTCGGTTATCGGGCGCAGCCATTCGGACTCTTCGGGGAAGAGGTTCTCCGAGAGCATTGTGCCGTAAGGGTGTTCCTTGATGGCTTTCAGCTGGTCCGGCCGGAAGCGGTTGCGCCCGGCGTCGTAGCCCTCGGTGAGCAGATGAACGAGAGCGTTGAGGAAACCGAAGAGCGTGGTCTCGCCCAACGGATAGCCCATGGTAACGTTGAGGTTGCGCACCGTGGGCGGTATAGAATGGAGCACGGGTGCGAGCAGCTGCTCGTTGCAGAGCAGGACGGCCGTGCGGTTCTCGCGTTCGGTGATATGGCGTTTGAGCCAGTCGGGCATATAGCGAGCCTGGGCGTTTTCTGTAGAAGCGCTGGCGAAGACAATCTCCTTGGGTTCGCGGAAACTGTTGAACAGCTCCTTTGGCAGGGCGTTCCCGTAGCGGTCGATGTTCTGGGCAATGAAGAAGCCGGCCTCCGACTGCGAGTTGCGATTCACATAGAAGGAGTCATAATCCCAGTAGAAGAGTGCGCGCCCGTCGGACTTCAGGACATCAAAAACAGCTGTTTCAACGGAATTCAGCACGTTGAAGCCGACAAAGACATACATCCGCTGGCCGTTGCCAATGGGCAGTTCACGCTCCACGACATCGCGCTGCAGAGCACCTTCATAAAGGATGCCGTCGGCACGCATCTGCTCGTTAAACAGACTGTAGATCGAGCCCATCTTGCGCCACAGATGCAAGAAACGTTCTTTAAGTTCGGTGTTGTCTTCCAGGCTGAAACCCTTGAAGAAACGGGCCAGAGCCTCCTCCTGTTTCTCGGTGATATGCTCGTTGGTGTCCATCTCCTTGATGTCCTCGATGTTACGGAACAGCCGCTGCGCATCCACGAGATGCTTGTCCATGTCGTCGAAATCCGAGAGGAGTATCTCGCCCCAGCCGTAGAACTGATCCAGCGTCCAAGGCTTATCCATACATTTGGCATAGGCTTTATACAGACGGCAGACGGCCTCGACGCGGTCGCACAACTGATAGGGCGATGCATCGCGGAACAGGTCGGCGATGGTCTGATAGTGGGGAGCCCAGACGGGCGACTGTGAAGCCTCAGCCAGAGCCTGATCCAAGAAGAGGCTTGCACGCTTGCCGGGAAAGACAACCGTAAGATGACTCATGTTATTGCCGTATCTGCGGAGCAAGTCATCTGCAACCAAATGAAGGAAAGACCCACCCCCAGCCCTGCCCTCCGTCGCAAGTGGGGACTTGCTCCCCTTTGTGGGGCCGGAGACACATTCAGTGTCTCCTCTTCGACCCCAGTCGCCCGTAATGGAGGGGAGACCTGCGGGGTGAATTCTGTATTTTACATTTTCCATTAAAAAAGACGGGGCACCTTTAACTTTTTAACTATTTAATTTTTTAACCTTTTAACCCATCACTTCGCGCTAGCCGCTCCCCTCCCTTCACGGGAGGGGTTGGGGGTGGGTCTTTTTAATCTTTCCCGAATACACGAACCATAGGAAGCCCTCGATGTGGGCAGAGGGATACATCTGGCTCATCAGATCCATATAGTCCTGCACCTGCTGGTCGTATTCCTCGATATATTTGCCGAACTTGAAGTCAACGACAATAATGCGGCTGCCGTCCTGACTCATCATCACACGGTCGGGCCGGCGGCGAGTGGGTATATGCGTATCCGGGTCAACGCTCACGATGGCACACTCGTTGAAGAGTTTCCACGAGCCGTCGAACCACGAACTGACCTGCGAATTGCGGCGTCCGCGGTTGATTATCTGCTCGATATATTGTCTGTCCAACCCGAGGTTGCCGGCGTCGGAGCCTGTGCCGATAAGTCCCTCGTGCTCAAAACTGTCGAGAGCCGATGGCACATCGTCCCAAGTGCGGATGTTCTGGAATACGCGATGCAGCAGGCGGCCGATGTCGATGTACATACGCTGGCGCGAGATCTCGTTCAGAATGACTTCGTCCTCGTAGTCGCTCTCGCTGAGTGAAGCCAGGAAGTCCTTGGAGCTGTTGCTCTGGCAGAAGGTGGTCTGCGGGGCGAACGACTGCATGGTAACCGCACAGGTGCGGGAGCGGGGCTGCATACGGTTCTCCTCTTCCTTTTTATCTTTCTGCTCCTGCTTTTTCTTGTCGTCCGAGGTTATGGGAACGCCCTGGGTAAATTCGCGGTTGCCCCCTACCCCATTATATACCAATTCACCGACATTCATCTTCTCCTTTTCCGGGTCGAAGCCTTTGGTCACAGCCCACACAAAGAGGTTGCAGCGGGCACGGGTGAAAGCTACATAAACGGCATTCAGCTCGTCGAAACGGGTGTTGAGCAGATACTCATGATAGGGTTTAGCAAAGACCGAGTCCGCCATGTCCGTTTTGGATGAAACGGGGATAAGATGCATGTCGGAGAAAGGCTCCGGGCAGGTGTCCGTCTTGCACCAAATTATCTCCGTGTGGCGCCCTTTGGCTATATCCCAGTCGCAGAAGGGGACAAAGACCGTGTGGAACTCCAGTCCCTTGGACTTGTGAATGGTCAGAATCCTTATGCCGTCAATCTCCCCGGCAGCTACGCTTTGCTTCTGCAGAGTCTCTTCCCAATAGGAGATGAACGCGTGGATTCCTCCGGCGTGGTTGCGCTGGTAGTCTGCCACCGCATCCAGGAATCCGAAGAGATAGGCATCCTGGTCGTGAGCGCCCGAGGGCAGGAGGCGCAGATAGAGCTGTTCCACGAGATCGTAGAGCGGAACGGTGCGCCACGCGGCCACCTCGTCGTCTTGGAGCTCGATGCCGCGCTCTTTCAGATAGAAGCGGTGAACGACGCTGTCTTTGGGTCTGTCTATAACCCTCAATGCCATCATTATCATCTGGACGGCTTCGCTGGAAGAGAGCATAAACGCCTCGTCGCTAACCACCTTTGGCATATCTTCCCTCTGGGCAAAGGCTTGGATTATCGCCTCCGCCTCGTATTTGAAGCGAATCAGGATTGCCATCTTGCTGGCGGGCAAACCGGCATCCAAGAGCGAGCGCACCTGAGACATAAGGTCGTTGATTACCTTATCCTTCGAGCTCTCTTCTGCGTCCTTCGAGGCGGGCTCCGGCACGCAGATGCGGACATATCCGCTGCCGTCGTTGTGTTTTCCCACTTTCTGACAGACATCCGCGTATGCGTTCTCGAAGAAGCGCAATGAACGTTCAGTTCCGTCCTTGTCCTTAATTATGCGGGGCTTGATGCCTAAGAGCCGTTCGGATTTCTCAGAACAGTCGTCAAGCGTAGTGGCCAGACGACGGAAGAAATCGTTGTTGAAGTCTATCACGACCTGATGGCTGCGGAAATTGGTGTCAAGAGACTCAACCATCGGGGCCAGCACCTGCTCCTCGACGTCAGTGTCTATGTGTCCGAGTGTTCGCCAGTCGCCTCCGCGCCAGCGGTATATGCTCTGCTTCACATCGCCGACAACGAGGTTTCGTCCGCCCCGGGAGCGACATTCCAGAAGCAGCGAACGGAAGTTCTGCCACTGAAGGCTGGATGTGTCCTGGAACTCGTCTATCATTATATGATGCAGGTCGGCTCCGATCTTCTCGAAGATGAAGGGGGCATCGTCCTGACCTATCATCTCACGGATGAGAATCGGAGTCTTGGCCAGAGTGAAGCGGTTGTTCTCGGAGTTTATGGCTGTGACTTCCTGATCTATGTGGTTCAGCAGCAACAGAGCGTTGAAATGCTCCAAGGCGAGTGTCACGCTGTTCCACTCGAAGCTGAGCTGCGTCAACTCATTAAGCACCTCCGCCAGCACATAACCCACGCTGGTCGCAGCAACAATCTTAGAGTTGTCCTTACGCTCCTTGGGACTTAGTACCGACTCCGGCTTGTCAGGCCATTTGGTCAAGGTGGCTTTCAGAGCCTTCGGCTTTGCCCTGCGCATACGCAGATCCATGATAAATCGGGGCAGAATGGTGGAATATGTCATCCACTCATATTGAAAACCGCTCGACTGCACCACTGCGTCCATACGGTCTGCCAACGCGGCATATCGTTTGCCCAGCTCGGACTTCATAGCCTTCAGAGCCTTGAAGATACGGTCGGCCTCGCCGGGATTTCCCAGAGCCTGGCGCATATCGTCACCCAAGAGCAGATAATCCTGATTGAAGATGTTGCGGGCAAACTCCTTCACGGCCTTCGTCACGTCCCAGCCGGCCATGTCTTCCAGACGGTCGTTGGCCAGACTCTCTATCCAATGCTTTATCTCCGGGCGGCGGCTCATCTCATCTACAACGCGGTCAACGGCATCCTCCAGAACCTCCTTGTCCGAGATATCCACCTGGAGGTTGGCTGCCAGTCCGAGTTCGTGGGCCAAGCCGCGCAGCACCAGCTGGAAGAACGAGTCTATGGTCTGCACGCGGAAGTGGTTGTAGTCGTGCAGAATCTCGTTGAGTGCCTCGTGAGCCCGCTGCCTGATGTCATCGTCATCTATGGGAAACGAAAGGCCGTACTCCTCAATCTCCATGGGTGTCAGGTTCTTGCGATCCTTGGCAAACGCGCGGTTCAGAGCATCGATGAAATCGTCGCTATCCCCCAACCTGTGAGCAAGAGAATAGAGTTGGCTCAAGATGCGTTCCTTCATCTCGGTGGTTGCCTTATTGGTGAAGGTAACGGCCAATATGTGCCTGTATTCGTGTTGTTTATGAAAGAGAAGTAGCAGCTTAATGTATTCGAGCGCAAGCGTAAATGTCTTTCCCGACCCCGCACTTGCCTTATATACGACAAGAGGATTCATAACAATCAGTATTCAAGGACGTTAAATGAGCAGTCGCCCTGATTCGATACTAATATATCTACAACATAGCAACTGGCTCCCTCCGGATTGCAGACTGTGGCGTTGAAGTGGCAGCCGCTGTTATCGACTCGTCCGAACGACATGTTCGAGAGTATTGCCTCGTCGAGGAAAGTCGATGGGATAAGCTCTTCAAAAGCAGTTTTGGATATGTCGCGGCTGAACACACGGCGCTTGCCTGAATAGACACATATATGAATGATGTTGTCGTAATAGACGTTGCTGACTGACATCCCCTCGTCTGTATAGGTAGTGCGATACACCTTCTTCTTGGTGGGATTCACGTCGATATACAAATGCAGACGCTCGCCGTCGGGGGTATAGACCACGGTGTCACGTCGCACAAAACTACCCATGAGAATCGGGGCATAAGAGCGGCGGGAGAACTCCAGCGAATCCTCGACTTCATCGGACTTCTGCATGTGGATAATCTCGCCCGTAAGCGCCTCGTATGAGAAGTTGTAATCGCCCTGTTCAACAATCAGATAGCTTGTGCGGTTTCCACCGACTCGGGTTATCAGCGAGTCAGCAACGATAGAGAAAGTCGCCGGAACGTTGGTTGTGTCGGGATAGAAGATGCTATCGCCACGGATCATCAGAATCACGCTGCCCGTCTCTGCATCAACCCAGATGCCCTCCATGCGATGCATGGCAGCCGTATCCGGCGGTATTGGCTGACTGCCGGAATGCCGTCCGGCGCTCTCGCCGAAACAGGAAATCATCATCTGAGACAGCAGGACAAGCCCCACAGACAAACAAGCTCTCGCACGCGTATTAATAATGGTTAGAAAAGGTGTGTTCATAATCTGAAATTTGCGCAAATATATTGGAAAAGCTCGAAACCGCCAAGACTTTTCACTTTTTTTCGCCCTTTATAAAAAAAAAGAGGCAATTAGTTACACAATATAAGAATATATCATTACCTTTGCACACGAAAGTCTATATATCATTACCAAAAGAAGAAGCAATACATCGTATAATGAACGAACTATCAAGACACATAGAATCGCTACTGCTCACGCATGAGTGTGTCGCTATACCACATTTCGGCACATTCATGACGATGTACGTACCGGCTGTGCATTCGATTGAAGAGGATGCCTATTATCCCCCCATGCGCTCCGTCAGATTCAACGCCGACTTGAAAGCAGACGACGGGTTGCTCGAAGCTTCGATTTGCCACACCTACGGCTGCACCCGCGCTCAGGCTCGCGAACGCGTGCAGACTCTAGTACTGCGTCTGCGCCAGCAACTGCTTTCCGACGGACAGGTGGATTTCGGCATTCTTGGCCAGTTCGCACAGGACGAGGACGGACATATCAGCTTTGAGGCTTGTCAGGCAGGAGCCATAACGCCGCAGTTGTACGGGCTCGACTCCTTCTCTTTCCCTCGTCTGAGCACCGCATCCAGAGCCAAAGCCACACACCACTCCGCACGTGCCGCTATGGAGGCCGACGAAGAGATCGCTCGCAACAGCGCCTTCGCCGTGCGCCACACTCCCAACGGAATAACCATCCATATCGGACACTCGTTCATTCGCGGTGCATCTCTGGTGGCAGCTATCCTGATGCTCTTCTTCCTCTTGCCCACACACAATGTGAGCCGCCTCTCAAATCCCGGTGGAGTTGCATCTGTGATTCCTATCAATGTGGAGACCCCGAAGGTGCAGGCTCCCAAAATCGCTGAGAAGGTGCAGGTGGTGGCTCCCGAAGTACAGGCTCCCGAAGTGGTGGCCCCCTCTTCGTTCCCCAAGGGGAACACTATAGAGGAAGCCGCTCAAGTCTCAGAAGAGGTTGCTGCATCTGCTCCCTACAAATACTATATCGTACTTGCCTCCGCCATTTCTCTTTCAAACGCAGAACGCTATACTGGTGAGTTGCAGAAGCGCGGAATGCAGAACGCGCAAGTGATGGCTAAGGGTAAGATGGTAAGGGTTGTTCTTGATGGCTATGCCAGCGAGGAAGAGGCCGTCAGTCATTTGCGCCAACTCCGGCATAACAACAACGAGTTCGAAAACGCCTGGGTTTTACATCTATGAAAAGAGTAAAGTGCCCAAAGTGCGATAATTACATCACCTTCGACGAGACCAAATATACTGAGGGTCAGTCGCTTGTGTTCCAATGTCCCCAATGCAACCGCCAATTCGGTATTCGCATTGGGGTCTCCACTTTACATAAGACTCACAAGGAAGAGCGCCTCGAAGCAGCCAAAGCCGCAGCCAAAGCCGCAGCCAGCAAATCCCCAGAAGAAACCATCACCCCTCCCCAGGAGGGGGCCTACGGGGGCGGGCTTTCCTCCTATGGCAGCATAATCGTAGTTGAGAATGTCTTCCACTACCGACAGGTTCTGCCTCTGCAGTTGGGAGACAACGTGATTGGCCGCTATGTCCGCGGCACTAACATCAACACCCCGATAGAGACCGTTGACCCCAGCGTCGATACCACACATTGCGTGATTAACGTAAGTCTCTCCCCCCACCAGAAGTCCTCCCCACCACGGGGGGAGTTAGAGAGGGGCCTAATATATACTCTCCGCGACGGCCCATCTGGAACAGGCACTTTCGTGGGGAACACTATACTCCGTGACCAAGACCGTCTCCGCATCGAAGACGGAACAATAATAACCATCGGCGCCACAACCCTGATCCTCCAAGCTGGCGACGCCCCCGAGGAGGAGACTACGGCTGCGCCCAAACGCCCCCGACGGAGAGGTTAAAAGGTTAAGGCGGCCAAAGTTCCCGAATAACCGTTTAAACGAATAATCGAATAACCGCAGGCCGCCAATTCGAAAACAAATCGTAAGATTAAGTAGTTAAGCAAAATGTCAAAGAGCTGTAAATATTACACTTTACATTTTACATTTTACATAATACTTTCCCTCTTCTCCCCTCTCGCCTCTGCTCAAGACTATCTTACAGATGAAGAGGCAGAGTTGATGGAAAGGTCGTCGATTGTCGATGCCCAGAAAGACCGGCGCGACTCTCTCATTGACAGTCTCAACGCAGCCCTGCGCGAAGCCGGGATGCGGGAGTTGCTGCTCACGGAAACCCTCGAAGCACACGGAATGGCAGCACGCGAAGACTCCCTTCGCCTGGAGCGCCGCAAGGAGAAGATTCTGGCGTTGAAAGCCATCACTCCCGGCGTACCTCTCGTCGTGGACAAGGACACTCTGCTTTATCTCTATGCCAACGACGGGGGCGAGACGGCCGAAGTGCGCACCGCCGAGGCAGCGCGTAGGATAAGGTCGTTGGGGCGCAGGATGTCCTTCTCTGCCGACTCCGTATTTGTTCTCGAAAGCGAGTTCTCCTGCGACATCATGATGAATGGGGTCGTTATTCTCAGCATCACCGAACAGGACGGCCTCTGGGAGAGCAAGGATTTTAAGACTCTTGCTAACGAGTATGCCGTTGTCATAACCCAGAAGATTGAAGAGATTTACAACGAGTACGGCGCATGGGCCAAATTGCGGGGATTTCTGCTCGCGGCCCTCATTATCTTCATACAATTTATCCTTATCTTACTAACCAACAAGTTTTACCATTGGGGGCTGAAGCGAATAGCTTGGCACGAGCAGAACACGTTCAAGTCCATCGCAGTCAAGGACTACGACCTGTTGCCGCCCGCACGTCAGGCTCGCATACTCGGTATCCTGACCAATCTGAGCCGTTGGCTGCTCATCTTTTTTCAGCTCATTATCTCCATTCCACTCATTTTCACCATCTTCCCGGAGACCGAGCAATGGGCATACACCTTCTTCAACTATCTCATTTCGCCTATAAGTGACATCGGAGGCGGATTGATTGATTTCATCCCAAATCTCATCAAGATTATCATCATCTGTCTGGCTCTCAAATATTTGCTGCGCGGTGTACGCTTCGTTGCAGACGAAATTGAGGCTGAGCACCTGCAGATTACAGGCTTCTACCCCGAATGGGCGCGCCCCACTTACCAGCTCATTCGTGCGTTCGTCTGGTGTTTCGGATTTGTGATGATTTGGCCCCTGCTGCCCAATTCCGATTCTGAGGAATTCAAAGGCGTCAGCGTATTCATCGGTCTTGTTATTTCCATCAGTTCTACAGCTATTGTGGGAAATATCGTTGCAGGAATGGTGATGACGTATATGCGTCCATTCCATACGGGAGATACAATCGAGATAAACGGCGTTCGCGGCACAATCGTTGAGAAGACTCCTCTCATTATCCGCATCCGCACCGCAAAGAACGATGTCGTGACTATCCCGAACCAAAGCGTACTGACAAACAACGTCACCAACTTCACCACCTCTACTCAGGACCGTGGAGGCGTAATCATTCACACAGAGGTAACAATCGGTTATGGGGAGCCGCGCCAGAAGATTTGCGATCTGCTCACTCAGGCGGCGCTGAATGTATCTGACCAGATTGTGTCGTTGCCCGACGGGCAGCAAGTGCCTCTCTTATCCAAGGATCCGCAGCCGTTTGTGCTGATAACAGCCCTCGAGGACTTCTATGTACGCTACCAGATCAACGCTTTCTCGCTGGCATACAACAACATGCCTCTCGCCTACTCCGAGCTTCACAAGCAGATCCTCGACACCTTCTTCGCCTCCGGCGTAGAGATTATGTCTCCCCACTTCTACGCCAAGCGCGACGGCGAAGACATCCAGATGCCCCCCGCAACCACATAACATTCTACATTTTACATTCTACATTCTACATTCTACATTTTACATTCTACATTAAATAATATAAGGTGTGCCACAATGAAGTGAACCCCGAAAGTTAGACAAAAAACTTTCGGGGTTTATTATGCAAAAGAGAAAGAAGCATGGTTATGCAGAATGTCTGAAGTACATGCAAATGATCAAAGAAGGAACATCCATTCATG
>Ga0310691_10004352_pt1 | contig 15998 bp, 15 predicted proteins | sample 176DNAGHGlowgp2_FD_203887 | JGI IMG/M metagenome (GOLD analysis project Ga0310691, IMG submission 203887) | Sheep rumen microbial communities from Palmerston North, Manawatu-Wanganui, New Zealand - 1766 DNA GHGlow gp2 (v2) (version 2) | ecosystem: Host-associated > Mammals > Digestive system >...
TTGGAAAAGAAATAGTATTTGAAGGATTTGTTGATGCTATAAGAGATAAAAAATGGGTTATGTTTGTTATCTTAAGAGATAAAACAGGTAAGATTCAAATGACTATTGAAAAGAGTGAAGAAAAGAATCAACCTTTACTTGATTTAATGTTAAATACTACAGTTGATTCTACAGTTAAAGTAACATGTAATGTTGTAGAAAATGAAGCTGTTAAATTAGGAGGTATTGAATTAATACCAACTGATATCAAAGTAACAAGTAAAGCTGAACCACTTCCATTTGACTATAATAACTTAGATGGAGTTAACATTGATACAAGAATGGATTATAAATGGTTAGATATGCGTAATCCAAAGAATACTTTAATTAGATTAGTTGAATCTTGTATGACTGAAGCTATGAGAGAATACTTATATAAAAATAAATTTACAGAAATACATTCACCTAAATTAATAGGTACTGCATCAGAATCAGGATCAGATGTATTTGAAGTAAAATATTTTGATAGAGAAGCATATCTTGCTCAAAGTCCTCAATTTTATAAGCAAATGGCTTTAGCAGGTGGACTTGATAGAGTATTTGAAGTAAAATATTTTGATAGAGAAGCATATCTTGCTCAAAGTCCTCAATTTTATAAGCAAATGGCTTTAGCTGGTGGACTTGATAGAGTATTTGAAGTAGGACCAGTATTTAGAGCAGAGAACTCTAATACAAATAGACATGCTACAGAATTTACTGGATTTGACTTAGAGTTTGCATATATTGATTCTTATGAAGATGTTATGGGATTAGAAGAAGATTTATTAATAGCAGCACTTACTGCAGTTAAAGAACAATATGGAGACGCTATTTTAGAAAACTATGGTAAAGAAGTAATAATACCTACTAAACCATTCCCAAGAATGAAATTAAATGATTTATATCAAGAATTCCATGATCTATATGGATTTGATATACCTAAAGAAGATATAGGTGATATGAATGCAGAAGCAGAAAAACTTACATATCGCTATGCTCAAGAAAAGTTTGGGTCAGAATTTATGTTTATTACAGATTATGCAGCTACAAAAAGACCATTCTATCATATGAGAGATGAAAATGGTAAACTTCAAGGATATGATTTAATTTGGAGAGGAACTGAAATTACTTCAGGTGCTCAACGTGAACATAGATTTGAAGAATTATCTAAGAATGCAGAAGAAAAAGGATTAGGAAAAGATGTTGAATTCTATCTACAATTCTTTAAATATGGATGTCCTCCACATGGTGGATTTGGAATTGGTTTAGATAGATTAGTAATGTTATTATTAGGATTAAGTAGTCTAAAAGAAACACAATTCTTATTTAGAGGACCTAATAGATTAAATCCATAAGAAACTAGTAATAGTTTCTTTTTTATTGCATATAATTAAAAAAAGTTTGACATACCCATAAAATAAGAGTAAAATGGTGTTTACTGAGGGTAAGGAAGAATTGCTAATACAGAATGAAAGGGGAGACACCTATGAAAAACTATATATTTGAATATTTAAATGAAAACGATTACAAGACTAAAGAAAGAACACTACGTAAATACAACATGCTTGGTTATAAGAAATTAACATTTGATTATTATGATGCATTAAGAAATGGGAACTTATTAGGTAATATAGTAGAAGATACAAAAGATTCTACTAGCTATGAACTTAATATACCAGCTGATAAGAAATTTGAAAAAGTACATGGTGAAGTTAAATTACACTATACAGTATATAAGAAAAAACCAATAATTCTTTTAACTAATATCACACCAGAAGATATATTAGCAGAAGCTCATTCTACAGAATTAAATACATATAAAGGTGTTATTATATCTAAAAGTAATCCTGAAAAAGATATTTTTAAATTAAACTTATTAGATTTCCTACAAAAATAGGAAATTTTTTTAAAAAAATATTGCGTCCGCCTTTAATATATGGTAATATTAAATAGTCATGGACCCTTAGCTCAGTTGGTTAGAGCATCCGGCTCATAACCGGGCGGTCGCAGGTTCGAGTCCTGCAGGGTCCACCATTTTATTTTTGCGGGTATGGCGGAATTGGCAGACGCACCAGACTTAGAATCTGGCGCCGAGAGGCTTGCAGGTTCAACTCCTGTTACCCGCACCAACTTGAAATAGAAAGACCTTAAAGGTCTTTTTTTGACTTTTAAAATTTAAAATGATATAATTTGACATGATTGAGGGAATTAGTATGAATATCAATTATAATTTAGAAATGGAAAAGGAAATAGAAAAGATAAAATCTGAAGGACGTACACCAACTTTATTATTACACAGTTGTTGTGGACCATGTTCTACTTGCGTTATTGAAAGATTATCTGATGTATTTAAGATTATAGTATTTTATTATAATCCTAATATATATCCAGAAGAAGAATACTTTAAAAGAAAAGAAGTAGAACTTGATTTTATTAAGAAATATCCAGCTAAGATAAAAGTAGAATTCTTAGATTGTGATTATAATCCTGAAGAGTTTGAAAATATAGCTAAAGGATATGAACATTGCCGTGAAGGTGAAGAAAGATGTTATAGATGTTATAATTTACGTATGGAAGAAACAGCTAAAGTTGCAAAAGAACATAATTATGACTATTTCACAACAACACTTTCAGTTAGTCCTCACAAAAATAGTAAATGGATTAACGAAATTGGCTTTAAACTAGAAGAAAAATATGGTATAAAATTTTTAGCTAGTGATTTTAAAAAGAAAGATGGCTATAAAAGAAGTATAGAATTATCTTGTAAGTATTGCTTGTATAGACAAAGGTATTGTGGATGTGTTTATTCACTTGCTGAAAGACTAGAACAAGATAAGAAAGAGGTATTAAATGAAAGTAAATAAAATAGTAGTGGGGTATTTAGCTGAAAACTGTTATGTATTAAGTATTGATGATAGCAAATGCTTAGTAATCGATCCAGGTGATGATGCAGATAAGATAATAGAAGAAATAGGAGATAAAGAAGTATTAGGAATACTAATTACTCATAGACATATAGATCATATTGGTGCTTTAGAAGAAATAAAAAATAGATATAATGCTCCTGTATTTGAATTTGAAACATTAGAAGAAAAAGAATATGAAGTAGGACCATTTACGTTTGATGTTATATTTAATCCAGGACATGCTGCTGATGCAGTTAGTTTCTATTTTAAAAACTTTAATATCATGTTTGTTGGAGATTTTATATTTAAAGAAAGTGTTGGTAGATGTGATTTAGCTGGTGGTAATTATCAAGCTATGCAAAAAAGTATAGAAAAATTAAAGAAAAATAAAGAGGATATAATATTATATCCAGGACATGGAGATAAAACTTCATTATCATATGAGAAAGAACACAATCCTTATTTTTAGGAATTGTGTTTTTATATTTTTTATGATAAGATTTATTTAAGAATAGAGGTGTTAATTATGGAATTTGATGTAGCTTTACTAATTATATTAATTATTGCAGGAGTTTGTTTCTTTAGAAAACTAGATAGTAGTGTATACTATATAGCTAGTTTAGATATCTTTTTTAGAATATTAACATTTATAAAAGATAATCTAAAGGTAGATGAAATAAGTAAATTTGTAGAAAAATATATACCAGATAGTATACCGGGTGTCATTAGAAAACATACAGAAGGAACATTTACAGATATACTTTTATGGGTATATGTAATTATGTTTGGTATATTCTTATTCTATACAGTTAAAATACTTTGGAAGAAAAGATAAAAGACAATCAATCGATTGTCTTTTTTTATCATAACTTTCTATATAGTCCAATTACTTTTCCAAGTATTGTACAGTTAGGTAAGATAATAGGTGCCATATAATCATTTTCAGGTTGAAGTCTTATATGATCTTTTTCCTTATAGAATGTTTTAACAGTAACACCATAATCTTCAGTCATAGCAACAACAGTATCACCATTGTTTGCTACTTCTTGTCTTTGTACAATTATTATATCTCCATCATAGATACCAACATTGATCATTGATTCACCATTAACTCGAAGTGTAAATACTTCCTTCTTGTTTGGCAACAAATCAACAGGTAAGTGAAAAAATTCATTTGGCATTTCAATTGCTTCAATTGGATTACCAGCTTGTACTTTACCAAGTAGAGGTACATCTACAACTTTATCATCTTTTTCTAAATATTCATTTTCAACTAATAACTCAAGTGTTCTATTTTTGGTAGAATCTTGTTTTAAATATCCTTTTTCGATTAATTTTTGAATATGGAAATGTGTAGTAGCAGATGATGTTAAACCGATTGCTTGTCCAATTTCACGAACAGTAGGTGGGAATCCATTTTTAGCAATCATCTTCTTAATAGCATCAAGTACATCTTTCTGTCTATCAGTAAGCTTTTCCATTTATCATCCCTCTTTTCTATATTCAGTTTAACACATAAAGTGTCAAATGTCAAACAAATGTTTTATTTTTTATTTTTTATTATTGACACGAACAAGTGTTTGTAATAAGATTGAATTATGAAAGGAAGGGATTTATTATGAAAAAGAAAATTAAAATTATCGCATTAGTATATGTAGGAGTAGCAATATTAACATATGCACTTACTTTAAGAGTAGACAGATTAGAAAGTATTGAGGAAGAAAGTAAATACCAAGATAGATCCATAGTCTTAAAATTAAAATAGAAAATATAATTATCTATGATATAATATTTATAGGTGATATATATGAAAAAAGTTATACTAGTTGATGGTAATAATTTATTATTTAGAAGTTATTATGCTACAGCTTATACAGGAAACCTAATGAAAAACTCTAAAGGTTTTCCTACTAATGCTATCTATGGTTTTATAAATATGATTAATAAAATAATTAATGAAGAAAAACCAGAATATATTATGATAGCATTTGATAAAGGAAAAACCTTTAGACATGAAAAGTATGCTGACTATAAAGGTGGACGACAAGAGACTCCAGATGAATTAAAACTACAGTTTCCAGTAGCTAAAGAAATATGTGAAGCTATGGGTATTCACTATTTTGAAATAGATAATTATGAAGCTGATGATATTATTGGTACTTTTGCTAAAGAAGTAAATAATAATAAAGATTTTAATGCCACAATAATTTCTAGTGATAAAGATTTACTTCAACTAATAACTGATGAAGTAGATATGAAACTTTTAAAACAAACAGGCTTTATTAGAATGAATACCGAAGAATTTAGAAAAACTTATGGAGTAGATCCTATTGGTATGATAGATTTAAAAGCCTTAATGGGTGATTCATCTGATAATATTCCAGGAGTTAAAGGAATAGGCGAAAAGACAGCTATATCACTACTTACTAAGTATCAAACACTAGATAACTTATATGAACACTTAGATGAACAAACACCTAAATTAAAAGAAAAGTTAGAAACAGAAAAAGAAAATGCTTATAAAAGTTATTACTTAGCTACTATATATTGTGATGTACCTATTGATACTAATTTAAATAATATTAAATATGATGGTATCAATGCATTAGAATATATAAAAATATTAGAAGAATTAGAATTTTATTCATTAATTAAGAAACTTGATATCGATAAAGATATGATTAGTAAAGATGAAAAAGTAGAAAAGAAAGAAGTTAAATTTGAAATACTTTCTGATATATCTAAATTAAGTATTGAAGGAAATTATAGTTTATATTTAGAAATATTAGGAGAAAATTATCATAAAGATACTCCTGTTGGAGTAGGAATATATAATGATAAAATGGCATACTATATCCCGTTTGACATCTTAAAAGAAAATCCTAACTTATTAGATAGTAAATATGAAGTATATACATATGATTTAAAGAAAGTATTATATATATTTAGAAAGAATAATATTACTTTACCAAAATTTAGTTATGATCTTATGATTGCAGGTTACTTACTAAATTATAATGTTAAAGATGATATTAGTTATTTAGCTCGTAATAAAGGTTATGATATAAACTTTTATGAAGATACATATGGTAAGAATAGTAAAATGAAATTACCAGAAGAAAGTATATATACTGATACAATTATTAAGAAAGCTAATTTTATTTATGAGACGGAAGAATCATTTATTAAAGAATTAAATGATGATGGTAGTTTGATGTTATTTAATAATATTGAAATGCCTTTAGTAGAAGTATTAACTGATATGGAATATACAGGTATTAAAGTAGATAGAAAATATCTTGAAGATATGGGTAAAGATATTGAAACTAAAATGAAAAATCTTGAAAAAGAAATATATACTTTAGCTGGTACTGAGTTTAATATTGCTTCTCCTAAACAATTAGGCGTTATCCTATTTGATAAATTAGAAATTCCATATCCTAAGAAAATAAAAGATAATAATTATTCAACAAGCAAAGAAATATTAGATAAACTAACAGGAGAATATGAAATAGTAGATAAAGTATTAGAATATAGAATGCTTGCTAAACTTCATAGTAATTATATTACTGGTTTAATAAATGAAATTATGGAAGATGGTAAGATTCATACTATATTTACTCAAACACTAACAAGAACAGGAAGATTATCTTCAGTTGAACCAAACCTTCAGAATATCCCTATTAGAACAGAAGAAGGAAGATTAATAAGAAAAGCTTTCTTACCAGATGATAATAGCGTTATCTTATCTAGTGATTATTCACAAATTGAGTTAAGACTATTTGCTGATTTTGCGAATGCCACTAATTTAATAGATGCATTTAAAGAAGGAAAAGATATCCATGCTAAAACAGCATCAGATATATTTGGAGTACCTATAGATAAAGTAGATAAGAATATGAGAAGACAGGCTAAAGCTGTTAACTTTGGAATACTTTATGGTATTAGTGGATTTGGCCTAGCTGAAGACTTAGGCATTGACTTTAGAAGTGCTAATAAGTTTATTGAATCATATTTAGATACATATCCAGGTATTAGAAAGTATCGTGAAGAAATAATTAAAGATGCTGAAAGCAAAGGTTATGTTAAAACTATTATGAATCGTAAAAGAGTAATAGATGAACTTAATAATAAAAACTATATGATAAGAGAACAAGGAAGAAGAATAGCACTAAACACTCCAATACAAGGAAGTAGTGCTGATATTTTAAAGAAAGCTATGATTGAAATATATAAAGAATTTAATGATAAGAAGCTAAAGAGTAAGATACTTATTCAAGTACATGATGAATTAGTATTCAATGTTTATAAAGATGAACTTGATACAGTTAAAGAAATAGTTAAAAGAATAATGGAAAATACTTATACATTAAATGTACCTCTTGTAGTAGATATAGAAGTAGGTAAAGATTGGTTTGAAGCTAAGTAGGTGAAATTATGCCAGAGATAGCAGAAGTTAAAACAGTAGCTAAAACTTTAAACAAACAGATAGTTGGAAGAAAAATAGTATCTATTGATATACCTTATGATAAAATCATTAAATCTGATAAGAATGAATTTATTAAAATATTAACTAATAGAACTTTTAAAAGTGTTAGATCTATTGGTAAATGGTTAGTGTTTGACCTAGGAGAATATTCATATTTATCACATCTTAGAATGGAAGGTAAATACTTTATTAAACCAACTACTGATAAGATAGATAAACATGAACATATTATATTTCATTTAGATAATAATACTGATTTAAGATATCATGATGTACGTAAGTTTGGTGTAATGATACTTACTAAGACTAGTGATATTAATAATAATCCTGAGATAAGTAAACTTGGTTTAGAACCTAATGATAGTAAACTATCACAAGAGTATTTATATAATAAAATAAATAGAAGTAATAAACCTATTAAAGAATTATTACTTGATCAGACTATAATAAATGGATTAGGTAATATTTATGTGGATGAAGTATTATTTGCATCAAGTATTAATCCTAAGAGATTAGGAAAAACTATTACTCTTTCAGAATGTAATAGCATAATTAATAATTCTAAGAAAATTATTGATAAAGCTATAGAATGTGGAGGATGTACAATTAGAAGTTATACATCATCATTAGGGGTAATAGGACATTATCAAGATTACTTACAAGTTCATACTAAACAAGGAGAAAAATGCCCTAAATGTAAAACTATAATACTAAAAACACGAGTAGGTGGACGTGGAACATATTATTGTCCAAAGTGTCAAGAAGAAAAATAATTTATAGAAAATATAAATTATTTTTTTTATATATGTTATAATACATGTAGAATAGAGGGATTATATGAAAAAAATATTATTATTAATATTACTTGCTTTTTTATTAATACCTAGCAATTGTTTTGCTACAGTAAATGAAGTAAACATTTATTTCTTTCATAGTGCTACATGTGATATATGTAAACAAGAAAAAACATATCTACAGGCATTAAAGAATAGATATCCAAATATTAGAGTATATGAATATGAAACAAGTGATAATGAGGATAATTATAAACTAATGCGTGAAATCAAAAACATGTATGGAGAATCAAGAACAGGTGTACCATTTACAGTTATAGCAGATACAGCATACCTTGGTTTTAACGAAGCTACTAAATGTAAAATGCAAAAAGTAATATATAATGCTTCATATAATAATTATGAAAATAAAGTAGGTCAAAGATTAGGTATAACATATCGTACAGATTTAGAAGGTGAAGTACAAGAGTATAAAGAACAGGAAACTTATAGCGTAGAAGAAAAAGGAACAGAAGGAAAACATCCTAAAGCTAAAGTATATGATTCCAAATATGAAAAATATAAAGCTAGTATAATTCTTATAGGAATAGGTTTAGTACTTGCAATAATATGTTTAATAATAAAAATATTTGAAAGAAGAGATAGAAAATGAATACATATATTCTATTAATAATACTATTGATAATAGTAATCATTGTTTCAGTATTAATCTTATTATATTTAATTTATGATGAAAAGAAATTAAAAGAAGTTAAGAATGAATTACTAGTTAAATTAGGTAAGAAATATACAAAAGAAGAATTTGAGAATACAATGTTTAATAAGTATACTGAAATAATATTAGGTATACAAAATGATAATTATAATTTTTTAAGAGATATAGTATCAGATGAAGAATATAATAATATATTAATGCGAAATAAAAACAATAAAGATAACAATCAAAGAGAAATAGTAACAAACATCAAAAAAGGTTTTAGTAAACTAATTAGTTTTAGAGTAAACAATGAATTAGAAGTAGCAAAACTATGGATACAATATACAGATAATGAATATACCTTAGGAAATAGAAAAGTTCAAGATGAAGAAGGTAACACTAGCGTAGAAGAAGTAGTAATTAAAGGAGATAAAGATAAAGAAATATATCATGAAGAAATAATTACTTTTGTTAAAGGAAGAGCTAATAACGAAGATATTTTATGTCCTAATTGTGGCTACCATACAATGTTACTTGATACTCCTAAATGTATAAGATGTGATAGTATAATTGCTCCTAAGAAAAACCACTGGGTTTTTGTTAATAAGGTAGCAACTAATATAAGTAAAAATAAAAAGAGTTCTTAGAACTCTTTTTTAATATAATTCATTTTTTAGTATTTCAAGATTTGCTGTCATAACATCAATATAGTTTTTATCTTCAGCTCTTTCATTATCAGTAATACTATCTAATCTTCTAAATGTATATGTTTCAACACCTGTATCTTCAATAACTTTATTAGTAGCACTTGAGTTATCTTTATGTTCAAAAAGTATTAAGTGTTTTACTGTTCCATCATCAATCATATTTTCAACATCTCTAATAGTTCTATCACTGACAGATTCGTTATCTTCATCTAAAGATATAACTTCAAAACCATATTTTTCTAAATATTTTAATGCATCACTATTAGTAACAATAGTTTTTCTAGAAGCATTTTCAGCTACTAATTTTATTTCAGCATCAAGTTCAGATAAAATAACTTTTAATTCTTCATACTTTTCATCTAATTCTTTTTCTAAATAACTATTAGTAATATATTCCTTTAAACCATTTTTAATATTTTGAGCAATCATTAATAAGTTTGAAGGATTTAACCATAATTCAGATACATCATAATTTACTTCTATACCATATGCAGCATCTATAATAAGTAATTTACTGTTTTCATCTAAGAAATTAATAGCTATATCTTTATCTTGAGATAAACTATTATAGATAAATAGTTTTTTATTACTATAATCTTTTACTTGCTTTTTACTTAGTGAATAAGTAGTAGTATCAACACCATCTGGATAAATAGATGTTACATTTGAATGTTCCTTATACAAATAATTAGTTACATACTCAATTGGATAACTAGTAACAACTATATTAGCCCCATCTAAATTATCTCTTTTCAAACAACCTGTAGTTATAAATATTGCTCCTATTAATAATAAAATTTTAATTTTTTTCATAAATTCTCCTTCTTATGGTAATGGATCATATCCACTTTTACCTTTAGGGTGACATCTAAATACACGTTTTATTCCTAAATACATTCCTTTTAAACTACCATATTTAGCTATAGCTTGTATTGTATATTCTGAACATGTGGGATTAAATCTACATAATTTATGGGTGCTAAGAGGAATCATTTGATATATCTTAATAATTCCAACAAGGAAGTATTTCATACAATCACCTAGACTAATTTTACTATTTTTTTGACATTTTTTCAACTATAAGTTATATAGATATATTTAATTAATACAAAAAATATGATATTATTAAAGTGGTGATAATATGAAATATTTTTTTAGAATACATTTAAATAGTAACAATATAATCGATTGTATACCAAAAGGTTATGAAGAAAAAACATTAATAGATTATGATAAGTTTACTACCAAGGATGATTATAAAAGGTTTTTAGAAAAAGCAACTACTATGATTGAAAAAACAATTCATGATATTAAATATGTTACTATAGGTGCAACTAAGAATAATAATAAAACAGAAATATATGAATATAGTTTAATTAATAATAACCCTTATATGGAAAATATATTTGATTATATAGAACCTAAAGAAGTAGATATGTTTGGTACTAATAAATATAAATCTAGGAGAACTGTTATTTCTAATACATCACCTAATTATGAAGAAATGAAAGATTATATATTTGATAGAATAAAAGATAAAACAAAAACAAAAACTAAAGAGTTATTAAATGACGTTTTAAAGAATGATTCTTCATTTAAAGAAGCTTTAGATCAATATAGTAAAGTATATTATGATAGTTATAGTAATGAAGATCAAAAAGAAAGAACACGTTTAGAAACATGTATTAAAGATGAATTAACTGATTATAAGACATATAGAAAATTATCAGTAGCAAGATATAGTTTTGAACAAAACTTTCTAAAAAAAGAGGAAGAAGCAAAAAAATTAAGACAAGAACTTGTAAAAAAACAGAATGATCAAATGAAAATGGATTTAATATATAAAGCATTAGATGAAAAGTATGAAGAATCAAAATCTTTTGAAAATCAATTAAATAAATATATGAAAGAGAATGAAGATGATTTTATACCAGAAACAGAAGAAGAACTTAATATGATGAATGATAATTCTTCGGGAAAAGTATTATGAAATATTTAGATGATTTTTTAAAATATATAGAACTTGAAAAGAATGATTCAAATTATACTAGTCTTAATTATGAACTAGATATAAAAGAGTATTTAGAATATTGTAAAGAAAATAATATTAATTATGAAAAAATAAGTTATAAACAAGCAAGAAGTTATATTAATCATTTATATGAAGATAAGAAATTAAAAGCATCTTCTATTAGTAGAAAGATAAGTGCTTTAAGAAGTTATTATAGATTCTTAGAAAGAGAACATATAGAAAACTATGCTTTTAGTTTATTAAAACTTCCTAAGAAAGGTAAAAGATTACCTAAATACTTAGAATATAATGAATTAGAAGAATTATTTGATATACCAGATATTAATACACCCCTTGGTCAAAGAAATAGATTAATACTTGAATTATTATATGCCAGTGGTATACGTGTATCAGAGTTAGTTAATATAAAAATAAGTGATATAAATAAAAGTGATAAGAGTTTTAAAATATTAGGTAAAGGTAATAAAGAAAGAATTGCCTTCTTTAATAATATAACTAGTAAGTATTTAGATATATATTTAAAAGATGGAAGATGTAAGTTAGATACAAATAATAGCCCTTATTTATTATTAAATTATAAAGGAGATAAAATAACTACTAGAGGAGTAGAATTAGTTATTAATAAAGTAATAGAAGAAACTGCTATTAACAAACATGTTACTCCACATATGTTAAGACATAGTTTTGCAACACACTTACTTAATGAAGGATGTGACTTATTATCAGTACAAGAATTATTAGGGCATGCTAGTTTATCTGCTACTAATATTTATACTCATATAACTAATGATAGATTAAAGGATGTCTATTTAAAAACACATCCAAGGGCAAGAAAATAAAACAGGTTTATTACCTGTTTTTTTATTGATTAAAACAAAAATTAATTATATAATAAATATAGAATAGAGGTGTCTATATGAAAGATAAAAAGAAAATAAGTATAATAGCTGGAGTACTTTTATTAGTATTATTAACTATAGGAGTAACATATGCATTTTTTAGTTATATAGGAAGTGGTACAACAGAAAATACAATATCAAGTGATTCAATAACATTCTTATATGAAGAAATAGATCAACAAGGAGCAGGAATAAGTATAAATGATGCACTACCAGTAGAAGATAGTGTAGGAAAACAAGGACAAGCATTTAACTTTAGAATAATATCAAATACAAATAGTAATGTATCAATACCATATGAAATAAATGTAAGACAAAAAGAAGGAACAGATGATATAGGAGATATAGTAAAACTATATTTAACAAAAGTAGATGATAATAATAATGAAGAAGAAGTAGAATTATCAAAATATAGTGAATTAAGAACAGTAACAAAGAATAATCATCAAGAAAAATTATTACATGCAGATAAAGTACCAGCAAGTGATAGTGGATATAATCAAAGATATAGATTAAGAATGTGGATAGATAGTGAAGCAAACTTTAGTGATGGAAGTAAGAATAATAAAACATTTGCAGTAACAGTAAATGTATATTCTAGTGGACATGTACAAACAGAAGAAGATATACAAGCAGCTGGAAGAACAGATATAACTAGCTTTTCTGTAAACAACACAGTATTAACTGAAACATCTACAGATCATTATGAAATGGGATTAGAAAATGGAACAACAGAAGCAACAATCAATATAGAAACAACAAATCCATACACAAAAGTAGTAATTGAAAAAACAGATGAAACATATACAAATGTAATAGCAGCAAATACTGGAATCCAAAAACTAAGCACATCAAAGAAAGTATCATTAAATAATGGAGCAAATTATTTTAGAATAAGACTAATAAGTGAGGATGGAACAGCTAATAGTGAGAAGTATTTAAATATAATAATTGGTAATCATAAATGGGATTTTAATTATATTAAAGATGTAGAGGAATGGACAGTACCATTAACAGGAGTATATCAACTTGAAGTATGGGGAGCGTCAGGTGCTGATTCTACTGATGGTACTGATACATATGCTGGTGGATATGGTGGTTATTCAACAGCTACAGTAAATTTAACTAAAAATAGTAAACTAGACATAGTTGTTGGTGGAGAAGGTAATACATATAATTATGTTGTAGGTCAAGCTGCTTCAGTAGATGGAGGATATAATGGTGGAGGAGCCGGTGGAAATGGTGTCTCTAGTAATTGGCCATATCGTAATCTATTCTCTGGAGGAGGAGCTACACATATAGCTATACATAATGATCAATATGATATATTAAGCTCTTATTCAAATCCTTCAACAGCCAGTAATTATGTATACTTAGTTGCCGGTGGAGGCGGAAGTGGAGCAGCTCAAACTGATAATAGTTCAAACTATTCATATTCTACTGGTGGTTCTGGTGGAGGAACAAAAGGTGGTAATATTACTATACTTAAAAGAAAAGGTGCTGTTGCTACTGGAAATTATACTGGTGGAACACAAACCTCAGGTTATGCATTTGGCCAAGGTTATCCTTCAATTTCAAGTTCTGGTAGCTGGGGAGCTGGTGGCGGCTGGTATGGTGGTGCCATGGGTTCTGGAGGATCAGGATATATTAATACTACTTTAACTACTAATGGAAGAATGGTATGTTATAATTGCATGAGTGAATCTGATAGCGTTACTACTCTCAATGAGTGTTATAATACTAATGCTGTTTCTAATTGTTCAAAATCTGGTAATGGGCATGCACGAATAACATATTTAGAAAATTAAAATGTAAAACAGGTTTATTACCTGTTTTTTTATTGATTAAAACAAAAATTATTAATATTAATAAAAAACTTTACTAAAAGTGTCAAATTATAGTAAAGTTTTTATTTTTTTGTGGTAATTGATATGGGGATTTTGTTATAATATAAAAGTCAGTAAAGGAGAGATATTAAATGAAGTATGTTTATTTATTTAGCGAAGGTAACGCTAATATGAGAGAATTACTTGGTGGTAAAGGTGCTAACTTAGCTGAAATGACTAACATTGGTTTACCTGTTCCACAAGGATTTACTATCACTACAGAAGCTTGTACAAAGTATTATGAAGATGGTAGAGAAATTAATGATGAAATCAAAGCTCAAATTGATGAATACATCATTAAGATGGAAGAAATTACTGGAAAGAAATTTGGAGATAAAGAAAATCCATTATTAGTTTCAGTAAGATCAGGAGCTAGAGCTTCAATGCCTGGTATGATGGATACAATTCTTAACTTAGGTTTAAATGAAGAAGTTGTAGAAGTTTTAGCAGAAAAATCTAATAATCCAAGATGGGCTTGGGATTGTTATCGTAGATTCATTCAAATGTATTCTGATGTAGTTATGGAAGTAGGAAAGAAATACTTTGAAGAATTAATCGATAAGATGAAAGAAGAAAAAGGTGTTAAACAAGATGTTGAATTAACAGCTGAAGATTTAAAAGAATTAGCAAATCAGTTTAAAGCTGAATATAAAGAAAAAATAGGATCTGATTTCCCATCTGATCCAAAAGAACAATTAATGGGAGCTATTAAAGCTGTATTTAGATCTTGGGATAATCCTAGAGCTAATGTATATAGAAGAGATAATGATATTCCTTATTCTTGGGGAACTGCAGTTAATGTTCAATCTATGGCATTTGGTAACATGGGTGATGACTGTGGTACTGGTGTTGCATTTACTCGTGACCCAGCAACAGGAGAAAAAGGATTATTTGGTGAATTCTTAACTAATGCACAAGGTGAAGACGTTGTTGCTGGTGTTAGAACTCCAATGAAGATTGCTGAAATGGAAGAAAAATTCCCAGAAGCATTTGAACAATTCAAGAGTGTTTGTAAGACTCTAGAAGAACATTATAGAGATATGCAAGATATGGAATTTACTGTAGAACATGGTAAATTATACATGCTACAAACTCGTAATGGTAAAAGAACTGCTCAAGCAGCATTAAAGATTGCATGTGATTTAGTTGATGAAGGAATGAGAACTGAAGAAGAAGCAGTATTAATGATAGATCCAAGAAACTTAGATACATTACTACATCCACAATTTGATGTAGATGCATTAAAATCTAATACACCAATTGGTAAAGGATTAGGAGCTTCTCCTGGAGCTGCTTGTGGTCAAATAGTATTTACAGCTGAAGATGCTGAAAAATGGGCTGCTGATAAGAAGAAAGTAGTACTTGTAAGACTTGAAACTTCACCAGAAGATATTACTGGTATGAAAGTAGCACAAGGTATCTTAACAGTTCGTGGTGGTATGACTTCACATGCTGCAGTTGTTGCTCGTGGTATGGGTACTTGCTGTGTATCTGGTTGTGGAGACATCGTAATGGATGAAGCAAATAAACAATTCACTTTAGGTGGAAAAACATTCCATGAAGGTGATGA
>Ga0310691_10004353_pt1 | contig 15998 bp, 14 predicted proteins | sample 176DNAGHGlowgp2_FD_203887 | JGI IMG/M metagenome (GOLD analysis project Ga0310691, IMG submission 203887) | Sheep rumen microbial communities from Palmerston North, Manawatu-Wanganui, New Zealand - 1766 DNA GHGlow gp2 (v2) (version 2) | ecosystem: Host-associated > Mammals > Digestive system >...
CGCCGATGGTGCAGGTCAGGGCTTGATAAAGCGCATCTACGAGATTTCGCAGCGCGACGAGTTCCAGGGCAAGATTATCTTCCTTGAGGACTACGACTTCCTGCTTGCCCGCCGTCTCGTCTCTGGCGTCGACATCTGGATGAACACGCCGACACGCCCGCTGGAAGCTTCCGGCACCTCTGGCGAGAAGGCCGAGATGAATGGTGTTGTCAACCTTAGCGTGAAGGACGGCTGGTGGTTGGAAGGCTACCGCGAGGGTGCCGGATGGGCACTCACCGAGAAGCGCACCTACGACAACCAGGGCTATCAGGACCAGCTCGATGCCGCCACCATCTACAGCCTGCTTGAGAATGAGATTGTGCCTCTCTACTACAACAAGGACAAGAAGGGCATCTCGAAAGGCTGGATCAAGGTCATCAAGAACTCCATCGCTCAGATTGCCCCCCACTACACCATGAAGCGTCAGCTCGACGACTACTACTCGAAGTTCTACGAGAAGGAGGCCAAGCGCTTCAAGCAAATCAGCAAGGACGGCTATCGTCTGGCCAAGGAAATTGCCCAATGGAAGGAGACCGTTGCCGAGCGCTGGGATTCTATCAGGGTGGTTTCGGTAGAGTGGGATATTCCTGCCACTGGTCTGGAGACCGGCCTTGAGTACACGCTGCGCTACGTCATCGACGAGCAGGGCCTCGACGATGCCGTCGGCCTGGAGAAGATCAACATCTACACCGACAAGAACGGTGAGGAGCGCATCTACAGCATTGAGCCTCTGAAGATGACGGGCCATGATGGCAACAACTACACCTTCGAGTCCAAGCTCTCTCCCCGTCAGGCTGGCGAATACCGCTCTGCCGTGCGTATGTTCCCCAAGAACAAGAATCTGCCCCATCGCCAGGACTTCTGCTATGTGAAGTGGCTGGAGTTGCCTGCAAGCTTGTAAGCAAGACAATGTCGAAAGGACTTCTGTGCCCCGAGCATTTTGTGGCACAGAAGTCTTTCGCTCTTTCACCCCATTATTCATTAACGCTATTAACCATGAAATTTTCTCAAAGACTGGCCATTGCGGTCATGATGGCAATCACTACGCTGCCTGCAGGTGCACAGCGCTACACCAATCCCTACAGTAAAAGCAATAAGGTGGTGGAAGACAGCCGGTCGTTTGGCATGTTTTTTGCCGAGTATAATCCCAATACGCGCCACAGTTCCTACCTCGACGGCGATACCGACACCAACTACCACGGCATTTCAGTTGGCTTCAGCTACTACATGCCCGTTGTCGGAAGCCTTGGTTTCGATGCAGGAGTTAAGGGGCAGTATTTCTTCCGCAGCGAGAAGAAAGGCTCTACCAAGTATAAGAGCAACCTCTTTGCTGCCACCATACCCGTAGACATTGTCTACGACTGGAAGCTCAGCGACGGCTTCGCCATCGACCCCTTCGTCGGTGTCTATGGTCGCTACAACTTTTCGGCCAAGAACACCGATGAGACAGGCAACACCCGCAATTCGCTTGATTTCTTCGACAAAGGCCGCGCATCTTATTTCGGCTACAACACCTTCAAGCGTTTCCAGTTCGGCTGGCAGGCCGGTGTCAACTTCCGCATCAGCGAGGTGTTCACCATCGGCGGTGCCTATTGGCGCGACCTGAGCGAGTTGGGCGAGCAGTTGAAGCTCCATGGCTTTAATGTCACCGTTGGAGCCAACTTCTGACCAACACAATAATACGCATAAGTCACAAATTGTAAGCAGAAACGAAAAATTTCTGCTTATTTGTTTTGTTTTGTCGGCTTAAAGTATTAATTTTGCAGCCCCAAACAAATTTTAAGGTAAAAAAAAAGATACAAAAACAATGACGGACAGATTGTATATTTTTGATACGACCCTTCGCGACGGCGAACAGGTGCCAGGTTGTCAGCTAAACACTATTGAGAAAATCCAGGTGGCCAGGGCTTTGGAGCAGTTGGGTGTCGATGTCATCGAAGCCGGCTTTCCCATCAGTTCACCTGGCGACTACCATTCGGTGATTGAAATATCGAAGGCCGTGACGTGGCCCACCATTTGCGCGCTGACTCGTGCTGTGCAGAAGGACATCGACGTGGCAGTTGAAGCCCTTCAATATGCCAAGCGGAAGCGCATCCACACTGGCATTGGCACCAGCGACTCTCACATCAAATACAAATTCAATTCCACGCGCGAAGACATCATTGAGCGTGCTGTCTGGGCCGTGAAGTACGCCCGCCAGTTTGTCGACGACGTTGAGTTCTACGCCGAAGATGCCGGTCGCACCGACAATGAGTATCTGGCCCGTGTGGTCGAGGCCGTCATCAAGGCAGGCGCTACGGTGGTCAATATTCCCGACACCACGGGCTACTGTTTGCCCTTGGAGTTCGGCGAGAAAATCAAGTACCTCATGGAGCATGTTGAAAACATCGACAAGGCCATCATCTCCACCCATTGCCACAACGACCTTGGCATGGCCACGGCCAACACCTTGGAGGGCGTGCTCAACGGTGCCCGGCAGGTAGAGGTGACGGTCAATGGCATTGGCGAGCGCGCCGGCAACACGTCGCTCGAAGAGATTGCCATGATTCTGAAGTGCCATAAAGACATTCACATCGACACCAATATCAACACGACGAAAATTTTCCCGACGAGCCGCATGGTCAGTTCGCTCATGAACATGCCCGTTCAGCCCAACAAGGCCATTGTTGGCCGCAATGCCTTTGCCCACAGCAGCGGCATCCATCAGGACGGTGTGTTGAAAAATGCTCAGACCTACGAGATTATCGATCCGCGCGACGTGGGTATCGACGACAACAGCATTGTGCTCACTGCCCGCAGCGGCCGTGCTGCCCTGAAGCATCGGCTGCACATCAACGGTGTTGACGTGAGCGACGAGAAGAAAATCGACAAGATCTACGAGAAGTTCCTCCAACTGGCCGACCAGAAGAAAGAGGTGACCGATGCCGACGTGCTCATGCTTGCCGGTGCCGACACCGCCGACCAGCATGCCGTGCGCCTCGACTTTCTCCAGGTCACCACCGGCAAGGGTGTTCAGAGCGTGGCTTCCATCGGCCTTGACATCAGCGGCCAGAAGTTCGAGGCAGCCAGCAGCGGCAATGGCCCCGTCGATGCTGCCATCAAGGCCCTGAAGCGCATCATCATGAAGACCATGACGCTGAAGGAGTTTACCATCCAGGCCATTTCCAAAGGCTCCGACGACGTGGGCAAGGTGCACATGCAGGTGGAGTACGACGGCCAGCTCTACTATGGTTTCGGTGCCAACACCGACATTGTCACCGCTTCCGTTGAGGCCTATATTGACTGTATCAATAAATTCAAGAAATGAACACACTATTCGACAAAATCTGGGACCGCCATGTTGTCCAACAAGTGGCCGACGGCCCCACTCAGCTGTATATCGACCGTCTCTACTGCCATGAAGTGACCTCGCCTCAGGCTTTCGACGGTCTGCGCCGCCGCGGACTCAGCTGTTTCCGCCCTGAGCGCATCATCTGCATGCCCGACCACAACACGCCGACGCACGATCAGGACAAGCCCATAGCCGACCCCGTGTCGCGCAAGCAAGTCGACACACTGGCCGACAATGCCCGTGAGTTCGGACTGGCCCACTTCGGCATGATGTCGCCCTCTAACGGCATCATCCACGTCGTTGGCCCCGAGAAGGGCCTTTCGCTTCCGGGAATGACCATTGTCTGTGGCGACTCCCACACTTCTACCCACGGTGCCGTGGGGGCAGTGGCTTTCGGCATCGGCACCAGTGAGGTAGAGATGGTGCTGGCCTCGCAGTGCATCCTCCAGCAGAAGCCCAAGTCCATGCGCATCAGCATCAACGGACAGTTGGGTAGGGGCGTGACGGCCAAGGACGTGGCCCTCTTCCTCATGAGCCGACTGACCACCAGTGGTGCCACCGGCTACTTCGTGGAGTATAGTGGCGACGTGGTGAAGGCGATGTCGATGGAAAGCCGGCTGACGCTGTGCAACCTCTCGATAGAGATGGGTGCCCGGGGAGGCTTCGTCGCTCCCGACGAGACCACCTTTGCCTATCTGAAAGGCCGTGACTATGCCCCCAAGGGCGAGGAGTGGGAGCGTGCCGTAGGCTATTGGCAGACGCTGCGCAGCGACGCCGATGCCGTCTTCGACAAAGAGCTGGTCTTCGATGCCGCTGACATCGAGCCCCGCGTCACCTACGGAACCAATCCCGGCATGGGCATTGGCATCAGCGAGTGCATACCGCAGAAGCCCGGCGAGGAGAAGGCCTTGAGCTATATGCAGTTTCAGGCCGGCGAACAGCTGTTGGGCAAGAAAGTAGACTACGTGTTCCTCGGTGCCTGCACCAATGGCCGTATTGAAGATTTTCGCGCCTTTGCCTCTTTGGTGAAAGGCAGGCAGAAGGCTCCCGACGTGGTGGCCTGGTTGGTGCCCGGCTCATGGGCTGTCGACAAGCAGATTCGCGACGAAGGTCTCGACCGGGTGCTTGCTGCTGCCGGCTTTGACATTCGCCAGCCGGGCTGCTCTGCCTGCCTTGCCATGAACGACGACAAAGTGCCTGCGGGCAAGCTCTGCGTCAGCACCAGCAACCGCAACTTCGAGGGTCGTCAGGGTCCTGGCGCCCGCACCGTACTCGCTTCCCCGCTGGTGGCGGCCGCTGCTGCCGTCACGGGTGTCATCACCGATCCAAGAGAACTGCTATGAAACAGAAATTCAACATCATCACATCTACCTGCGTGCCCCTCCCACTGGAGAACATCGATACCGACCAAATCATTCCTGCACGCTTCCTCAAGGCCACCGACAAGGCAGGCTTCGGCGATAACCTCTTCCGCGACTGGCGATACGACAAAAACGGACAACCCGTGGCCAGCTTCCCACTCAACGATGCCCGCTATGCCGGCAGCGTCGTCCTGGTGGCGGGCAAGAACTTCGGTTCGGGCAGCAGCCGCGAGCACGCCGCCTGGGCCATTGCCGGCTATGGCTTCCGCGTCGTCGTCAGCTCCTTCTTTGCCGACATCCACAAGCAGAACGAACTCAACAACTTCGTCCTTCCCGTGCAAGTGAGCGAAGACTTCCTGCAAGAGCTTTTCCGCTCCATCGATGGCGACCCGAAGACCCTCGTCGAGGTAGACTTGCCCCGGCAGACCATCACCAACAAAGCCACGGGGCGCAGCGAGCAGTTTCAAATCAACGGCTACAAGAAGCACTGCCTGATGAATGGCCTCGACGACATAGACTTCTTGGTGGCCAACACCTCTAAAACCATTGCCTGGGAGAATGGAGCCGCGTTTTATTGAAATTATGGACACCACCCTGCGCGACGGTGAACAGACCAGCGGGGTCAGCTTCTTGCCTCACGAGAAGCTCATGATAGCGCGTATGCTTCTGCGCGACTTGCATGTCGACCGCATCGAGGTGGCCTCGGCCCGTGTGTCGGAAGGCGAGAAGGAGGCCGTCAGGATGGTCTGCCGCTATGCGGAGCAGATAGGCCGGCTCGACAGTGTGGAGATTCTCGGCTTCGTCGATGGCCACACCTCCGTAGACTGGCTCTTCGATGCCGGAGCACGCACGCTGAACTTGCTCTGCAAGGGGTCGTTGCGCCATTGCCGCGAACAGTTGGGCAAGACCCCCGACGAGCACATTGCCGACATTCTTGAGGTGGTAGACTATGCCTGTCAGCGTGGAGGCACGGTCAATGTCTATCTTGAAGACTGGTCGTCGGGCATGAAAGATTCGCCCGACTACGTCTTCCAGGTCATGGACGCACTGTCGCAGACAGCTATCAAGCGGTTCATGCTGCCCGACACGCTTGGCATCATGAACCCGCTGCAGGTGGTAGAGTTCTTCCGAAAGATGATAAAGCGCTATCCTACTGCCCATTTCGACTTCCACGCCCACAACGACTACGACCTGGCCGTGTCCAACTCGCTGGCAGCCGCCCTTAGCGGGGCCCGTGGGCTGCATGTCACCGTCAACGGCTTGGGCGAGCGTTGCGGCAACGCTCCGCTAAGCAGCGTGCAGGTCATTCTCAAAGACCAGTTCAACGCCCGCACCAACATTTGCGAGGACAAGCTCATGGACATCAGCCGCCTCGTAGAGAGCTACAGCGGCATAGCCATAGCCCCCAACCAGCCCATCATTGGCGACAACGTCTTCACGCAGGTGGCTGGCGTACATGCCGACGGCGACCAGAAAGGCGGACTCTACCACAACGCCCTCGTGCCCGAACGCTTTGGGCGCAAGCGCGAATACGCCATGGGCAAGACCAGCGGGCGGGCCAACATCACGCGCAACCTGCAGGAACTGGGCCTCGAACTCACTCCCGAACAGACGCGCCGCGTAACGAAGCGCATCACCGAACTGGGCGACCGCAAGGAGGTGGTCACACAAGAAGACCTGCCCTTCATCGTCAGCGACGTGCTCAAGCACGATGTCAGCGAGGAGCGTGTGCGCTTGGTGAGCTACCAGGTGTCGCTGGCCTACGGGTTGAAGCCTTTGGCCAATGTCAAGGTGGAAATAGACGGACAGCAGTACGAAGCCCACTCCTCAGGCGACGGACAGTACGACGCCTTTGTCAAGGCACTGCGAAAAATTTACAAGGAGAATCTTGGGCGCACCTTCCCACTGCTGCAGAACTATGCCGTCAGCATACCTCCCGGAGGGCGCACCGACGCCCTGGTGCAGACTGTCATCACCTGGCAACTGCCCGACCGACTGCTGCGCACAAGAGGACTCGATGCCGACCAGACAGAGGCTGCCATCAAGGCCACCATCAAGATGCTCAACATCATTGAAGAAAAGTAATAACTGGCATTTTTTTATTTTAAAGAAATCCTTCACCGTCGAGTCAACATCGTGTTTGACTGATAGTTACGGTGAAGGATTTTTTTTTCGGTAGTCATGCTTCACCATTCGGCTGGCCACAGCACCATTCGTCTACTATTTTTTTTGAGAATACATTCTCTGTTTTCCCAGTACTAACGCTTTTTCTCTAAATACGCACGCCTTTTGAAAAAAAACGCACGCCTTTTGAAAAAATACTGGCACTTGAGGTAAAAAAAACTTACGTTAATTGAAAAATATTTACACCAGTTTCTGTGCAGCCCAAACTTTTAGAAAGAGTAAGCTTCTTCCCGCTGAAGAGGCGGCAATACCGTTTAAGAAAATCATTCACTGTAACTTGTTGTAGGTTAGAATGTTAAATGAATAGTGAAGGATATATTGCAAACAGTAAAACTTCAGATTGTAAAATTTATTTCTACTTTTTTCAGCCAAACGCCCTGTTATTCCAGATTTTTTTTGTAATTTTGCAGCTAAAGAGTGTTTTACTGCCACAAACGACATGAACGATATGAAGAAACTGACCATATTCCTCCTCTTGTGCCTCTTCGTAGGAACCATTGCCGATGGTGCGGCACGACGTAAGAAAACCAGACGCCGCGCCACGCCACGCCGCTCAGTGAGAGTGGCTCCGAAACCGGTGAAGCTGAGCGTTCACGATGCTAACCCATTCAAGACCTGCGAGGACACTTGTGCCCACGTGCATGGCATCGACGTGAGCCACTATCAGAACGAAGTGTTCTGGAATGCCGTGCGCGACGACACCAACATGTCGTATGTCTATCTGAAGTGTACCGAAGGGTCGGACAAACAGGATCCGCTCTACCTGCGCAACCTGGAGATGATTCGCGACAGGAAGCTGAAGGTGGGGTCCTACCACTTCTTCAGGCCGAAGGTATGCCTGAAGCAGCAGATGCACAACTTCCGGGCCCAGTGCCTGCCTGGCGAACAAGACCTCATACCGATGCTCGACGTGGAGACGACAGCTGGTCTGCCCACAGAACAATTTTGCGACTCGTTGATGAAGATGCTCCTGCTCATGGAGGATACTTACCACCAGAAACCGCTCGTCTATACCTACAGAAACTTCTACAACAAGCACTTGCAGGGGCGGCTCGACGGCTATCCGCTGATGATTGCCATGTATAGCGACGAGCAGCCACAGCTGGCCGACGGACGCGACTACATCATCTGGCAATACACTTGCAAAGGCCGGTTGGCAGGTGTGAAGGGCGACGTAGACAAAAGCCGGATTATGGGCGAACACTCTTTAAGCGAACTGTTCTATGTCAGATAAGAAGAAATTTGACTTCACCCCCATTGTCGTGGGGGTAGTGGTCGGAGCCATAGGGGTGCTGGCAGGACTGTATGTTGCCGACAATGCCCGTCAGCAACTGGCGGCAGCACAGGCTGCTGCGGAACAGGCTGTCGACAGCACTGCCACAGTGCCTGCTGCCATGGCCCATCCTGCCGGCATTGCGCCGGCCGACACATTCGGCGAAGAGCTGCCTGCCGCACTGGACGAGCCGCTGCCCGACGTGGTGGTCGACGCGCCACTGCCAGAAGAGAAGACCACCGTGCCTGAAACAACCACTGACGAACCAACGCCACCCTCGGCAGGAGAGACCGACAGCTTTGAGGAGGTGTCGGCTGAGGAACTCAAGGCAGTTGCAGACGAGCCGGTAGGGGGCGACAGTGTTGAGTAAATAAATAAGCGAAGCAGGAGGAAAGCCCACTGACTTTCCTCCTGCTTGACGTTTGTACTTTTAGGCTCAGCCTGCAGAGCTTACACCAGTCCCTGAGCCATCATGGCCTTGGCAACCTTCATGAAGCCGGCCACGTTGGCACCCTTCACGTAGTTGATGTAGCCGTCGGCCTGAGTGCCGTACTTCACGCAGTTCTCGTGGATGTCGTTCATGATGCGCTTCAGGTAGTCGTCAACCTCCTTGGCCGTCCAGCTCAGACGCTCGCTGTTCTGCGACATCTCCAGACCCGACACCGACACACCGCCGGCGTTGCTGGCCTTGCCGGGAGCATAGAGAATCTTGGCATCCTGGAAAATCTTGATAGCCTCGGGCAGCGACGGCATGTTGGCACCTTCAGCCACGGCTATGATGCCGTTCTTAACCAGGGCAGCAGCCTCGTCGCCGTTAATCTCGTTCTGAGTGGCACAGGGCAGGGCAATGTCGGCCTTCTCGTACCAGGGGCGCTTGCCCTCGTGGTACTGGGCGGTGGGATATTCCTCAACATACTCCTTGATGCGGCCGCGCTCAATGTTCTTCAACTCCATGATGTAGTCGAGCTTGGCACGGTCAATGCCGTCGGGATCGTAGATGTAGCCGTCGGAGTCGCTCATCGTCATGGGAATGGCACCCAGCTGGAGGCACTTCTCGGCAGCATATTGGGCCACGTTGCCGGCACCGGAGATGAGCACCTTCTTGCCCTTCAGCTCAATGCCACGGGTGGCAAGCATGGAGGTGAGGAAATAGACGGTGCCGTAGCCCGTAGCCTCAGGACGGATAAGGGAGCCGCCGAAGGGGATGCCCTTACCAGTGAGCACGCCCTGGAACTGGTGGGTGAGCTTCTTGTACTGGCCGAAGAGGTAGCCTACCTCGCGACCGCCCACGCCGATGTCGCCAGCGGGAACGTCCTCGTCGGGACCGATGTGGCGATAGAGCTCGTTCATGAATGCCTGGCAGAAACGCATCACCTCGGCATCGCTCTTGCCACGGGGAGAGAAATCGCTACCGCCCTTGGCACCACCCATGGGAAGCGTGGTGAGAGAGTTCTTGAAGGTCTGCTCGAAGGCAAGGAACTTCAAGATGCCCAAGTTCACACTCTTGTGATAGCGGATACCGCCTTTGTACGGGCCAATGGCGTTGTTGTGCTGGATGCGATAGCCCATGTTCGTCTGAACGTTGCCCTTGTCGTCAACCCAAGTGACACGGAACTCGATAACCCTGTCGGGAATGCAGAGGCGCTCGATGAGGTTCGACTTCTCGAACTCAGGATGCTTGTTGTACTCTTCTTCGATGGTGGGAAGAACCTGACTGACGGCCTGGATGTACTCCGGCTCGTTGGGAAAACGCTGTTTCAGCATTTCTACTACTTGTTGAGCATTCATAAATCTTTTTACTTTAAGTTGAACTATATGAAATGTTTTTGGTTGTTCTTCTAACTGGGTGCAAAGATAAAGCAAAAAACTGAAATACGCAACAATTTATCCGAAAAATTTAGCAAAAACTTTCTTTTTGCTAAATATTAATGATTTTCGTCAACTTTTTGATATTTCTTCAGCCGCTCGCCCGGCTTCATCTTGGCGTAAACGCGCCATCCGTTGGCCCCATGGCGGCACTGCTCAACGTAGTCCGGGTCGTACATGTGGGTGTAGGCTTCCAGCTCAAAGGGATTCAGATAGTAGGCGGCATTGGCCATGTGACGGTTCTGGGGCAAGGCTCGCACGTAGTACCATATATATAAGATGTAGAAGCAGAACCACGAGTTGTGGAGCGACTGGGCCTGACGCAGGTGGATGGTCTCGTGGAGCTTCAGGCTGCTGCGCCTCAAGGGGCGGGCGTTTAGACGGTCGGCTTCCTCCTGGGAGTGGACGACAATATGGCCGAAGAAGGTCAGGGCGGCATAGCTGGGGCCGAGCCAGAAGCCATCGGCCACGGCCGTCATATCGTCGACGCGGCTGGGCTTCCGGAAATGGAACATGAGCCAGAGCAGTTTGAAGGGATTCTTCACATCTCAATCTCTTTCTGTAGGCGGATAATCTCGTCGCGATACTGGGCAGCCTGTAGGAAGTCGAGCTTCTTGGCGGCCTCTTTCATGCGTCGTGTGGTCTCGGCGATGAGCTTCTCGATTTGCGGGCGCGTCATGTGCTCCACGATGGGGTCGGCGGCAATGCCTGCGACTCCTTCCTGGCCACCCATGGCAGAGAGCTTCAGCTCCTTCACGTCGGGGCGGTCGTCGCGGCTCAGCGGACTGCCGCTGATGGCCTTGACAATCTGCGTGGGCGTGATGCCGTGCTCTTCGTTATAGCGAAGCTGCTTTGAGCGGCGACGGGCGGTCTCGTCGATGGTTTCCTGCATGGAGGCGGTGATGGTGTCGGCATACATGATGACGCGGCCATTGACATTGCGGGCAGCACGGCCGGCCGTCTGAACCAGGCTGCGGCGCGAGCGAAGGAAGCCCTCCTTGTCGGCATCGAGGATGGCCACCAACGACACTTCGGGCAAGTCAAGGCCCTCGCGTAGCAGGTTGACACCCACCAGCACGTCGTAGACACCGCTGCGCAGGTCGGAGAGAATTTTTACACGGTCGAGGGTGGCCACGTCGCTGTGGATGTAGGCCGTCTGCACACCGTGGTTCATCAAGTATTCCGTCAGCTCTTCGGCCATGCGCTTCGTGAGCGTGGTGACCAGTGTGCGCTCGTGGCGTTCGGTGCGCACACGTATTTCCTCCATCAGGTCGTCAATCTGGTGCTCCGAGGGGCGCACCTCTATTTCGGGGTCGAGCAGGCCGGTGGGGCGGATGAGCTGTTCCACCACGACGCCCTCGGCCTCTTGTAGCTCAAAGTCGGCTGGCGTGGCTGAAACGTAGATGACCTGGTTCGTCATCTCCTGAAACTCCTGGAATGTGAGCGGGCGGTTGTCGAAGGCGGCAGGCAGCCGGAAGCCGTACTCCACAAGATTGGTCTTGCGGGCACGGTCGCCTCCATACATGGCACCTATTTGCGGAACTGACACGTGGCTCTCGTCGATGATGAGGAGAAAATCCTTGGGAAAGAAGTCGAGCAAGCAGTAAGGGCGCTCGCCGGCCTGACGGCCGTCAAAGTAGCGGGAGTAGTTCTCAATGCCCGAGCAGTGGCCAAGCTCCTTGATCATCTCCATGTCATACTCTACACGCTCCTTGATGCGCTGCGCCCTGAGGCTGTCGCCCATCTCCTCGAAGAAAGCCACTTGCTTCGTGAGGTCGTCCTGAATGTCGTGGATGGCACGGTTGGTCTGCTCCTGCGTGGTCATAAACAGGTTGGCAGGGTAGAGCTTGTATTCGGCATAGCGGCCCAGCGACACCAGCGTTACAGGGTCGAGCTCTTCTATGGTGTCTATCTCGTCATCCCAGAAGACCACGCGCAGCACCTTCTCATTGTAGGCCATATAGATGTCGACGGTGTCGCCCTTCACGCGGAAGTTTCCACGCTCCAAAGTCAGGTCGTTGCGGACATAGAGCGACTGCACTAATTTTCTTAACAAAGCATTGCGGTCGGTCTTCTGGCCTTGGTGTATTTCAATGACGTTATCAGAAAGAGCATTGGGGCTACCCATGCCGTAAATACATGAAATAGAAGATACAACGACAACGTCTCTTCTTCCTGACAGCAAGGCAGATACGGCACTGAGCCGCAAACGGTCAATCTCTTCATTGATGGCCAAGTCTTTCTCAATGTAAGTGTCGGTATGAGGCAGGTAAGCCTCTGGCTGATAGTAGTCATAATAACTTACATAATACTCGACGGCGTTCTCAGGGAAGAAGCTGCGCATCTCCTCAAATAATTGAGCCGCCAACGTCTTGTTGTGGCTCAGGATGAGGGTGGGGCGCCCAGTGTTGGCAATGACATTGGCCATGGTGAACGTCTTGCCCGAACCAGTCACACCGAGCAGCACCTGGGCGCGGTCGCCACGCTCAACGCCGTCAGTAAGCTCGCGAATGGCCTCGGGCTGATCGCCCGTAGGCTGGAATTTAGAGGTCAGTTTGAAGTCCATTTCGGCCACAAAGGTACAAATTATTAATGAAAACAGCGTAATCTGCGGTTAAAAATATGTAAACTCTTGGCGTTTTGGGCAAAAATGAGTAATTTTGCACCTCAAAAACTATCTGATGAAAAGAAAGATATGCCAAACGGCATTGTTGGCCATGATGCTGACCAGTTGTGCCGGCGAATATAACAAGGTGTTCAAGTCAACAGACTTGGACTACCGTTATGAATATGCGAAGCAGAGTTTCGCCGAAGGAAAGTATAACCGTGCCGCCACCTTGCTGTTGGACTTGATAACGCCGAAGAAGGGAAGCGACGATGCGCAGGAGGCACTCTACATGCTCGGCATGGCTGAATACATGAGTGCCGACTTTGAGTCGGCATCGGCCACTTTCAAGAAGTACTACCAGACCTACCCCAAAGGCTACTATGCCGAGCAGGCATCGTTCTACGTCGGGCAGTCGCTCTACGAGGGTGCCCCAGAGCCACGCTTAGACCAGACACCCACCATCGGAGCAATCAATGCTTACCAGCAGTTTCTCGACTTCTTCCCCGATTCAGAGCTGCGGCCCAAGGCCCAGGAGCGGCTGTTTGAGTTGCAAGACAAGCTGGTGCAGAAGGAGCTGCTTTCTGCTCAGCTCTATTACAACCTGGGCGGATACTTCGGCAACATCAATTCGAACAACGAGAGTAACTATATCTCCAGCATCATCGTGGCACAGAATGCTCTGAAGCTCTATCCTTACTCCAAGTGGCGTGAAGAGTTCTCCCTTCTCATCATGAAGAGCAAGTTTGAACTGGCTGAAAACTCAACCGAAGACAAACGGCTGGAGCGTTACCGCGATGCAGAGGATGAGTGCTACGGCTTCCTCAATGAGTTTCCAGAATCGAAGGACTGCGCCATAGCCAACAGATTCATAGCCAAGTGCAAGAAGGTGATTGGCAACTGAGGCGTACCTCTTCCACACCATGAGATAAAAAGAAAGAAACAAATACAGTTTAATTATACAGATGGATTACAAGAAGACAAAAGCTCCGGTGAATACCGTGACGCGCAACATTATGGATTTGTGCGATGAGACAGGCAACATCTACGAGAGTGTGGCCATCATCGCCAAGCGTGCTAACCAGATCTCTGTACAGATCAAGGAAGACCTCTCCAAGAAGTTGGCCGAGTTTGCCAGCTACAACGATTCGCTGGAAGAGGTGTTTGAAAACAGAGAGCAGATTGAAATCTCGCGCTACTACGAGAAACTGCCTAAGCCTACGCTGTTAGCCACGCAGGAGTTTATTGAGGGAAAGGTGTACTGGCGCGACCCGCAGAAGGATGCCGTACAGCAGGAAGTTGAAGCCTAAGCGAACCTATAGAGTCCGATTATGCTTAGACCGCAAACTTGGTATCTGCTCTTGGCAGCCATCAGCATGCTGGTGTGCGCCATAGTGGGAGGCGAAACATCGCTCCAGCTGGTACTCCTCATAGTCGCCACCGTGGCCACGGTGGCCGTTGTACCTCTCTTTAAGAATAGAAAGCTGCAGGCTGGACTGTGCCTGCTGCCTCTTGCGTTGCTGCTGGCGTGGTATGTGGTGCTCGCAACCTACGCCACTGCCGACACCATGAAGTGGCAGTATGCGCTGCCCCTCTTGGCCATGGCACTTGTCTTCCTGGCCCGCAAGGGCATCTTGCACGACGAGAAGGTGGTGCGCTCACTTGACAGAATCAGATAGATGGAGATTAAGTACAGCGAGTTTGTCCTTTCAGCCCCGATGGTGTCGATGTGTCCAAAAGACACAAAGCCAGAGTATGCCTTCATTGGGCGCTCGAATGTAGGAAAGTCGAGCCTCATCAATATGTTGTGCCGCCACAAAGGGCTGGCTAAGACTTCGGCTACGCCGGGAAAGACACTGCTCATCAACCATTTCATCATCAATAAGGAATGGTATCTCGTCGACCTACCCGGCTATGGCTACGCAAAGCGCTCAAAGAATGAAATGCAGAAGCTCGACCAAATGATCAGGGGCTACATCTTAGGGCGCGAGCAGTTGGTCAACACCTTTGTGCTCATCGACGTGAGATTGGCACCCCAAGCCATTGACCTTGATTTTATGAACTGGCTCGGCGTCTCTGGTGTACCCTTCTCCATACTCTTCACCAAGGCCGACAAGTTGTCGGCGCAGAAGGTGCTGCAGAACGTGGAAGCCTACAAGCAGAAAATGCTCGAGATGTGGGAGGAAATGCCCCCTCACTTCGTCACATCGGCTGAGAAAGGCTTGGGGCGCGATGAAGTGCTCGACTATATCGAAAAGATTAACAAAAGTCTCTGACCATATATGGCAAAAGAAGTTCCATACCTTGACGTTCAGAACCTGACGAAATCGTTTGGGGCCCTTCTTTTGTTTGAGGACATCAGCTTTTCCATTGCCGAGGGGCAGAAGGTAGGACTTATTGCCAAGAACGGCACTGGCAAGTCGACGCTGCTCTCCATACTCTGTGGGAAGGAAGGCTACGACAGCGGCTCCATTATTTACCGCCGTGACCTGAAGGTCGGCTTCCTGGAGCAGTCGCCTCGCTTCGACCCTGGCGAGACGGTGCTCGATGCCTGCTTCAATCATCAAGGCGATGAGGCGAAGGTCTTGAAGGCAAAGCAGATACTGACGCAGCTGAAGATTCGCGATCTCAATCAGCCCATGGGACAGCTCAGTGGCGGTCAGCAGAAGCGCGTGGCACTGGCCAACGTGCTCATTCTCGAACCAGACTTCCTGATTCTCGACGAGCCTACCAACCACCTTGACCTGGAGATGATTGAGTGGCTTGAGGGATTCCTCTCCCGGGGGAACAAGACGCTGTTCATGGTGACCCACGACCGCTATTTCCTCGACCGGGTGTGCTCCGTCATCCTTGAGCTCGACGACCGTACCATCTACACCTACCGTGGCAACTATTCTTATTATCTTGAGAAGCGACAAGAACGCATAGACAACCGCCGGGCTGAGATAGCCCGTGCCAACAATCTCTATCGCACCGAGCTGGAATGGATGCGTCGCATGCCGCAGGCCCGTGGCCATAAGGCCCGTGCCCGTGAGGATGCCTTCTATGAACTGGAGAAGGTGGCGAAGGCACGCATCGAAGAGCGTTCCATCCGGCTGAAAGCCAGCAATGTCTACATCGGCTCAAAGATATTCGAGTGCCAGTATATCTCAAAGAAGTTCAGCGATGACGTGGTCATCATGAAAGACTTCTATTACAACTTTGCACGCTTTGAGAAGATGGGAATCGTGGGAAGCAACGGCACTGGCAAGTCCACCTTCCTGAAGATGCTTTTAGGGCAAGTGCAGCCCGACACTGGCAGCATCGTCATTGGCGACACCGTGCGCTTTGGCTACTTCT
>Ga0310691_10004354_pt1 | contig 15994 bp, 15 predicted proteins | sample 176DNAGHGlowgp2_FD_203887 | JGI IMG/M metagenome (GOLD analysis project Ga0310691, IMG submission 203887) | Sheep rumen microbial communities from Palmerston North, Manawatu-Wanganui, New Zealand - 1766 DNA GHGlow gp2 (v2) (version 2) | ecosystem: Host-associated > Mammals > Digestive system >...
CCATTCCTCGCGTGCGCCTTCGCGCTGAAGGATATAGATATCGAAATAGCAGAACTCGGCATAGTTGAAATAGAGGTTCGTGGAGCCGTTAGGATTCTCGTGGCTCAAATCGGTGCGTGCCCAGTCGAGCACTGGCATGAAATTGTAGCAGATGCAGTGGATGTCTTCAGCCGCAAGGTTGCGCAGACTCTCCTTATACACTTCTATCTGTTCGTCGCGATCTGGACCACCATACTTGATAGTTTCCACCACTGGCAAACTCTCCACCACGCTCCAGCGCATGCCGTAGCTTTCGATATAGGATTTTAGGTCGTGAATGGCTTCACGTGTCCAAACTTGTCCCAGTGGCACATCGTGCAGTGCCGTAACAATACCTTCTACACCAATTTGCTTCAGCATGGCAAGTGTAATCTTATCTTTTTTGCCAAACCATCGCCAAGTTCTTTCCATAAGTTTATGAATTTATTTATTAGTTTATAAGTTTTTAAGTTTATAAGTTTATGAGTTCCCGAGTATCTGTTTTTAATTTTTAATTTTCAATTTTTATTTTTTACTTTTAACTTTCCCGAGTTTTCCGCAAAGTTACGCTAATTCAAGAAAACTCACAAACAAAATCGTTCAATCAACTATCAAAATCATACATAGACGAAAAAATGTGAAACATATACGAAAATGCATGAATCATAAAAAGAGAAGAATCGCTCTAAATCTTTTGTGGCAAAGTTATAAAAAAAGACGGACATAGAGCTAATATTTTCTGAGAATAATTGCTAATTGTTCTTAAATCAAGGAAATGTATCTCATCTTTGTAAGCATCGTTATCTTGATATTTTGTAACTTTGCCACGCTTATTCAAGGATGAATATGAGCCGAGAGAAAGAAATATATAAGGTAACGCTTTTGGGCAGTGTCGGCAACATGGCATTGCTCTGCTTTAAGTTTGTGGCAGCCTTTGTCGGACACAGTTCGGCGATGATGGCTGATGCCATTCATTCGCTGTCGGACTTCATCACCGACATAGTTGTGCTGGTTTTCGTCCGCATGAGTGCCAAACCACAAGACCGTTCGCACGACTATGGACATGGTAAGTTTGAGACTTTTGCCACTTTCATCATTGGTTTAGCATTAGTTATTGCTGCCGCAGGCATCATTGTTGCAGCCATCAGAAAGATAGTCCAGTGGGCTGGCGGGACGGAGTTGGAAGCGCCTGGCATGTTGGCGCTCTGGGCGGCTTTGTTGTCTATCGTCGTGAAAGAGGTGTTGTATCGCTACACGACGATTCGTGGCAAGGCACTCAACTCACAAGCCATGATTGCCAATGCTTGGCACCATCGCAGCGATGCCTTTTCGTCTGTTGGTGCTGCCATTGGCATTGGGGGGTCCATCCTGCTTGGCAACCGCTGGACGGTGCTCGACCCTGTGGCTTCGGTGGTCGTGGGACTGATGTTGGGCAGGGTGGCGTATCAGTTGCTCAAGACGAGTGTTGACGAACTGACGGAGAGTTCTCTCCCCGAAGAAGTGGAGCAGGAGATTGCCGACATCATCCGTTCGTTCCCCGACATTGCCGAGCCTCACAACTTGCGCACTCGTCGCATCGGCAACCGCATCGCCATTGAGTTTCACGTCCGCATGGACGGCAACCTACCTCTTCGCGTAGCACACGACCGCGCCACTTCCATCGAACGAAAACTGAAGGAGCGTTTCGGTTCGTCAACCCACATCAGCATCCATACGGAACCGTTGAAAAATGAAGAATGAAGAATGGTCGCTTCGCTCCGAATGAAGAATGATTATCCGCATATTGGTGCAACAGACCCTGAGAAGGGTCTTCGCTCAGTAACCGTAGGTCGGAACGACCTGCGGAGGATGTAGATGATGGCTATATGCACTCTGAATGAGTGCCCCAATCGTGCTTGTGGACGACCCCGCAAGGGTCGATAGACTCATTGCCATCTATCTGAGAGTGCTTTGCACACCTCGGTTACTGAGCGATGACGCCTTCAGCGTCTAAATCACTTGATTGTGGACAATCATTTGTGTAGAATGTAAAAAACATATATTAACGTGAGTTCGATATAACAACAATTAGTTTTATTGAAGTGCCTCTTTTAGGCAGAAATCATACTCTATTCAAATCTCTCATTTGTTTCTCCATTGTTTAAAGGTAGTCCTGTCGATTGTTTTTTTCGCCTTGTACTGCTCTTTCCTGTTGTCCAAGAATTCCGTCAAGGACATGTCTTTTTTCTGTGATTTGCATAGTAGTTAGTTTTTTTAGAAAGGTAATTCGGTTAATCTAAAGAACGAAGAGAGCCCTCAAAAATTTTTGATTTATTTAAATTCTACACGAAAAATTTTATATATCATTTTATTGTTATATCTTTGCATTTGTCTAACAAAAAAATACCATGGATTTAAATATACTCTCAGAATACGGCATTGATAATCTGATAACTCACGAAGAATAACTTATCACAATATTTTTGATAAGTTTTCTTGTAAAAGCAAAATAACGATATGTAATATATAAAATGCACTATATTAGCAGTTTACAGAGATTGATTTATTTTTCTTTTGTTGCTCGGCTTCATCCTTAAAAACACTTAATTTTGTTACTTTTGTGTCTATTTTGTGACTCAGTTACAAAATTAATCACTATATTTGCACCCAATAAAACGAGCCTTCCAAGGCATGGTAAAACATAAGATAACATAGGTAACAAAATGGCAAGACCCAAGAAGAGTATAAAGCTGAAAGAACCTGTTCATATCAGGGAAAAGAAGTTGAAGGATAGCAACGTCAGCCTCTTTCTCGACATCTATCATAAGGGTGTGCGCAAGTACGAGTTCTTAAAACTGTACTTGATACCAGAGACTACGCCATTGGCGAAATATCAGAATGCTCAGACAAGAAAGATTGCAGAGCAGATTAAGTCGGAGCGTGTGTTGGCCTTGCAGAGCCACGGTATCGAGAACTGGAATACCATCAAGCGTGCATCCATGCCACTTACGCACTGGCTTTCTGAATATGAGAAGATGACTCTTGGCGTGAAGAAAGGCACGATCGAGGGACGGCGCAAATTGCATGTCAAGGTAGATGACTTTCTCTCTGAGAACAACAGAATGGCAGTCGCCCTTGATGAAGTTGACAGGGATTTCTGCCGCGACTTCATCAAGTATCTTCTGACAACTCCAGACCAAAGGTATAGCAACAAAGAGAACAACAGCAAACGTGTCACCGTCAACACCGCCCGTAGTTATCTTGCCATCTTCTCAAGCGCACTGAACAAGGCTGTGCGTGAGGGTCTCATACCAGCCAACCCTGTAAAAATGCTCGACCCGAAGGAACGTCCGCAACCAAAGGAAGGTGACAAGCAGTATCTCACCATTGACGAACTGAAACGGATTGCCGATGCCCCATGCCCCAGCTCTGAGTTGAAGACAGCCTTCATGTTTGCTTGCTTCACTGGGCTTCGCATAAGCGATATAAGGAAAATGACCAATAAGGACATCTACCTCTCGTCCGATGGCAAGACACGGTTCATATACACGGAAATGGTAAAGACTGGCGGCACTGTCACCGTGCCACTTTCGGCTGAAGCCCTGCGGTGGTTGCCTACGGTGGAGGATGACGATGTTCTGTTGTTCCGCGTCCCACAGAATGCGTCCACGCTGGGACGTTATCTATCACAATGGATGAAAGCTGCCAAAGTTGACAAACGTATCACTTTTCATTGTGCCAGGCACACATTCGGAACACTCATGCTCACGCTGGGTGCGGATATCTATACCACAAGCAAGCTGATGGGACACTCTAACGTCAAGGTGACGGAGGTGTATGCCAAGATTGTTGACCAGAAGCGTGTGGATGCCATCAACCTTATGGATAATATGTTTGACAAATTGCAGGGAGGACAGCAGCAATGAAGATAACACTAAGGTCAAAACCAATTGCCAATGGCAGCCGAAGCCTTTTCCTCGAATATTACGAGAAGGGCAAACGTACATACGAGTTTCTGCGCCTCTATCTCATACCAGAGGTTGATGAACAAGCGAAGCGAGAGAACGAGAATGCCTTGAAGAAAGCACAGACCATCAAAGCAGAGCGTACCATCCACCCAGACACCATTCTAACCGAGGAAAGCAAGCAGCAGGAGAAAGTTCGATTGGCCAAGGAAAAGTACAACAAGCTCACATTCATGGAGTGGATGGACGAATACCAACAGATGATGCAAGACAACGGCACATACTCCAAAGCTGCCATCAACCAAGCAAAGACCATAAAAGACGCCGTCTGTCAATACCTTGCCTCCATTTGCAAAAAGGACATCCTTCTATCAAAGATAGACAAGCAGTTTGTGTATGGCTTCTTGCAGTTTCTAGGCAATGGCTATGTGCAGAAGCATTGGCGAAAAGAGAACAAGCCTTTGAGTGCTTCGACATTGAGGGCATACCAGACGAAGTTCAACACTATCCTGAACAAAGCAGTGAAGGAAGGGAAGATGAAAGCCAATCCCTTCTATCGGCTAGACAAGTCACAGACCTACCGCAAGTGCAAAGGTGAGCGTGAATACCTCACCATCGACGAAGTGCAGCGTTTCATGGCGGTGGAAACCGAAGGTAAGGAAACTCAGCGAGCCTTTGCCTTTGCTTGTTTCACAGGACTACGCATCAGTGACATTCGCTCATTGAAGTGGACTGACATCAAAAACCAAGACACTGCTCCGACAATAGTCATGGAGCAGACTAAGACACATGATGTTGTTCGTGTGCCACTTGGCAAGATGGCCTTGTCACTCCTTCCAGAGCGTAAGGATAACGGCAACGTGTTCCATCTGCCAACAGCAACGGCAGTACACTTCAGTTGCAAGTGGATAGCAGAACGAGCCGGAATCAACAAGAACGTCAGTTTCCACACAAGCCGCCACACCTTCGCCACGCTCACATTATCAGCTTGCAATGACCTCAAACTTGTAAGTGAGCTACTTGGTCACAAGAGCGTAAAGACAACTCAACGTTATGCCGATGTGATGCTTGCTGACAAGGCAAATGCTGTTAATCGGGTAGAAAAGTTTTTTACGCCGTGAATCGACACAATTATGCAAGAAATGTTCGCTGAAGGTGTCAAAACTTGTCATTTTGATGCCATTTAAGCCTTGATTTCCCTCCGTTCAACATCCTTTTTGCCAAAATCACATAAAATTTTGCATTTTTTTGCAAATCAGATATTAAATTGCCTTTTTATGTGTAACTTTGTACCAAGTTTTGCGAAATGCAACGATAATAAAGATTGAAATAAACATAAGTTGTAACGAATTTAAATCAAATAAAGAAACAGAAAGTAACGAGACTGTAAATCGGGATGCAGACCGCACGGGTGCGGATCGCCCTCAAGGGAACAAGTAATACGAATCAATAACCAAAAGGATTGTGCGTCGTTCCCGTTCGTTCTTTATGGATAAATGAGCTTTTAGCTCTTGTTCTTTTTGTCTGAATTACCGCCAAAATATTCCCTGAGAACAAGTTGCGTAAAAGTTCACGTTTTAGGCGTGAACTATACGGCACTTGTTAGGGAAAGGCCACTTGGCGGTAGCCATGACAAAGACGAGTAACGGATGGTTTCACGCCACTTTTATTTTAGAATTTATGAGCAAACAAAAGATAAGTTTTTTTATTCTCCTGTTGTTTATATCAGTGGCTGGCTATTCGCAAAATAGCGACGACACAGGAAAGGTACGAAATAAGTACATAAACATTGGTTTCTCTAAATCAACGATGGAACAAGACAATTTTCCAAAGTTGAAAGGTAATTATGGCGTGGGATTTACGGTTGGCAAGACCTTTTATCTTCATAAAAAGCCTATAGCTAATTGTTTAAGATTTGGTGTTGATGCCACATGGTTTGACATCAACTATATCAACTATAAGATTGAACACATCACCTATGGGGGAACTGACAAATACAATTATCACCAAGGAGATGTTTCGATGCATGTTGGACCCTCGCTAACAATAACACCAGTAAAGAACCTCTATATTGTCGGTTATTTCCGCTATGCTCCTACGTTCTCTAGTTTATATGCTAATGATAAGTTTAGCGGTAACTACGCATCAATGTTTGTTGGTGGTGCCTCCTTGTCATATGGGGTTATTGGTTTAGGAATAGAATCCCGATTTGGGAATAGCAAGTACAAAGCTTTCAGTTTAGACAAAGACTCTAAAGATATAGATAAAATCAAAACAACATTCAGCGGTTTTAGAGCATTTATTAGTTTTAGATTTTAATTTGACTTAGGATTATGAACAAGATAAACAAATTAATAAACGCATTGTTGGCTATAGTTTTGACATCATGCGAGACGAATGTGTTATATGACACCATAGACGGTCACGTTACAGACAAGTTGAATACTGATACATACCAAGAATCAAAACGTAGCTTTAAAGACGATGAAGTTACTTATAAGTTTGCAGATGAAGTGAAAATGTTTAGTGAATACCAGTCTATAATGATAGAGGACGTAAGAGAAGATAGTGTTCTCTTTTTTTCTAATGACATTGATGCAAGCCAACTACCCCAAATTGGAGAAATCTATGTGCAAAATGCGATAAGTAATCGCTTTCCTTATGGTTTTGTCGGTAGAGTCAAGTCAATGACAAATACAGGAAACCAATATAAAATTGTAACAACCTTCGTCCCAATGGATAGCATTTTCTCAGAACTCAAAATTTCTAAATCAATAGATGTTTCAGAATGCAAAGTATATGATGCAGACGGGAATGTTATTCCTGCTACCACAACAATTGTAGAAGAAAATGATTCAGACTTAATTTTTGCCGAATCTGAAGAAACAGAAGAACTGGAAGCTCGTGTATATCATGCGCCACGTAGGGTAAAAGGGACTTACATTATAAAAGAAAATACTTGGCCCTTAACATTTATGAGTTCTCCAAACTTTAAATCTACGGGGTCCATTTCTATTGGCGGTTATGTGGATGTTAATATTGACATGTTTAACGACGATATTAGTTTAGAGGCATCTATCAAAGGAGAACTAAAAGGTGCGGCTTATGTTCAAGCGGCTTCTAAGGTTGGTTTTGACCAGACGAAAAAATTGGTTGCGAAAATTCCAGTTCCAGTTCCCGGTATACCCATAGTTAATATTCCTTTGTCTTTTTATGCATATACTACTTGTGATGCCAACATAAAATTGTCTGCGGAGTTTGACATAAAAGTAAATCCCTCCCTAAAGCTCGAATTCAGGAACAATAATTTTTCGGGAAAAGCATCAGTCGGAACAAAGAATCAATTCTTTAACACTAACAGTAAGTTCAGCGTTTCCGGAAAGCTTGGATATGGCATGGGAATCCGCGCATTTCTCGGATTTGGAATTGCCCATTGGACAGTAGGGCAAATGGAAAGTGCTTATGTTGATGGGAAAGCAGAAATCTCTGCAAACAGCAGTTTCGACATAGCAAACTCTTCCGAAGGATTACCTGGAAATATTGCATATCAGGCACTAAGTAATGCGGAATTGAAAATCACAGCTGACGCAGGCTTTTATGCAGAAAGAAAAGGATTCCTAAAATTCTTTGGAAAGAAAATCAATAAAGATAACAGTTCTAACCAATATATCGGCAAACCTAAAGCCATTAGTTTCACTGTTGCTACATTGTATTTACTGCCTAAAGTTTCAGCATGGAGTAAAGATTTAGGCACGAACTACGCAAAGATCACCTATGTGCTTAATCGCAATTTACTAATACCTGTCAGTTATGGGATGTCTCTGTATCAAAGTGACAATAAAATTAAAACCGAGTACGCCAGTCAAAAATATTGGATTCAACCCCAAGGTATTACTAAGGATTTCACATTTACATCATTGGGCGGTGGGTCTTATAAAGTTTACCCCGTATATAAAATCTTCGGAATCGGTCCAGAGATTAGAAGTACGGAGAATTATGACTTCAGTTTAAAGGAAAACGGAAGAATCAATAAACTTTCACAAACTTCAGCCGTTTACACGAAGAATAATAGTACAGAAAATATCGCATTTAAATATCAAGTTAATGCAACCATTGATAATCTATCTAATATTCAGGAATGGGGTATATATATGGTAAACTATAATGGTAGTTACCAATATTTTCCTGCCAAGTCAAATTCTGTGAATGTTCCTATAGATGTAGATGTCACATTTAATGTGAACAAATCTGACTTTGATAATATCCAGAAAGAATCATATACGGCCACGGAGAACATAAAGATGGGCGTTTATACAAAGTCGAACGGGAATTATATTTATGGTGAATCTAAGTCATATCCGATTGTTTATAAACAAAAACCATCACTTAGCTTTACATATACACAATTTAAAAGCACTGAACCATATACAGAGCCCAATGATTATAATTGGGACACGCAATCTGATTTTAGTGTGAAGTATGATGTTCAGGGAGCTTTCTTTGTTGATAAACTTGTACAAGTCTTATGGGGAAATTGGGTAGATCCTGGTAAAACAGATATGTCTGATTATTATATCTATGATGGCGAGCACGAAACGAGTTATGGTATTATTTACAAAAAACCAGGCTCTGGTACAACTTACCGTTCAATAGAGTTGGTTTGCGGAGGAAATATTATTTATTCAGATAATTATTTGCAATACATTAGCGACGGTACGCAGTATGCAACTTTACAAATCATTGGAGGGACACCGTCTTACATCCGTAAAAGAGTTCCACAAAGTAGTGCATCATCTATACCCAATGGTATACCGATAGGGAAATAGTTCTATTGCTTTTACTTTAGCCGTCCTTGTATGGACGGCTAATTCCTTTTATCTATATTGCTTTCGCTATTTCTAGTTTGTTGGAATACTCATAATCGAGAGTTGCCTAATCTCGCAGTAAGATTAGGCAACTTTCGTATAGCAATCAGGCAGTTTCCTGTTTTCGCCCTATACATTATGTATAAAAGCTGTCCGATGTGATTGTAATGTCGGCTATTTATGCTTCTCCCCATACACCCTCTCGCACACCTCGTCTATGCCATCTTTGAGGATGACAGAATCCATCGTGTGGATGAATGGTGCATATTTTCGGTCTTCCTTCAAGATTGGCTTGATTATGTAGTACTCCTTGACTACGGCTTCAAGCTGGGTCTGTCTGTACCACGAAGCAGCAGCAAGTACAAGACAGCACAGGGTAACGGTATAAGCGAAGCACTTCCACCATGAAGTCACCATGTCACTCCAGACGTGACTCCAGAGCTGGCGTAGTCGGTAGTGTTTTGTGGGACGCTTTTCTGTTGCTCCTGATGGGTGGTTTGGGACAACACCAAGTTCGTCCTCCGGCACCTTGTACACGGTGTCCTCTCCAAAGGTTATCGCCTTACCCTGTGGGGTGTGGACTGGGGATGGTGCATTGCTAAGTCGTGAAACGGTTTCATTGCCAACATTCTTCACCCACTTGGCCCATTCCTCACGGGCAAGTGACATAGATGTCTGGTTATTCTTCATATGCACGGAAGTGTCGAACAGAGCCTGAATATGGACTGGCGAACTTTCCACTGCATTTTGCAGAGCCGTCCCTACATGCTCCTTCAAAGCATTAGCCAACTTGACGTAATCAATGGTTGGTTGATTTGGAACTTGGGCTGACGTTCTCTGCATCTGTGCGAATGATTGCTGTTGAGTTTGGGCGGACTCCTTTACGGGTTGGCTTTCCCCTTCGGGCCGCCGAGCTAAACCTTCGCCTCGCTCAACAGTCACTTCACCGTTTTTCTCATCGTAGGTTATCTTAAATCCGTGCGCTTCTGCAAGGGCGATGAGCATCTGTATCTCTACCTTGTGGGACAGGTCACTTTTACGAAGATAGCCAAGTGCGGCTGCATCATTGTCAGCCGTTTTTTGCGGTTTAAGTTTATTATTTGCCATAGCTTATCGTTTACGTTTGAATTGAGGTTTATTGGAATGTGAGAAATTAAAACGAAAGCGGTTCTTCTCCTTGTCTTCATCGTCAAGGTCGCGCCAGCCACGGTTGTTGCCACCGCCACCGCCTCCACCGATGGAGAGCGGTTGGGCGTATGGCATGAGCAACAGGTCGCACAACAATTCAAGACCGATAAAGGAGGTTTTGCCGTCCTTGGAATTTTCATGTTCCCCTTTGAAGTCGGTCTGGTATTCCAAGGGCATGTGGGACAACAGACCGTCGGGTGATGTGTAGCCGTGAGTCGGGTGTTTTTCATTCGGAAACACATTATCAAAGTCTGGGTATGTCTGGTCGATGGCCTTGCAAGCCTCCCAATCATTGACATAGTGCAGCTGCTGCCTGTATTCCTCGTACCACTCACACACATTGTCATGGGCTATCTGCTTCAGGTCACCGAACTTCTCTGTGAGGGCAGACAGTTTCAACTCATTATCGAGCTGCCTTCCACTGAAAGTGTATTTCCCATCAGTGAAGACAACGCCCATCAGTTTTCCATTGACATTGTTGTAGTGGAAACGCAACTTCAACCCATCGGCACGGAGAGCCTTGTCGAACTGCTCCCAGTCGGCAGACTGAGTTTTGCAGCGCATCACCTTGTCGTAGAACTGGTATTTCAGTTTCTCCTTGCCACGGAGCTTGTCTCTGTTGACCTTCACCTTGCCCTCGGATATATAGAGTCCGTATTTCTTGGTGAGGAACTTGCAGACACGTGTGTTGCGCTCCTTCTCGTAGGCATCGCTGATGACGTTGCCGTCTCTGTCCACCCTGGAGAACATCAGGTGTACGTGGTCATGATCGGTGTCATAGTGGCGTGTCATGATGAACTCAGTGTTCCTGATGTCTATCATTTCCATATGCTCACGGACGATTTTACACATCAGCTCGTCTGTCATTCTGCTGCTGTCCTTCTTGTGGAAGGAGTACGCAAAGTGTCCCACGGGTTCGCGGACATTGTTGCGCCCCTTTCCTGCGTATGCCTCGAAGATTTGGGCAACAGTCTTGTTGTCCAGAAGCGGGATGCCCTCACTATGCATGATGACCTTGGCCTGCTTGTCCTTATCGTATTTCCCAGTTATGTAGTCGAGACATCCCTGGAAGCCTTTGCCGTGTACTATCTTACAAATCATACTTGTTCCTTTTTAGGATTGCCAACAGGCTCGCCTGTTGGTTCTGACAAGTCACCTCCGCGAAGTATTCTTAGGATAAGCTCTGTCAAATAGACGACAAGCTGCTCTGCCTTGGAGCGTATAGAGATGAACCCTCCAGCATTGGCCTGATGCGCAATCTGGTTGGTGTTGTTCGCCATGCCACATATATCTCTCAGTTGCTCTATGTTCTCTTCGCTCATGTGCGCCTGAACGACTGCATCCAGTCCCGCTTCGTGCAGATAAACGTCATCGGGCTTGCCAGCCTGTTCCGCCTTGTACTGGATGATGTTCTCTTCCTCGTCGTTGTAGCTCACCTTGTGGTGATGGTTCCGACGTTCATATCTGGCAAGTCTCGGTCTCCCACCAGCTCGGTGGGTGTCGATGCTTCCTTTCTTTCCATTGGTTTCTTTCATATTTATTCAGTTATACTGTTCAACATTGGTTTTATAACAATCTAATGATACCTATTATAAAGGCAGGGAAAAGAGACGTTTTAAGGACAGCAAGTTCACAGTCTGGCTCAGTGGTGTGCGAAGCAGCATCAGTGTGCCTGACACCATGCAGGGCGTAGCCCGTTGCATCAGAGGAAGCGGCTATAAGTGGGCGTATAGTGGCTGACGTGGTTTTTGGTGACCAAAAACACAAACTTGCTTCCTTTAAAAAACGTCTCAATCATTCTGAAAGGGTATCGCGTTTTGCGACATCCTTTTCGTTCTACTCTTTCAGCCTCGATTTACCGAGCGAAGACTAATTAGTCACATTGGCGTTTTGCCAATGTGGTTCCATGGACCCAGAGCAGTCGGGTGTGTTGCAGGGGTTATCCGTAGGGTTAGCAGAGACATCAGGTGTTGCCAAAACGGAAAAACCCTCGGTTGCCCCTGAAGCCGAAGAGCGGTCTGTGTCCGCAGGACTCTGACAGCCGAGGACGGAAGCGGCATCCGCTTTACCATCATAGATATGACTGCTGTCATGGAGTGTGGCATCGTGGCTGTCTGGCTGTCCATTGGTGGAATGGTCTGCCGGATAGCCATCAATGCCGTTAGACAAGGTGCTGCCATCAGCCAAGAACCATGAGGTTATACAGGTCATGTCGGCAACGGTAGCCAGACGCGAGCGGTGCATGCGGATGATGCCATGTTGCTCCATTTGGCGCATGATGGCCTCGAACTTCTTGCGTCCGATTCCGAACTGTGCGCAGCAGGAATGGATGGAGCACTCCACCTGGCCCACGTCAAGCGTGATGACATTGCCGCGCTTGGAGGTGGAACTGGGTGTTACGGATGTGTTGTTAATCAGTTGTCCGAGAATGGCAAAGTGGCTTGTGCCGTTTGTTGTCTCGGACAGGAAACCAATCGCCTCGGCGGTGAGACTGAGATTGACTTTGCCGAATGCCATTATTGAAACGGAATGTGTGTTCATTGAATTGTAATTTTTGAGTTCGAAATTGAATTGAGAAGTGGATGCCCTGTTGGCTCACTGCCATCAGTCATAGAAGATGGATTTACCTACAGTCTGTTGGTGCGTGTAGCCGTGAGGTAGCGGGACACACGAACAACTGGCTGTAGCCTTGCTCTTTTGATTTCCAAAGGGTAGGAAAAGGAATTGGGAGCATGACGCTGTTGTATAGAGGTACAGCAAAGGGAGTGTTAAATTGACATCCCCTTGGTATGCCGCCAGTCATCAGGAAGGATGCTGACGGCACTCCATAGGTTGGGATTGTCCCAACTGGCTTGTTGCTCGGTTTACTCAAAGTGGGGTGGGGTATGTTCATGCTCATTCCATAGCCAACTGCTGGAGCTTCTGTTTTGCCTTTTCCCTTACATCGTCCTTGGTTGCGACTTTGTTGGAACGCATCCATTCCAGCAGACACGCTCTTTCAAAGTAGCAAACCTTGCCGTTAGGCTTATAGAAAGGCAATAGTCCCTCATGGGTCATCTTATAGACAAAACTCTTGGAGAGTCCGAGGAACTTGGCTGCTTCCTCCACAGTCAAGACCTCTTTGGCATTGGAGAGCAGTGACTCAGTGACTTCCAGGCGGTGTTCAATCGCCTGTATGTCCTTCTTCATCATGCTGATAGCATCAGCCATGCTTACATTATCCATACTAATTCGTTCTTTTTTAGTTGTTGATTCGTAATCTTGAGCAAGTGTGATATTGAATCCGACTGCAAAGTTATTCTTGATGATACAATTTGTAGATATAATCTTTTGACAAATTGATGATTTCTAACCATACTTAACTTATGAGTATGAAATTGCAGCAATTGCCATACTCTGAAATGATGATCAATGTAAATTACAACTCCAAAGACAAGACACAAACCTGTTTCAATCCAACTGGCAGTTGTAATTCAGAGATTGCAAAAGGGTTGTTGCTCCAAGACTTTTGTGTCTCGGAGGTATAGTTTTGGATAATTTTGTGACTACGTTGTGACTTTTGCTCTAAAGATTTTAGCAAATGATTGTACTACAGATATTTAGGAAATCGTGTAGCAATACGAAGAAATAGATAATATCATTAATTTTATCATAGAGTGTTATGATAAAGTTAATGATACGAAACTCAATGAGGATTATATATCATATCTTAAACCAGAAAAAATTTTTAAAGATTACACAAAAGAGTTTCAAAAAATATCTGAAACATTAGAAAAAAAAGCGATAGCTCTTTTGAAAAAGGAAGAGGAGGAAAAAGAAAAGGAAGAGGCGAGATTAAATAATCCAGAGTACGTGGATTTTGAAGCCGATCTAAGTGATATGTTGTTTTCCACGGATATGTTTTATGATCGATTCTTTGAAGAATCATTTTCAGAAGAATCAAAAACGGAAACGCCTATTGAGAGCAAAGTAAACCAACTTTTTAATAAGATTTTTGAAGAATTTCGTCAAATAGCTTGTTTTAAGATAAGTGATAGAAAGAATCATAGAATTAAGAAAGGTACAAAAATAGATTTAAATAAGTACAAACACATAGAATGTGGTGATCAGATTGAATTTTTAGCAGAAGGAGGTTGGGGTGTTGCTGATAAGAATGGAATCGTTACCATTTCAAATCATTTAAAAAAACAACCTTCAAAAAGTGATCCAATTATTTATTCTAGGGACTATTTTAAACTTAATGATAAAAGGCAATTATATAAAAGTCAAGATTGTGACTCAGAATTATATGGCGTAATTAGCAATAATCCCCTTAAAGAATTATTACCCACAGAATACCATGAGATTAAATATATTGCAACTTCGAAGTGTGAAAAAATATTTCTTGTTATAAAATATATTAAGAATATATTTGATGAGAATGGACGTTTAATAGAGAATGTATATGATGGCTATGGCTGTTTTAGTGAAAATTGCAAGCAAATTACAGATTTTATTTATGATAAAATTGAAATAAATAACAATTACATAGAATGTGGAAGAAATGGCAATTTCTATTCAAAAGATAATGAATATGACGAATATGGAATTTGTATCTTTTCTGATCCTAAAACTTATTATTCGGGAGTATATGACTTATATAATTTAGAAGGTGTATCACTCTTAAAAGGATATTATAAATCTGATTTTAACAGAATCTTCACTGGAAGGATTTTGTTCTGTTTTGAATCTAAAAAAATAGCAGCTAAATGGTATAATGAAAAAAATCATGAAACGTTTTCAAATGAGAAATTTGATTTTGATAAAAGGCAAAGTCTATTGTTGGACAGAAACTTAAATTCAATATTAAAAGACTCAAAGGGTAAATATTTTAGTCTTATCGATAATAATGTGGATAATATTGAACAAATACCATTTTCATTTATTATTCCTGGTGAGATTGTTTATGATAATGAGGAATTTATCATTTCATATATCAATGAATACGATAAATATTTTGAATCTATATTAACACACACAGATTATCAATTTGGAGGAGAATGGGTAGATTATATAGTCGATAAAGGAGTTTATTATATCACTCATATAGATAAAAACGGTAAAGTTGATTGGCACACAATAGTAGATAATTATTCCTTAAATGATAGTATTATAAATATAAAAATTGGAACCAGAGAAGGAATATTAACACCAAAAGGTATTCAATTATCTAATGTAACTTATCCTATAGATATAGAAGTTTATGTAGATGATATAATTTATAAACAATCAGAAGATGAAGTTCTTGAAATATAACTTATTATTTCCCTAAAATCCGCAATAAAGCTAAGGAGTTGCTTGGTATACAATATCTTTTCCTCTTTGCTGCTGATTTTTCTGATGACCGCACACTTGTGAACTATTACATTTCCGTATTGAATTTCAATCGTGGCGAGGAACGGACTACAGTCAAGCCTATCTATGATTTGTCATGTGAATTTATGTCCCAAGAAACGAAGAATCTTGCAGAAAAACGTCACGCATTCCTTGAAAACTTTAATATTGACTTGGGAGAAGAAGTATAGTTGTACTTTGATGGTCCATCATGGCATCACCCTTTAGGTATTAGGAGTATGCATGTGTTGGAGTGTTCGCCCTGCAAGGGCAAAAGCGTTTCACCTATGGTTCGTATGCTTTTGCCCTTGCAGGGCGTAGCTTTACTGCATACACGACCCAGGACGATGCCCTGGGCTATGAGCAGTTTGCCCTCTTCGGGGCGCATGGCAAAGAACTTACTGAACTTGAATCATTTGTGTAAAATGTGAAAAACATCAATGACCATGAATTGCCCATGAATTATTCGTTAAATTATTTTTACCTTGCTTTTTATTGTTTTGATTAGGAGTCATTTTCATTTTTTAACTTTTATTTTCTTCTTATGCTAATAATAACTTGTATCTTTGCATGAGAAATGTGTAGATAATGAATTTGATGACTCTT
>Ga0310691_10004355_pt1 | contig 15990 bp, 9 predicted proteins | sample 176DNAGHGlowgp2_FD_203887 | JGI IMG/M metagenome (GOLD analysis project Ga0310691, IMG submission 203887) | Sheep rumen microbial communities from Palmerston North, Manawatu-Wanganui, New Zealand - 1766 DNA GHGlow gp2 (v2) (version 2) | ecosystem: Host-associated > Mammals > Digestive system >...
CGGTAGGGGATGGCGATGGTCGCCGCGTCCTGGGCGTTGGTCGCATGCGGGATGCCGAGGGAGCCGGAGCCGGTCTTCCTGCCCCGGGCAAGGACGTTCCTGACAGGTTCGGGCTTGGGCGCCGGCGTTGCAGCGGGCTTGGGCTCGGGCTGGGGCTCGGCGATGGCCGTGGTTGCCACCGGCGCGGCCGGCGCCGCCGCTGGGGGCTGAATGAAGAGGGAGAGGATGGAGGGGGATCTGCCGTCCCAGCCCGTGTCGCTGAGGGAAAAGGCGACGACGAGGACGAAGGCGAGCAGCCAGACGAGGAAGATCCCCCGGCAGAGGCGAAGGCGGCGCTGGTTCATGGCCACACCTCCGAAATGCGGTCGGGAATCTGGATTTCTCCTGTGAAGGCCTCGAGGATGTCGTCGGACTGGTCGACCAGCACCCTGAGGAGCATCCAGTCGAGGCGGATGCGTTCGAAGGACTCCTTCTGGGCCGGGAAGTCGGCGGCCGTGAACTTGTGCTCGCCGGCGCGGAAGGCCTCCAGGAAGGCGTTGAAGTCGCTGTACTGGTAGGCGAGCTCGAGGGTCGGGAAGCTGATGTGCAGATCGACGCCCTGGCAGTTTGCCGGCTCGTAGCTGAAGACGGCGTCGGCGGGATAGTTGCTGTTGCGCACGGTCAGGGGGCCGCCCTTGCAGGTCAGGGTGATCTCGTAGAACTGGAGGCGCTCGGCGGATTCGGGATTGACGTCGGCCGTGCGCGTGGAGACGGTGGTCTCGTACTTGTCCTTGGGGGGCTTGGCGCCAGCCTCCTGGCCCTTCTGCAGGCAGGAGAGGAAGTTCTTGGTGAAGGGGAAGGCCACGCCGTTCTTCGTCCGCGCCTTGAAGCTTCCGACCTCCCGCTGGAGGAAGGGCTTGGCCGGGCCTTCGGCGAACTTGGTCACGATGCCGTCCTTGCCGAAGAAGAGCTCGGGGGCGGCGTGCTCGGGCAGGACGTCGGCCTGGGGAAGCACCTGGCTTTCCCAGGCTGCCTGCAGCTGGAGGGCTGCCGTGTAGACGGCGGTCTGGCAGCCGAGCTGGATGCGGCCGAGCAGGAGCTGGCGTCCCGGCGTCGAGGCGACGCCGGCGCGCCCCTTGATGGCATCGGCGGAGCCGGGCGTGCCGAGGGCCTGAAAGAGCTCCGTCATGGCATCGCTGGCCTTGGCGGGCGCCGAGGCCTTGGGATCGCCGTAGTCCTTGCCGCCGAACTCGATGCTGGCGAGTTCCATGGCGCCGTCGGGATTGAGGGCCGTTGCGCCGAGCTCAGCCAGGGCGCCCTCGTACCTGCCCCAGGCCTCCACGGCCTGGGCCAGATCCTTGGCTCTGGCGGGCGTGGCGAAGAGATCCTTCATGGAGGCAATCTCTTCCCTGGACAGATCCCGGCTGCTCAGGACGAGGTCGAACACGCCCTTCTTCTCCTTGTCCCTGGTCGCCTGAGAGGCTTCGGCGATGCGCGAGACGGCGTCGATCAGGAAGATCTCCTCGCCCCAGGCAGGCAGGGTCTTCTCCTTCCTCAGGGGCTCCAGCTGGACCGCCATCTCGGCGAGCAGCTTCATCTGGGGCGCCTGGCGCCCGCCGGCGCCGGCGTTCGTGCGCCTGAGCTCCTCGACGCGCTCGGCCTTGCGCCAGGCGTCGTCGCTCTTCATGACGAAGTCGGCCCACACCGAGGCGTAGCGCTCAAGGTACATCTTCCACCATGCGCTGTCGCGGAAGGAGGGTGCGCCCGTGTCGGCATCCAGGCGCTCGAGGCCTTCGGTGATTTCGGCGTAGCCCCTGGCCGTGTAGGCCGGCGGCACGCTGGCAAAGCGCTTGGATCCGCGCGGCGTATTGGGCCAGAAGCGGGAGAGGGGAATGTCCCACTGCGGGGTGCGGGAGTTGACGAGCTCCACGAGGCGGTTGAAGACGGTCTCCTGGTCGCCGCCGGTCAGGGTCTGGGTGCGCCAGGCAAGTTCCTGGTCAAGGCGCCGCAGCTGGTCGTCAGAGGCGAAGTGCAGGTAGTCGAGGTAGAGGGAGGCGAACTCGGTGTTCCAGAGGGGCTGGCCCTGTGCGCTGACGGCGCCGGGGCCGCCCGACGACTGGTCAACGGGGAAGGGATCGTAGTTCGTGTCGCCGTTTTTGCGCTTGTCTAGGCACTCCTTGAGCCAGAGCGCGCGCTGGAGGGCCGCGTAGGGGAAGCCGGAGCCGGACGTCCCTGCGGACGCCGAGGCGAGGGCGCCGGAGATGTCGTTGAGCGCGCCGGGAAGGACGGAGGCCTGCATCTCTGCCGTGAAGGCGTCCCTGTGGCGGCCGAGGGCCTCCTGGAGACGGGTGAGGCCGAATGCGGGCAGCCACCAGCGGGCGGAGGCCTTTTCCAGCAGGCGCGCGCAGGCGCTCTCGGCGTTCGCCTTGGGCGTGCCTGCCTTCTTCGCCTCCTCGAGCTTGGCGGAGGCTTCCGTGAGCACCTGGTGGTTGTAGATGGTCGACGAGGCGAAGAGGGCGCAGCCGCTGATGAGCGCAAGGCAGCAGCCCGCGTAGACGGCTGCCCAGGGGCCGTCCTTGGGCGTGGGCTGGCTGCAGGGCCGAACAAGGCCGCGGTCCTGGGCGAGGCCTGCCAGCAGGCGGTGGGTGAAGCAGGGGGGAACGGGCTCCTCGGGCTTGCCGGCATCTGCGGAAAGGCCGGATGCCGGGGCCTGCGGCTGGAGGGGCGTCGTGGCGGCAGGCACAGGATCGATGGGCATGGCGGCCGGCATGCCCATGCCCATGCCCATACCTGTGCCTAGGCTGGCTCCGGCTCCGCCCGCAGGCATGGCGGCAGCGGCAGGCGATTCGAGCGGCTGGGCCGAGTCGGCTGCCCGGGGGGCTGCCGGCGCCGTCAGGCCAGAAGCTTGCCCAGAAGCCTGGCCAGCAAGCGGGGCAGTCGTCTGGCCAGTGCTCAGCAGTCCAGTGCTCAGCTGTTCGGGAGCCGCTCCTGTGCACGCGAAGTGGACGGCGCGCAGGAAGGGGGCCGCGTCCATCGGGCCCGGGCGGAACAGGGTTTCCAGGAAGAGGGCGAGGCCTGCCTCGAGCTGGTGCATGGATGCCATGAGGGCAAGCTCCCCGCCGCGGGGATTCCTGCCGTGCGAGGCTTCGTCGAGGATGAGCGCCCGCAGGGAGTCGGTCGCGCATGCCGTGGCAAGGCTCGCCTGGGCGGCCGTGTCCACGGCCCCCTGGCGGGCGAGGGAGGCGTCGGGGACGGCAAACTGCGCGCCGATCATGACCTGGCGCGAGTCGGGCGGAAGCCTGCGCAGGAGGCGGGCTGCCCCCGGCAGGCGCTCCATGCCGGTCACGGCCACGCGCACGGGCGTGCGTGCCGGCACCACGGCCAGAACGTCCTCGATGCGGGAGCGGTAGAGCAGGGCGCGCCTGCGGACGGCGTCGGCCTGTGCGGGCTCGCCGCCTAGCAGCAGGCTGGCGTCGATGCAGACGGCGAAGCCGTTGACCGGCTCCTTGGCCCGCGCCTGGGAGATCTCGGCGAGGAATTCCTCCCACATGGCGCGCTGCTCGGGAGTGTGGGCCTCGAGCATGTCTGCGGAGGGCTCGAGCAGGACGAGGTCCTGCAGAAAATGCCAGTCGAGGGGAGCGCCTGGCTCGGGCTGGGCAGCCTGGCCGGCGTGCACGGCGCCCCAGTCGGCGCCCTTTTCCGCGCCAAGCAGGATGACCCAGGGATTGCGCCCGGCGAGCTGGCTTCCGCCAAGCACCCTCGAGCGCGAGAAGACCTGCATGCCGCGGCGCCAGGCGCGGGAAAGCGGCGAGTCCCTGTCTTCGGCTGTCTGCCGGCGCGAGGGATCCTCGGTCAGCACGGTCTTCACGTAGAGCCTGCGCTTGCCCCAGAGCCAGAGCCGGCGCAGTCCCCAGAACAGGACAACGGCGGCAGCCAGGAGCACGGGCACGGCAAGCACGGAGAGGATGGGCCAGCCGGCCCACCATGCGAGCAGGGCGAGCCCGCCCAGCAGGAGGCAGGCCAGCAGGAGCAGGAGCAGTCCTTTGAAGATGCCTTTGAGGAGCTTGAGCATGGCGGGAACCTCAGGGCAGGGGTATGCGCGCCACGATGGACGCGCAGACCAGATACCACAGCCCGGTCAGGATGAAGGGGAGCACGATGAAGAGCGCGCCGGCGCCGCCGAGCGCGCCCAGCGTCCTGCCAAGGAGGCCCCGGCGCGGGGCGTGTGCGCCGGCATCGGCGTCCTGGGCGGAGGCTTGGCTCTGGGCCTCGGGCAGCTGCTGGCTTTCGGGGCCTGTCCAGCCCACCAGCAGGGTTCCTGCAGCCTCGCGCAGGCGCCGCATCTCGGTGTCGCGGGACTCGCCGTAGTACTTCCCCCGCAAGCCGAGGAGCAGGCAGAGGGCGAAGAAGCCGCTGGCAAGGGCCGCCGAGCGCGCCGGGGCGCCGCTCCCGCCTCCCTGGGCAAGGGCCGCCATGGCGGAGGCCATGGCCGCTGCGCCTTGGATGCGGGGCCGGCGCTGAATGCCAAGGAAGTCCATGCCGCCCATGCCGCCCATGCCGCCGGCCTGCTGGGAAAGGGGCGCGGCGCCTGCCCGGGGAAGGCCTGCAGCCGGGGCCTGCGCGCTGCCGTGCGGGCTCATGGTGAGTTCGCCGCCTGGCATGTCCGGCGTCTCGTCGAAGGCCCGGCCGAGGAGTTCCTCGAGCGTGGCGAAGAAGTCGGCGCCGCCCGTGCTGGTCCCGAGGCGTCTTGCCTGCATGCTGCGGGCTGCCCAGCCGGGCACCGCTTCGCCGGGACGGGGACTTGCGTTGAGCAGCTCGTCGACCAGCGTGTAGCAGGCCATGCGGCAGGCGGCCATGTCCTCGGGGAGCATGTCTTCGGGGACGGGCAGCGCCTGCTCCTCGTCAGCCAGCGCGTCGAGGCGCGCCTGGCAGTCGTCCCAGGAAAGGGTGCGCGCGCCTTTGCCCGAGGCTGCCTTCAGGGCGAAGGCGGCAAGGGGCTCGAAGCGGCGGCACAGGGGCGCGAAGGCCGGATTGACGAAGGGGGTGCCCGCAGGCGGCTCGATGATGGTGCTGGCGTTCGGCATGGCGTTCAAAGCCTTTGGGGGGAGATGCGTGCTGCGAAGAGCGCGTCTGCGAAAGCAGAGGGCTCCGTTACGCCTTATCGGCCGTCCGGCCCGAATTGATTAGGACAAGGTTGACGGTGCATTCCTCAGGCACGCCCGGCAGGAAGAGGGCGCAGGCTCCGTTTTCGAGGAGGGGCGTCCAGAGGGGGTCGCGGCTGTCCAGGGCGAAGTAGCTGGTGTCGGCGCGCTTGGGAAGTCCCGGCGGGGGCACGTCGGAGCGGATGAGCGGGATGCCGGGCAGCGACTTGCCGACCAGGGCGCGGATGTAGCCCGCAGGCGCGAACTTGGCCTGCCTGGCCGCTTCCAGGATCTCTGCTCCTTCGCCCGCGCCGCGGATCTGGAGCCAGAAGTCGAAGCCCGTGCGGGCGTAGGCCGGCAGCTCGCAGGCGAAGACACCCTCCCTGCGCTCCATGGGGAAGGAGTGCGCAGGGCCGGTGGCCAGCAGATCGATGAGCCTCGAGATCACGATGCGCGCCGAGGCGAAGCATGTGCCGGGATCTTCGTGGTCGTAGGGCGGGAGCGCGCAGGCGCCCTGGCGGGTGGTGCACAGGGCCGAGAGGTCGGGCGAGAAGAGGGAGAGCTCGCCGGCAAGCTGGCGCAGCGCGCCGTAGACCAGCCAGGGATGGACGTGGACGGTCTCGCAGAGGTGCTCCAGCAGGGGCGCCCAGCGCGAGAGCACGCCAAGCATGGAGTACATCAGCAGCGTCTGGGCCGTGACGGCGCCCATGCCGGCAGGTCCGGCGCCGACGGAGCCCGGGAGGAGCTTGAAGTCCTCCAGCTGCCCCGCCCTGGCGCACACGGCGTTGCGCACGGCAAGAAGCGAGCCCTGCAGCAGGGGGGAGGCATCGATGTCGAGGCAGGGGGCCGCGTACGAGGGGGAGAGGCGCACCTCGTTGCCTTCGCGGACCAGCCTTGCCAGTGGCCAGGAGGGCGTCTTGCCGAGCCTGTCCTTTTCGGTGGAGAAGACGATGCAGGCGTTGTAGCGCATGAAGCGCACGTCCGCCTCGGGGCCGGCGGCATAGGCGTCGCGCACGGCGTCGGGCATCTCGGTGGCCACGTAGCGCGTGGCCGCGCCTTCCAGGTCGCCCGGCTGGAAGCTGGGCACCTCGGCAACGTTGGGGGTGTTCTCCTCGGCCAGCGGCAGGCTGATGCGGCACTCGAGCTGGGCCTGGGGATCGGTCCAGAACTCCGCAAAGCCTCTGGACGGCAGGACGGCGTTTTCGCCGAGCACGAGATGCTCGCCCTGGGGCAGGAGCATGTCCAGCCGCTTCACCTGGAAAATGCCGACCGCCAGCGCATCCTCGTCTATCTCGAGCTGCCTGACGCCCCAGGCGTGGGGGCAGAGGAACGAGCGCAGAAGGCCTGTTTCCTCCAGCAGCCGCCTGTCCGAGATCTGGAAGTGCTGGGGCTGCAGCAGGGTGCCGTGCTCCCAGAAGAGCAGGGGTGTGGTGTGCATTCGTCCTCCTTACAAATCGTGCCGTTGCAAATCGTTCGCAGTACTGGCGCAGGCCTCCGGTCCTGATTCGCCAGACCCCGATGCCGCCGGGCGCCCTGGCCTGCGGCTCGGGGCTGCGCGCAGGAAGGCCTGCCGGAAGCGCCGGCCCTCGGTCCGGCATGCCGCTAGGGCTGGGGCTGCTCGCCGCTGGCGCAGTCGAGCGTGTCCTGGCCCAGGTTGACGTTGAGGTTCATCTTGGCCGCCGTGTAGTCCATGACCTTGCCGAAGAACAGGAACTTGTGGTGCGAGTCCGTGTGCACGGGCATCTGCGCCGTGCGGAAGCACTGCTTGGGATTGAGCGCGTCGTAGCCGGCCACGATGGCGATGTAGCGTGCGCCTTCGCTCCTGTCGAGCGGAACGACCTTGCGCTCGCCGGGCTGAATGTAGAATTGGACGGCGGAGATGCTGTCCGGCGGGTTCGCCTTGCACTCCAGCAGCTTCCTAAGGCCCTCCTTCGTGGCACCCTGGGCTGCCAGCTTGTCCGGCGAGGCTGCCTGGATGACGCACAGGGAAAGGGCGTGGGGAACGCCTCCTACGGCGTTGAGCTTGGAGTCGGCGTCGATGGCAAGGCGTATGGCGCCGGCCTCGAAGGCCCAGGCCACCTTGTCCGTGCTTTCGGCAGGCGCAGGCGGGGGCACGGCGCCTGGAGGCGGCGGGCTGCCGCCGCAGCCGTGGGCGAGGGCGAGGCAGGCCAGCAGCGCCATGGCGGCCAGCGGGCCCCTGGCCTGTCTGGTCTGTCCGGCTCTGCGCCGCGACGGAGAGAAGGAGGCGCTCATGACATCTGCACTTTGGACTGGGAGGGCACGGATACCATGCCCGTCGTGTTCCTGGCGTTGTGCGTGGTGGAATCGCCCATGCGTATGGCCCCCTTGCCCTGGAGCTGGACCTTCATGCTGCCCTTGGTGAAGGCGCACTCGCCGATGAACCTGCCGCTGGCCACGCCGCCGGCGGTGCCGGCCTCGTCGCCGTTGGAGAGCAGCGTCTTGGAGCCGAGGTTGAGGGCAAGGCCGCCGCTGACCATGATCTTGGAGCAGGCCGAGGAGGGATCCGTGGTCGTTGCCTGGGCGATGTTGGGATAGGGTATGGGCGTCACGCCCGTGGGAGACGGCGTGTTGCAGGTGTCGGGCACGATGGCCGTGAAGGTGCCTTTGGCGTTGGTTGCGCAAAACATGGAATGGGTCCTCGCAGAAAGGGCGCTAGCCGATGTTGATGTGTCCGCCGTCGATGCGCATGCTCTCCCTGGCCTTGAGGTCGGCGGAGGCGGAGCGCACGCGGAGGTTCTCGTCGAGGCTGACGCGCATGCGGGAGGCCTTGGTCTCCTTGAGTCCCGAGACCTGCTCGGCCAGCTTGCCGAAGAGGCCGAAGCGAAGGCTGGCCTTCTCGAAGATTTTCGAGGCAAGGGTCCTGACGGACTCGACGGCCTGCACGAGGACGCCGCCCGCGATGCGCACCGAGGGCGCCTGGAGGGCGACTTCGCTTTCTGCGCTGATCTGGAGCTCGCGGGCGCGGACGGCCGTTCTGGCCGGCAGGACAAGCTCGCCTTCGCCCGGGGTTCTGGCCAGCACCGAGATGATCCAGGCTTCCTGGGCCGTGAGGAAGAGCGCCACCGTGTCGCCGGCCTTCGGTTCGAGCAGGCAGCCTGCGGCCCGCTGGGCGCGGATAAGGCCGAAGGGCCCTGCGACAAGGCAGGCTCCGCGGTCAGCCTGCTGGACGCGGCCCGAGGCAAGGGCCGGCTGGAGGGGGTCGTTGTTGCGTGCAAAGTCAAGCATGGGGAGGCTCCTTGAAAGGCTGTCCTAGCGGGCTTCGCCCGGGGCGAAGCGCTCGGCGCGGAGCAGGGCCTGGTCCGTGGGGCGGGCGCCGGTCATGTCGCAGCCTGTCGTAACGCAGGAGTCTGCATCAGCACAGTGGAGGTTGGCAAGGGCAAGGGAGGCATTGGCCAGGCTGGCGCCTGCCAGGTCGGCGTGGGAGAGGTCTGCCATCTTGAGCGAGCAGCCTGCCAGGGAGGCGAGGCGCAGGCTGGCGCCCTGCAGCTGGGCCTTGTCGAGATTGAGGCCGTCGAGGCGGGCTCCCGAGAGATCGGTTCCGCGGCAGGAGAGGCCGGCTAGATCGCAGGCCGCAAAGACGGCCCCTTTGAGCCGGCAGCCGGGAAAGCCCGCATTGGCGAACTGGCATTCCTGGAAGACGGCGCCTTCGAGGAGGCTCTCGAAGGCCAGGAGCTGGGGTATCTGGCATTGCACGAAGCGCGCGCCCGTCAGGTCGGACTGGCGGAAGACGCAGAGCTTGCCCTGGCAGCCCTGGAAGGCTGCGCCGGCAAGCTGGCAGGAAAGGAAGGTGCAGGAGGAAAGTTCCGCCCGCTCGAAGACGGCGCCCGCGAAGGCGCAGGCTGCGAACACGGCCTTGCTGAAGACGGCGTCTGCCAGTCCGCAGGCATCGAAGCTCGAGCGGGCGAGGGAGGCGTCGGCAAAGGAGGCGCCCGCAAAGCTGCACTGGCCAAAGCTCGTCCCGGCCACGTTGGCAGCCTCGAAGGAGGCTTGCTCGAAAGCGCAGCCCTCGAAGGCGCAGTCCGACAGCTCGGCCTGGCCAAGGCAGGCCCGGGCAAAGACGCAGGACGCGAAGGTGCACTGGCTGACGTCGGCCTGTGCGAAGTCGCAGCCCGAGAAGTCGCAGCTGGCGAAGTGGACGTTGGCAAGGCTCTGTCCGGCAAGGTTCTGTCCGGCAAAGCTCTGGTTCCGGATGGTCTGTGCCGCTTCCTGGCTCATGGCTTTTCTCCCAGGGCGAGGCAGGTTCTCGCCAGATCGGCGCCCGCAAAGCTTGTTTCGCCGTTGACACCGGCAAGGTAGAGGTCGCAGTCGAAGAGGCTGGCCTCGGTCAGGTCGCACTTGCCGAGCTTCGTGCCGCGCAGGCTCCCGCCGAGCATGTCGGCCCGCTTGAGATCCGAGCCCCACAGGTCGCAGGAGAGCATGCGGCAGCCCCGGGCAGACATGCAGGTGAAGCGGGAGATGGTGAAGGTGCATTCCTCGAAGAGGGCGTTAGCCAGCTGGGCGTTGCGAAAGTCCGCCTCTACGCCGCTGGTCCGCGTCCAGGAGCTGCCTGCCAGGCTGGCGTGCCGGAAGGAGGCGCCGTTCACGCTGCAGCGGTCGAAGCGCGCCATGGCAAGCTGGCCCTGCTCGAAGCCGCAGCCGTCGAGCAAGACCTCTTCGAGCGAGGCGCCCGTGAGATCGCAGCCCGCCAGCGCCTGGCTCTCCAGCCGCGTCTGGCTGAGCACGGCTTCCCTGAGGCTGGCGCCGGCAAGCTCCTGCTCCGTGAAACGCGTCGCCTGGAAGCGGGAGCCCCTGGCATCGAAGCCCTGGACGGCCGTGCCTGAGAAGACGGCCCTGTCGAAGACGGCGTCGTGCGCATGGGCGCCTGACAGGTCCGCGCCCGTCAGGTCGGCTCCCGTGAATTCGCAGGCATCGAGCTTGGCGCCGGCAAGCCTGGCGCCCTGGAGCTTTGCGCCCGAGAAGTCGGCGCCCTCGAGATCCGCGCCCGAGAGGTCGGCGCCTGTCAGGTCGGCGCCTGCCAGCTGGGCGCCTGCCAGGGCAAGGCCCGCCAGGTTGGCGCCTGCCAGATGCTGGCCGTCGAGCAGGGGCGGCGCCTCCGGGGCCGGCTCTTCAGCCTCGGGCAGGGGCGCTTCGGGCGCAGCCTCCGGGGCCGGCTCCGCTTCCGCGGCTGCGGGCGCTTCGGGTTCCGGCTCCTTGGGCTCCGGCTCCTTGGGCTCCGGCGCCTGCGGCGTGGGCGCTTCGGGCTTGCCCATGGGCAGGGGGTCGGCGGCCTCGATGAGCGAGATGAGCCCGGGGTCGCTGACGCCTGCCTTGCGGGCGAGCGAGGCGAGGTCGTAGAGCTCTCCCTGGGGCGGGCTCTTCACCAGCGCCTGCAGCCGGTCCATGGCGCCCTGCTGGGCGGGGAAGCCTGCGCCTGCCAGCGTGAGCGCGCCCTGGACGTCGGGGGTCGTGTAGGCCTGCGTGCGGACGGCGCCGAAGACCTTTGCCATGGCGCCCTTCATGGCGCCTGGATCCAGTCCGAGGGCCGTGCCGAGTTTCGTGATCGAACCCAGCAGCTCCGCATCGGATCGTCCGGATCCGGCAAGCCCGTCCAGCGCCGCGCCGTAGGCCTTGGGATCGGCCTTGAAGCCGGCCTTGGCGAGGATGTCGAGGGAGGCCTGGGGAATTGTGTCTTCCAGCGCCGCCGCGTTCTTGGCCAGGGCCGCCTGCTCGGCCTCCAGGGCATCGATGTGCCTGAGCCGGCCGATGAGGGCGCCGCACTGGTCTTTGGAGGCGCCCGTCAGCTCGGCGAAGCGGTCCGCGTAGCGGGCAAGCGCCTTGTCGTACTCCAGGGGGCTGGGGAAGGCCTGGGGCGAGGGCGGCGTCATCAGGCTGGCCTCGACCAGCCTGTCGGCCTGTTCGGGCGTGTAGCCGGCCAGCGCCATGGTCTTGTGGAAGTCAGGCTGGCTTTTCTTCATGGCCGACAGCATCTGCTGGGTCTGCCTGTCGATCTGCGCCTCGACCTGCTTGGGGTCGATGGGGCCCATCCCCATGGACTTCAGCACCTTGTTGGCCTCCTCCGTCAGCTCGGGCACGTCCTTCTTGGCCTCGCTGGCGATGCGGGCGCAGGTCTCCTCGGGCGTTTCGGGCTTCGGCGCCGCAGGCGCCTTCGGCACGGGCGGCACGGGCGGCGCAGGCGGCGCCGTCATGGCAGGCGCCTGCACGGTGGCAGGCGCTTCTTCCGGCGCCTCGGCGGGTGATACTGCCGGCGACGCCGCCTCTTCAGTCTCCTGCGCCTCCTGCTGGAAGGCGAGCGCCTGGGCGATGAGGACGGCGGCATCCTGCGGGGCCTGGCCGGCCGGCTCGAGGCAGGCCGCCACGCGCAGGATGTCGAAGCTGCGCTCGTCTGCCGTCGGCGCCGAGGCGTGCCAGAGCACAAGGCCGCAGAGCTGGTTGGGGAAGAGCCAGACCGTGTCGGCCTGGGTCTGGACTTCGCGCCAGTCGGGCGCGTCGGGCATGCCGTAGTCGAGGAAGAGCCGCATCCTCAGGCCCGGCAGACGCCCTTCGATGCGGGCGTAGTCCGGGTGCATGTTGGTGACGGAAACCGTCTCCAGCCCCGTGAAGGGCGTGGCTTGGCGCTGGGCGGGCTGGGCCAGGCTGTACCAGGACCAGTCGAAGTCGTCCGGAGGGCCTGGCCAGCGCCGTCCGAGCCAGGCCTGGTCGAAGGTGCCGAGCCTGGAAAAGCGCCGGGCGTCGAGATGCATGGCCGAGGGGCAGGCGGGAACGGGCGAGGGCTCGGAGAGGACGGCCGCGGCCGCCATCTCGTGCACGCAGGGACGCAGGGATCCCGGGAGTGGCGCAAAGCCCCTGCCGCGGGGATTCTCGGGCAGGGCCTCGCCGCCGTAGGCATGCTTCCAGTCGAGCGGCATCTCGTCGAAGGGTGTCGGGGGCATGGGCTTAAGGCCGCCTGCGACGGCCTCGCCAGAGACCATGAAGGACCTCTTCAGGGACCCTACCGAGACTTCGACGGGAAGGCCTGTCGTCAGCGTTCCCCTGGGCGCGCAGGCGGAGCCGGCCATGAGCCATTCGGCCTGGGTTTTGGGGATGCCGAGATCGGGAGAGAGGCCTTCTTCCAGCGAGGCAAGGCAGGCGGTCCAGCCGTCCTGCGCGGGCAGGACGCGGCCGGCTTCGCCGGGTTTGAGGCTGAAGGAGAGCGATGCCGTGAAGAGGCGCCGCAGCTGTCCCCGCACCGGCAGGGTGGAGGAGGTGAGGAGCAGGTCGGGATACGCGAAGATGTGCATGTGCATGGCGCTATCCTATCTTGATCATGCCGGCTGAGATCGAGACGCTGCCCGAGGCCTTGGCTTCGATGCTGGCGTCGGAGAACTTGATCTTGCCCTTGAGCAGGGAAATGGACTGGCCGTTGAGCTGCACGCTGGTCTGGGCGTTGACGTAGAAGCCCTGCTTGGTTTTGAAGGCATAGCCGTTCTGGTCGTTGATCTCGACTTTCTGGCTGCCTGCCGTCAGGGTGGCCTTCTTGCCCTGTCCGTCGAGGTCGAGCTTGACCTCCTTGCTGGCCAGCGTGGCCTTCTTGCTGGCAAGGCTGAGGCTGGAGCTGTCGCCGCCCTTGGCTGCCTTCATCTGCGCGCTGTCGTTCTTGAGCTCGAGGCTGGACTCGGCGCCGCCCGAATTGGTCATCTTCGCCTCGAAGACGCCGGCGGTGTCCGACGCCGTGCCGGACAGCGAGATCTTGCAGCCGGGCCCCTGGCAGTCCAGCTTGGCCAGCTGCTGGCCGGCGGCCCCGCTCTTGCCGAGCTCGAGGGTCGCGTGCGCCGTGGGCGCGTTCAGAAACTTTGCCTTCAGCCCAGTGAGCGCCCCAATGGCATTCCCCATCTCGGTCCCGAGGGCTGCGGCATCGGTGCCGTACTCCTTGGCATTCAGGGCGAGCTTCGCCTGGGCCTCGGTAAGTTCGGCAAGGCAGCCGTCGATGATCTTCCCTATGGCCGCATGGTCGTACTTTGTCGTGAGGGCAATCGAATCGACGGCCTGGGCCGAGATCTTTTCGAGCGCCGTGAGGGAACTGTCCTTGAGCGCCATCGAACGGAGGAAGTCGGCGCGCTGGACGAGGGAATTGTAGCTGTCGCTCAGGCCGAAGGCCGATTTGAGGTTCTTCTTCAGCGTGTCGCCCGGCGTGTAGCGGGCATAGACGGAGTGCCCGATGCCGGCCGTCAGGAAGAGGTTCTTGTCCGAGGCGACTCTCGTCTCCTCGTGGCCGGCAACGACCGTGTTGCTGTCCTGGGCGTTGAGGAGGAGGCCGCCGATGCGGCTGGCGCTGGTGAACTTGCCGGTCTTCGTGCAGACGGCGATGAAGGCCACGGCTTCGGGAATGAGCTTGGTGGCCAGGGACTGGGCGATGGAGCGGCCCATCCTGTGCCATTTGGCACGCTCCAGCACCGAGAAGTCGACGCCGGCGTCCTGCACCATCGTGTCGATGGCAGCCTGGTTTTCTGCAAGCAGGACGCCGCCATTGGCCTCCACCTCGACGGTGGCCTTGGTCGTGGCCTCTGCCTTGATTTTCTGATCCGACCAGTCGGGATGCTGCTTGCGCATCTCCGCTTCATACTGATCCCTGAGATAGACCACGAGCAGCTTCTTCTGCACTTCCTGGATGTCCTTTTTGGCGCTGAGCCAGGAAGCAAGGGCCTTGGTGCCTTCGGCGCCGAGGCTTGCGATGTAGGAGAGCGTTGCGAAGGCGAGGTAGCCTGCCATGTGGCTCCTGCTCATGGGCGTCGTCAGGGCGACCTTGGCCTGGCTTTGCTTGGCCGTGATCGAGGCGCCGTAGAAGGGCGCCGCCGCGGCGAGGGCGCCGGCGCCGATGACGGCTTCGGCGGTGGCGGGTATGGCCTTGAGGACGTTGGTGAGGCCGTCGCTGACCGAGGCGAGCGTCTGGGAGAGCTTTCTGTCCTTTTCCTTTTCATTGCTGGCGAAGACCGTATGCCAGAAGGCCTCGTCGCAGACCGACGTGGCCTGGCTCAGGCCCTTCATGATCTCGAGCGCGCCGGTCCAGAGGCCGAAGCCCTTGTGGTTGGCCTCGAGCTTGTTGGAAAAGCCGCTGACGGCGTGCTTGGCGAGTCCGGCGAAGGTGGTGTCCGCGCCGCTGGAGAGCTTGTTGGCGAAATCCGTGTAGACCACCGTCGCATCGAGCGAGCCTGAGCTCATGAACATGCCGCTTCGGCCGCCGGTGCCGAGGTGCAGGCCCTGCTTGGTCTCCCTGTCGTTGAAGACGAGCCCGGAGCCGCCTGCCGTGCGCATGCCCGTGGTCTGGGCCGAGGCCTGGTTCTCCGTGGCGCCGGACACGGCGTTGGCAACGGCGCCGGCGATGACGGGCCGGTCGGGATTGCCGTCGATGAAGGCGACGAGCACCTCGACGCCCGGCGTCAGCGGAAAGGTGGTGCCGTGCCCCAGGCCCACGTGGGGCTGCATGCGCCTGATCCAGCAGGAGGACTTGCCGTTGGCGCGGTCGGAGAGATCCTGCGGGAAGATGACCTTGTAGCAGCCCTTTTCGTTGATCTCGGCCACGGCCGAGTCGGAGGATCCGTCGATGAAGGCCGTCAGCATGCCGGGCGCCTTGGCCCGCACGGCTCTGCGCTCGGGCCGGAAGGGCATGTCGTCGGGGATGCAGGCAAACTGGTTGCGGTAGTAGACCTGGTCTTCGGGGTTTTGGAGCACGACGCCCACGGCCTGGGAGAGCCAGGCCTCCTGGCTTCCCTCGTGGCGCACCTCGGTGACGAGGTAGTCGCGGTTGCAGCTCTTCTCGAAGTAGTTGTCCAGCGTGAAGATGAAGCCGGGGCGCAGCGTCGGCACCGCGCTCTCGCCGCGGAAGACCTTGGCGTGGCAGCGCAGGGACTGGGCCCGGATCTCGGCGAGCCGCCGGCCTTCCTCCTGCGTGGTGAAGCCGTCGCCGTAGTAGTAGACGTCGCCGAGTCCCTTGCTCGAGACCTCGGCCGTCGCTGCCACGGGCTGCATGGGATTCTCCCAGTCGTAGTCGCGCTCGACGACGCGCCTTGGCAGGGGTGCGGCCGTCATGCCGAAGGAGGAGACCACTTCTTCCAGATGCGCGGCCTCGAGGCCGGACGTGGGCGAGTACCTGAGCTCGGAACCGCCGGGAAGGTTGGGGTGGGCCTCCTTGGCGTCGGCAAAGACGACGCGTCCGCCCGCGTCCGTCTCGTCGAAGAAATAGTAGATGCCGTCGCGCTCGAGCTTCCAGGCGAGAAACTCGTAGAGGCTCTCGTTGAGCTGCATGGAGAATTCCTGCTTGACGTAGGCGCCGTAGAGCCTGAACTCGTAGTCCATCTGCAGGCTGGCGGCCTGGTCGAGCACCTCCCTGGCCAGCTCCTCCACGGTGCAGTCGAGGTAGATGCGGCTCTCCACCTGCTGGGTCAGCTTCCAGAGGGCCGGCTGCAGGCGCAGGGTCCAGAACTGCCATCCGTTGTAGCTGGAGGAGAGCGCAAGGCTCGTGGGATAGCCGGTGAAGCGGGCGAGGCCTCCGCTGGGCCGCAGAATGGAGAGCACAGCCGGATTTGTCAGGATGGCGTCCGCATCAAGTCCAGTCCTGCGGGTGACCAGGCTGATGTCGAAGGAGAAAAGCCGGCTGAAGCCCTCCGTGCCGCTGAAGCGCAGTACGTGCAGGGGCTCGCCGTCGGGATCGAGGGCCGCGGACTGGAAGCGGAAGCGTTCCCGCAGGGAGGGAGTGTTCTGAGGCATGCTGGCTTGCTCCTTTGCTGGAGAGGCAGAAGGGAATGCAGGGGGCGGGGCCGGTTCTCCGCGGCCCCTAGGGAAGCGCTGATTAAAGGCATCTTTCAGCGACAAGGCC
>Ga0310691_10004356_pt1 | contig 15986 bp, 23 predicted proteins | sample 176DNAGHGlowgp2_FD_203887 | JGI IMG/M metagenome (GOLD analysis project Ga0310691, IMG submission 203887) | Sheep rumen microbial communities from Palmerston North, Manawatu-Wanganui, New Zealand - 1766 DNA GHGlow gp2 (v2) (version 2) | ecosystem: Host-associated > Mammals > Digestive system >...
CTGATCGCTCCAGTCTGCCTTCGACTTGTTCTCGTTTGCTATATAGCATAGATTTTCCACATCGGTAATCAGCCGAAGCAAATCCTGACGAAGCATGTCCGTATACTCGCACAACGAATACGTCTTCGTGTACGTCGGTCGCATATCCTTATCTTTATATGTAACCCGGACGCCGATCTCCTGAATGTCTCTCATCCGGACACCCCCAGCTGGTTATACCGCACCAGTCGCGTCCACACGACAGCCTTTTTCATTTCCAGTTTATCAATCGTTTCACCGATATGTTCATACGGTTTGTCGCCGTGCGTCACACTCATAGCATCCGTCGTGTAGCTAACCTGATCGTCAACGCTTGCCTGCACGAACCGGTAGAATTCCGTCTGCGCATCAAGTAGCACCCATTCAGTTTCTGCCAGTGTCAAATCGTTGGCAAACGAACAAATATGTCCGCTCTCGTCGTACTCAAACAGATCCTCCGAGAACTGAAGCTCACGTCCGCTGAGTACGTAAAGGTGCCGGATGCCGTCGGTAATATAGTCAATCTGATCCGTCCAGTGGAGCGTCTCAGGTACCTTTTGAAGCTTAATCTTCTTGTATAGTCTGTGGGTCAGCGCCACAATATCCGTCATTCGGCGTCACCCTTTCCTGTATTATTTCTCGATAAATTCGTAGTTCGGAATCCTGTCCTGAAGGACCTGAACCTTGCTCATGCTCAGATTCATTGTCTTCGCGATATCCGCGATACGTTCCAGCACAAAAGGCTCGATGTCGCCGTTCAGCCATTTCTTCAGCTGATTGGCATTCCCGGACAGTTTCTTCCGGATATCTTCATCGCTCATAAAATTAGCGTTGTTTTCGCTGTCAATATTCAGCCGCTCTTCTACCTCTTTCTTCTGTTCACCATGCACACGCAGGATCCCGCGCTGAAGCAGGTTTGTCGTGGACATGAGGTATTCAAGCTCGTCGTTGCTCACATAAATAAATGCGCCGGGAGCAATATTCTGCCCGTACTGTTTTTCCGGCGTAATAATTCCGACATTAAACTTGTTCGGATTATCCAAACGGATCTTACTGTTTTCCATGTTGTTTCCTTCTCCCTTTATTCTGCAAAATGAAAGGGGTGGGATCTCCCAAACGGGAACCCCACCCCTGTGTCGAGGTCAGATTAAGCTTCGTACACGCCCAGATAGGGACGATCGCCGTAAGCGATACCCGCGTTGAAGTACTGATCCAGACGAATCTCCCAAGAGAGATCGTCGATGTTGGTCGCTTCGGTAGAGAACACATCGCCCTCGAAGACAACCTTCAGAGGCCGCATGCCGGCATCCACAGCGTTCGGCAGGATGTACAGCAGGTTCGGCTTCTGGAACACGAGATCATCCGTGCCGTCTTCAGCGAAGGGATTCTCCAGCTTGGCAACGTTCGCTCCCAGATAGGTGCCGATGAAGGCATTCTGGTTCTGCTCGTCGATGATGTTACCGGCGAACTGGAGCGTAGCATTGTTAGCCTGGAACCCGGTCAGCGCAGCCAGCTTGTTCAGCTGCTCGATGTCGCCGAGGATGGTGGCACCGCCGGTGGCACGGAGCCAGTGGATGATCATGGGATCCAGAGTAGTCTTGACCATGCCCGGGCCAACGCCATAATACGGGGCCTGCCAATTGGAGGACGCGTTGTACAGCACGTCTTCGACGTGACGGTTGATCGCAACTTCCATCTGATAGGAAGCGTCGTTAATCAGATCGGCGGCGTTGGTCAGACCGTTCTGGAGTTCAACGATATTGATGAACGGACGAGCGGAAACACTCAGGGTTTCCATCGTGAACGCCTTGCGGCTGTTCTTCGTCCGGGGAGTGGTAGCGCCCTTCGCCTGAATGAATGCCTTCACTCCGGGCAGTTTTACGGTGAACTCGGCCTTGTCGCCGAAGCCCACGCGCTTGGTATCAGCAATCAAGTCCAGCCAGTTGGTATCGCGCTTGACGATATCGTCAACAGCGAACTTCACGAGCTGGGCGATCTGATACTTGTTATGGGGATTCGGATCGGAAGCAAGATCTTTGATCAGCTTGTCCGCATCTTCCCGCACTTTGCTGTCGATACGTTCATGACGAGCGGCGGCAAGTGCTACATCGAGAATCTGAGAATCTTTACGAATTTCGATAGCCATTACTCATCGCTCCTTTCTTACGCCACATATCCGCCGGCAGCCGGGGAAACAGTGTCGCCTTCATTTACAGCAGCGAACAGAGTATCATCGACGCTCATGATCAGCTCGTCGTTGATATTCGGACGCCGCATCTTGACATACTTGTCCTTCGCGATGACATATTCAGCGTCATTGAAGTCGCCCTTGTCACCGTAGTTTTCGATTTCGTTTTCGGTAAAATAGATTTCCTTTGTGCCAGCGTTCACGCAGACCAGAACCAGAGCAGGCAGTCCCCACAGGGAAGTCTTCTCTTTCACACGGAACTCGGCATCGCCAGCGGCGGTAATCTTCTTCACGCCGTTAGCAGTGATTTCCACGAAGAGGCCATTGGACAGTTCCTCGCCGGCCTTGTTAACACCGTCGTAGTTCCACGCCTCTGCACGTCTGAAATAACCAGCCATATGCAAATTTCCTCCTGTATAATTACTTGCTACGTGGCTTCAGCAGCCCACCGTATGCATTGTCATCACTGACTTCCAAATCGACGAAACTCGCCAGAGTAATCGCCGGGGCAGCAGGTTCATCAGCCTTTTCTTCTTCATTCTGTTCCTGCGCCATTGTCATTTCAGCGATGGCTGTATAATCAAGATTTTCGATGGCTTCCTGAACTTCAGCCACCGTCACATCAAGACCCTGTTTCTCAGCAAAGGCTTTCGCCTGCGCCTGTTTCTCCGCCATTTCGGCGGCTTCGCGTTCAGCGATAATGGTGTTGTACTTGCCTTCGATCTCTTCCAGTTCGGCGATTCTGGTTTTAAGCTCCGCAATCGTCCGCTCCTGTTGTTCAATCGTCTCAACGTAACGTTCAGTTACCTCTACAACATGAACAGGATCGCCGCCCCAGTTTTCAACGCTCTCATGAGTATCGACACTGTGCGACAGCATTTCGGCATTCGCCTGCTCGCTCACACGTTTTTCTTCCCTGTCGTCTGCCTCGGGTCCGCCTTCTTCTCCGGAATCGTCACCCTGATCGTCGTCGGACTCTTCGTCCTCTTCATCCATACCAGAGCCTTCGCCTTCCGCACCGGCATCATCTGCACCGGCTTCCGCAGTCGCGTCCTCGGCAACAACAGCTTCCTCAACCGCTTCGGTTTCAGGTTCGGCTTCAACCTGCTGTTCTTCAACAGCAACGGCTTCCTCTTCGACTTCCGCAGTCAGTTCCTTTTTGTCGTCCATAGATCTTGTCTCACCTCGCATGCCTTGCTCTTCGCTATCAGCAACGATTACAGAATCATCGGCATGAACACTCGCAACCATGTCAAGTGCCGTAGCATCTGAACATGCAGGTCGCCAGACCAGACACAAACCTGTCAACGCACTATGTTCGGACACGTCAATAAACTTTCCGCCTTGTGCCACAACAAGTTCTCTCGGGTCATAACTCAGCTCAACGCTTACGGCAAAGTGACCCATCTCATACAGATCGACTACACGATCCACAATATCGCGGTCGCGCTTCGGAATCTTGATCTTTCCCATAAGAGACACAACGCCGTACTCATTCGTCTCGGCGTAGAACTCCGACATGGAGCCGATCATGCTTGTCCCGAATTTCTTCGTCGCCCTGTTGTAGAGATGTCCAAGCTGGTCGTAATTCCCGGCCAGCAGGTTTTTGACATCAGCGTAAAATGGTAGGCACACATGATCGTTCTGTCGCTCAATAACGTCTGCGATAAAAGCCTCAGTGACACCTTCGCGGTTCGAGTTCAAAACCGAATCGCACAGCTTTACGTCGACTGTCAAAAAAATTGGGTTCAATTTCGATTCTTCTGAAATCAAAATGTCCTCGGCCAAGAGTACAAGCTTGTTTTGTTCGTTCTCCATTGCCGATCATTCCTTCCTCGTTTGCTTCATGCCAGTAGGAGGACAAGCAATTCACAAACTCGAAGTTGATATATACAAAAAGCCTTTCGGCTTGTTGTCAGAAGATTTTCGCCAACTAAAAAACGCCATCCGTTATGGATGGCCGAAGTCCGAAGAGTTGGCTTCTTCGTCTTCATGATTTATGTTTGGGCCTCTGAACCTTCTTCGTTAGAAGGTTTGGGCTGTCTTCCGGTTTCGGAGTTTCCGGGATCGCTTTGCCGTTCGCTGTCGTCCAGCGTAGGCCTGCCGATTGTATCACCGGTATCTCCGGACGGCACAGTATCCGCCTGATTGATTCCGGGCTTTACAAATGTTTCCGTAATCCCTTCGTCGTTCTCTTTCTTCTTCAGCTCATATTCAGTTTCCATATTAATATGATACTGATCGAGCAGAGTCTTGCTGCTGAGTACGCCGGCTTCCCACAGTTTCATACATGCATTCTGGAACGCACCGATCTGCGTCAGGTCGCATTCCGCCATTTCAAATTTCGGAAGCTTGGAATCATTCGACCTCGGCAGTCCGTACGGCGAACCATTGACGGCTCGCATGATCCGATTCATCAGTTTGCACAGGCTTTGCCGTGCGGCGTTAATACGCATGCTCACGAGCTTGGTTGATATCTGGCTCGTACCAAACGACACCGAGCTATCCGATCCGGTAGACACTGTCGCATTGATGCCGTAAGCACCAAGGATCGCTTCGTTGGTATCCTTGTACTTATTCACATCATAGAAGTGATCCATGTCCGGCTGAATGACGTCATACTTCACACAGTCGTTTGTGATCGCAATGCCGCCTCCACTCTTCATGGCATTCTTTGTGATTGCCATGACAGAGTTTAGAATCGGGACGTCAACAACAATATTGCTATCCTTCGGGGAACCGACAGCCCCATGCACGAAGCTCGATGCGGCGAGGTTGAGAAGCGCTGCTTCCTGTGCGCGAATCAACGCTTTCTGCCCAAGAGGGATCAAGGCACGGCTGATCATCGGGATTGCATACCGCTGCCACTCGGGCTTATCGCCCTGCCAAAGCCACGTCGTCTTCGGATCCAGCTGAACCCATTCTCTGTTTTTCGTCAATGCTTCTGTTACCTCTTTCGGGTATCCGGCAATCCGAATCTTGAACTCATCGTCGTCGATAAACTTCTTCCACGCTTTCTGAGAAGCAGGACGAAGATCTGTTTTCAGCGAACGAACATTGAATTCAGCCAGCGGGTTCCCACCGACCATCACATTGCTGATCCGCACCAGATGAGGCGGAAGCGTGACCAAATCGCCGTCTTCCATCAGAGAAAAGTACACATTGTAAAACACAAAGTATTGATAGAACCAGCTGCGAAGTTTTTCGTTGAGCTGAATCCTTTCAAACCATTCCATGTACTTGTCGCGTGTCTGTTGTGTTCCGCCGGTCAGGAACCAGCCGTCCAACAGGCTGAAAGGCACGTATACGTCGTGGATGGCTCCGCCGACCAGATCGTCCGCGTCGGTAAAGTAATCACTCAGTTCATAGAATGTATTGATATTCGACTGTTTCTGACGAAGCAGTGCCTCAAAGTCATATCCTGTAAGCGAACCGTTAAAAGTGATCGAACGTTCGTTCATTGTTCCGGTCACGTCACGGATCGTCTCTGCTAATGCATAGGAGGAAGCATTTGGCCTGTTGCTGTCATATGCGCTCATCGTATCAATTCTTTCAGCCAATATTTTCCACCTCCTGTTCAATTCTTTCGAAATGAAGACCTTTTGCAGATTTTACTTTTCCGTTAATCACCATAGAAATATATCGAAAGTCAATGCCAGTTTTTCTTCCGGCTTCATGGAGATTCTCAAATTCTTCGCCTGTTTCAACACACCTAACCATTATTGGCTTAGTACGTGCATTTTTGGCTCTCTCTTGACGCTCCAATTCTTTTTCGGCTCGCTTTTGAGCAATTTGCAATTTGCGTTCCTTATATGCTTCTGATTCTCGATATTTTTCAAGATTGCTCTTATTCCGTTTTATTTCTTCTTCGCTATAAACCCTATTCTTGGCAGCTATACTTAGCTTCTCTCGCGTTTCATCCGATAGATTTTCACGTTTCTTGCATTCAGACATTTTTTGTTTTGTTTCTTCTGAACGCTTTAAACCAGTAAGTGTTTTACTGATTTTCTCTTTTGTCTCATCTGTTTGTAAATGAGAATACGCACCTTCCGCTACATTATAAAAGGACGGATCATTAACAGCGTCGTATTGAATAATTGCCTCAAGCTCCAGTCGATCTAACTCTTCTTTTGTATTTGCCCAACATAAAATTTCTTTAGAAAAGTTCTTTTTACCATATTTTTTAAATGCTTGTTTTATATATTTACCACTACCAAGATAACGATCATTGGTTTCTGCGTTATTCTTATGCTGACCTATGTATCGTCTACCATTAATGTGGTTCGTGGTGCAATAAATAAATCCATATGGCTCTGTTATATTACTTGACTGGTTATACCCCAGCATATATCCTTGCCGCCTCTCATTAGCCTTTGTTTTCTAATAGTCTCGAGTTCTGAAATATAATGTATGCCCATCATAAGAGACGAGCAACGATCCTTCCTTTGATTGGCGCGAGCAGAATCAAACAATATATTTCCGTTAGCACCTTGCTTGCCAACAATATTGCCCATTTCAATCTGCAAAGCATCCGCCTCAATAAAGATTGCACGTTCTTCCTTGGTAAGCTTCTTGCCAGTACCATCGGCCTCACCATCTCTGTCGGCAATCTTGTTATTCACAATGTATCGGGAATTGATTGGCAACTGTACACTTTCTTGTTCGAGCGCTATAGTTGTCAGAGATACCATCTGTTGGTTGATCAGATTCGAGGCTATGAACGGCCTAATCAGCGGCACCGCGTTATCGATCAGCGTCGGCTCGTCATCACGCACCAGCGGCGGGTATTCTTTCCCTGTCGCAGGATCCGTCCACGGTTTATTCATAAACTGCGGGAACGCATCGCCAAGTCCGCGAACGTCGACCACAACCTTGATCGTATTCGGAAACAGAACCAGATTCTTGCGCACTTCTTTAGCCAACGCATCCAGCCGCAATCCGTGGAACGACTGAATCCGGACAACCGGTTTCAAGTATCCGCCATTATCCAGTTCGATCAGCTTGAACGTTGTAAGGATCGCGTTATCGGCATTGCTCGCGCTCGACGTCGCGATATCCAGCGACATAACATATTCACTGGTCGACTTCGCAGGTTGTGCGATCTCAACGTCTGTCAGCGTCCTGCACCGTTCCGTCAGATCGTACGGGAACACAGAGCCTTCGGCAGCTCCGAGGAAGATGGATTCGTATTCCATCTTGAACTTCTCTTCCGTCATATCTTTGCGTTGATCGTCAAAGTACGACTGTTTAGATACTCCCTCGCGAACAGCTTCCTCATAGCTCATCGCCCATGCAAAGCATCCGCTCTCTCCTGCCGCCATTCGCTTCAGAATATTAATGAAAGAAGTATAGAAGTAGTTGTTCTTCAGACACGCCGATGTGATACTGACAATTTTACTGTCATAATCCTCGATGCCGCGCTGGATGCAGATATCACGCGTCTCGTTCATGATCGGCTTCGCAACGGCGTCCAGCTCATTCTTTGGAATCTCCGGCGCTTCGTCGCAGATCAGGATCTTAGCGCGGTTGCCTCTCAGTGTACCCATTGAATAACTTTCAATCTTGCTCCCGGACTTAAGCCAGCACATACCCTTGTGTGGGTTGATCTGCACAAGCTTATTATGCCGTGAGCCGTTCAACTCACGAACGACGTCCGGATACACCAGAAACTTTTCCTCGATCTTCTTGACCACCAGCACTGCCTGCTCGGCAGTACTGGATATCACAGCGATCAGACTGCCGGGATACAAAACACCAATCGCGATACAGAAGACCGCAATTTCCCACGTCTTACCAGCACCACGATTCTTTACAAAATCCAAGTTTCGATAAAGACCAAACAGCCTCGCGTCAACACGCTGGTACGGCTTCAGCTTGATCTTGAAGTATTCTTCAATAAACCGATCAAGGTGTGTACGCCAATACCAGATTTGTTTAGCCCACGCTTCGTAATTTTTGATTTCCCTGATTTGCGAAGCGCGGTCCATCGATGCCATCAGCGAATCTCCATTCCAATGGATTTCAATGTATATTGATACGCTTGGATTATCTTGTCGATATCGTCATCAGGGAACGTGTACGGATTCTCATCCAAGTATCCTTGCGTTTCGAGCTTAACGATGATTTCACCCAAAGAACCCATGCCGGTTGACTCACCGGGTTTCCGCCGGCAGGCAGCGAAGTTTGAACTCTTCGACAGATCGTCGAAGATCTTCTGTGCTTCCTTATAGTCGCTCGCAGTCCCCTGTCCGCGACGCATCCGGTCTTCCGCAAGGTCTGCATTCAGCGATGCCTTAATGACCTTGCGCGTATAGTCCTGCATGTTGACATTGTCCAGCACGAAGTCTTCTTCATACTGTTTATATTTGTCTTCCATCCATTCGACTTGTTCCTTGGTAAACCATCCCTGCCATGTCTTGTCGTAGTATGGCTTTTCTTTTTCATCTGTCAGATCATGCACAACGACATCTTCTGTCTGGTTTGTTACCCGAAGGTTCTCAACATACTCATATGCATAATTGACATTTTTCAAACCTAAAAAAGACCTCGCCGTAGCGAGGTCCTCTTCCTGTTTTTTCTTTTCCGGAGGCGTCATCGGGTTCAGCCACACCTTGTTATTTGCCAGACTGTACTGAGCTTTCTTCTTTGCGGCTTCCCATGCGGCCTCTTTGAATGCGCGATTGTTGAAATAACAGTATTCTTTGACTGTTTCCTCGTTTACGCAATGCTTCTTTGCACACTCCATGCACCAAGCGTCACGATACTGCTGTGACGCCCATAGTTTATTCGGCGCAAAGCTTTCAAGAGGCTTAATTGTATTGCACTTGACACACAGTTTTGACGGTGTCTTCTTGCTTACCCTTGCCATTTCCTTATCACCTTGTTGTTATTTCAGAACGATCGGATACACACACCGGCGTCCATACCCAGCTTCCATTAGGATTGCTGTAGCCCCCGGCTGTCCGCCGTATCCTTTGCTCTGGGCGTACGGATCCATACCGCACAGACTCGGCACACGTTCGACCATAATGTTCGTTCCGTTCATAATCCCGGACTGGAACGACTGACTCTTATGGAGGTGTCCGACCATAAACACATCGATCGGCTTATTGTACAGGTTTACGCTGTCCTGCGCCATCTTCTCAATGTTCATGCTCTGGCCGTGTGTCAGCATAAACTGATAACCGCACACTTCGATCATCTGCGTCATCGGCGCGTCGTTCTCAATAATCCAGATCCACGACTCATCGTCGAACCGCGCCCGGAGATAATGCATAACAATCCGTTCCATGTTCTCTTCCGGGAACTGTCCAGCTTTCGTGCCGAGCGGTCGAATCTCGCCGTGGTTCCCGCGAACAGCAGCCACCCGGATCGGAAGCTTAATCAGCTCTTCCAGATCAATCAGCCATTGCGTCAGCGTTTCGGCAAGGCGCATCGCACTCTCTACAACACCGTATTCAAGGCGCTGAAGCTGACTGGGCCGCAACAGACCGTCCAGCATATCGCCAACGATCATAATCGTGACCTGCTCCGGTTTTTCCTTCTCGCAGATCTGAGCGATATAATTCATCAACATGGTCATGCGCTTTTCAAAGACGTATGAATTGTACCAGTTGATTTCCTCGCCATACAATCCAAACACCCGGAAGTCAGCGCCGTAATGGAAGTCGCCCATCCCGACAACCAGTTCGCGTTCCCGCTTCTGGTCACTCGGATGATCATCGGTTGATTTCTCCAGCTCGATCCTTGGCAGATTCTTGATGGACTCGCGAATCGTTTCGCAGATCAGTTCTGTTCTGGAGAATTCCCTCATATCCTGACGAATCCCGCGTTGCAGGTCGTACATCTTCTGCCGCTCAACAAAGTTCCTGTCAATTGCCTCTCGATCTTCATCACCGAAATCCATACCTGCGTCACTGGCGATCTTAATCCCAACGCCTGCCTTCCGCAATGTGTCAGGACTGCAAGCCAGATCATATTCGCTCACAATCTCCGACCAGTCTTTGTCATAGCTTCCATTCTTTTTGTCCAGTATCTCCTGAACCAGCATCTGCTTTTCTTTGACATCGAGTTGTTCAATAAACCGACTCAAGTTCCTTCACTTCCTTTAATGGTGGGACCCGGAGGCAACTGACCCTCCTCAGACGCCGATCGTTAGGCCCCACAATCTATATAGAAACTCGACTCATTTAAAATCCACATGATTTTGTTCATTGCTTTGCTGTATGAGTCGAAGAAAAACAAGACGCTCAATCTGTTATGTACCTATAACATAGTTTGCTGCATGCGTCTTTCGTTATGGTCCGGCTGACAAGATTTGAACTTGTAGTTTATTACGAACGGTTTAGAATCGCCGCTGTCTCTCCGATTGCAGCACAGCCGGATATAAAAGCGCCAATGGCGCGAAGTAAAATAGCGAGACGCATAAATTTAAATTTGATTTGGTGGAACCAAACCGCCATACTTTTATTACACATAGATTTGCTGTGTGCGTCTCAACGGTTCGCTGGGCGCTGCGCATCGCCCGGAACCAGTTCGTCAAAGCTCTCTCACCTTGACCTTGTCATAATTCATATCATAGAATTCAACGGTATCTGTTCCGCTGGCAAGTATTCTATCCATGTCATATAACAACCCGATCTCAGTCTCAACCGGTTGATACTGAATCTCATCCTTGTCAATTTCATATCTGCGTCCGTTGTATTCAAATAGGCCATCCGTGTCGACTCGGCACCATTCGCCTCCACGAATTCCTAACCGTCTGCACTTATGAAACTTACTTTCCTGTCGTTTGCGTTGAGGCTTTGGCGCTTCGTACTTCTCGGCCTTCGCGTCCAGCCGATCCGTCATAACCTGAAAGCTTGCACGTTCTTCCAGATCAATCTGATCTGTTGTAGCCCCGGAGGCATACAACATATTATCCACAAACGACGGGCAGTTTGACACAGGGATTTCGCGCTTCGCATGCATAACTTTTTTATAGTCAGTCTCGATTCCCTGCATATCACCAATCATGAAGAAATACGCAACGGAGTCGAGGAAGCGTTTCACTTTTAATTCCGGAGTGTACAGATCACCGACATCGTTCAGCCAGTTGCGATCACAGTAATCCCCCCATTTGACCTACATGTCACAGACGCGTTTCCTCGCCTGCTCCTTGCTGTCAGCGGAAATGATTACCGCCCTTCCGGTTGGTTCAATGATTTTGTATCCAAAAGACATTAAAATCCCTTCCCTATTATTTAATTAATTAAAACAGTAGTTTTGCAGACAAAACCTATGATTTTTAAAAGAATAGCATCGAGTTTGCCTGCGATGCCTGCATTCTTAATTCATGGTTTTCCTTGAGCAATCCCTCAATCACCTCGCGGATCTCATGCAGATACCGCCCTTCCGGGCAGGTAATACAAAGCTCGCCGCAAGGTCCGCAACAGTTATCAATCTCGTTCAGCAGTTCTTCAGCCGTCACAGTATTCCGCTCCTCTTTTCCTTCAACCATTGATAGTGATCAAACACATATTTATACATATCATGAACGATTTTCTGGAATGCGCGTGGCGAACTGTTCTTCATCATGATTTGTTCAAGTTTTTTCATCGTCGTTTCATTCAGCTCGATGATTTCGACAGAGCTGAACCGATGTCCGCATACGCACTCCCGCCTGCGCAAAACATACTGGTTATGATTTCGGCGTGTCGAAAGTACCTTCTGCTGGTCATTCAATCCGCACTTCGGGCAAATCATGTCTCGTCCGCTCCTCTCGCAAGGTCACTAAGCCATTCAATAACCCCGATCGAAAGATATTTTAGCAAACTGTCCTGATTATTGGCTACCCATGTATCGCTGAACAGTTTGATAATTGTTTGTGCATACTCCGGCGTATTGACAGGTTCTTCGCATTTATCCAGCGTTTCATACGCGACACGGAACGCCTTCTTGACCTGCTCCTCTCTGATCATAGAATCCTCCTCAGATATGACAGTCGACCAGATTCACATATGGGTTCGCATCACTCGCAATCCATTCGTCCCATTCCTTTGCGTATCGGTCAGCGTCTTCGGCGGTTTCGTCACTGCATGCGAACCATCCGCATCGACCAGCGGAATGCCATACACCATCCGGAGTAATGAACGCCCACGGAAGCGTCCGGCTCATCTCTTTGATATATTGTTCTTTTGTCTTATACAGGTCAATATAATACTGCTTGCTCCAGATGCTTGGGTATCCTTCTTTTTCATCACCGGCAATATATGTATCCCAGAACTCTTCCGCCTCTTCAACATCAACGTCGTTCTGCGGATACCAGTCATAGTCGTTCTTACGATAGTTCCAGTCATATTCATCAATATCCGCGTCTGCCTTCACGTCATACATATATTCTCTGCCATCAAGCGAATACCAATCCCAGAACCCGTTCGGATTGTGGAAATATCCCCACTGCCCTTCATGCTCTACATAATTATAGGCCTTCAGATACATATCAAACGTCCAAGACGGATTCTCTTTCTTGAACTTCTCAAAGTCTGAGCGAATCTTTTCCATGCCAACCGGCTGAAACACAAAGTAATTCTCGTTCGCCTCGTTATACGGCGCAAGCAGCCGAGCAAAATCAGCGTCATCGGAAAACACCGCTACTGCAAAATGACTCATCCGTGATCTTCCCTTTCCTGTTCCATATTTTGTTCCATCAAATAAATCGGACATTCCTCCGTCTCGCGGAACATGGCATAAGAATGTACACCGGTTCTATTCATCATGTTGTGCGTGTTGCGACAACATCCGACTATCGGACATGATTCATCCATGCACCATGTGATATCGTCGTGAATCCACGCAATCACATTCTCATTCATTGCACAACACCCAACTGTTTTGCCAGCTCTCTCGGGTCCATTGCGGCCACATTCCGTGCGGCAGCTTCCGGGTTCTCGTCAAGATACTTCTGGTACAGGAACGGCGTCGTAATCTTTTTCAGCAGCTTGTTCGCCCTGCATTTGGTTCCGCAGAAGTTTACCTTCCGACACAGGTTGCAGTCCCCGCCGTGCTTCCACTGATCCAATCCGTCATTCGGTTCCAGCGCCTCGTCCCACTTGAATCCCTCATCAACATGAGACTCGCCGGACGTTTCATTCTGCTCCTTGATCTCCGCCAGCTTCTCCCGGATCATCTTCCGGATCTCGTCCTGCCCCTTCAGGTTTGCCCACCCAATGAACGCCGCCATCGGCTCAGTTACCTGTACTGTCACTTCCGCCATGTTCTTCTTCCTCCGAATCTTTATAATAGTCTTCGATTGCTACGCTGCGATCGCCGGCGCAATTAATACAGCAGTCATCGCAAAACGGCGCGATCCATCCGGTAGTAATCCTCGTAGCCGGTTTCCCGCACACGATACATGTCCACGCACTGATGTTTTCGTACTTACGAATAATGTCATGTACGCGCGAGTTCTGTTTAATACCGTTATCGTACATTTTCATCGATCCGTACTTTTCCTTCAGCTGAACAATCCGCCACCGATCCAGATCATCGTCTTCAATCAGCGCCTCACGGATTTCCTCGCACATCTGTTCACCAAATGCCTGATTCCAGCCGTCCGGCATATTGTCCAGCAGCGTGTACTCATAGTCATAGTCCGGAACCTCCGTCGGGTTTCCGGGATAATACCCGCCGTGCTGTGCTTCCGTAATCAGCATCCCGCTGAACAGATTCCACGGAATAATAAACGGATACCGCTCACACAGTTTTTTGTTCTCTTCTTGCGTTCTTTTCATTTATTTCACCATATTGTCCAGTCATAATCATACATCTTTTCATAGTCAGATCCGCACAATGCCTGAACGTCTTCAAGTTCTTCTTCGGCCAACGTCCGAAGCAAATCCCGGTAATGCGCACGGATCGCACGATTTGTACAACTCTTGGCGTACTGCCGTGGTCCCGTCAGATAATAAGCCTGCCAGTATTCATATCCGCCATTCCGTGCATTCGGCCAGTCTTTACTGTTTTGCCGGCACTCATCCTCGTGTAACCGCAGATTAGTCCTGTATCCATTATATAATCCGTAGCCATATTTCTTTTTTAAATGACACTTATGCTTTCGCATCATCGCATGACGGTTAATATATCGAATCACTGACAGTACCCCCTCATTTTTTATTTGGGCATACAACCACTCGGTAATAATATCCGACATTGTCCATTGTCGCCTCAAATGTATACTCACGATCATGGCAGTCGATATCGTGATAGTCACCAACCGCAATATCCTCACAGTATTGCCAACGAATGGTGTAGTCTGCATTATCCATACCAACCACTACACATCGCAACGTAACCTGATCTCCGAAATAGATTGTCGGCCTCGGATTCACAATCTCGATATACGCATACGGTTCAACGGACTCTTCCTCTTCCTCTGTCCAGTCAACAATCTCAAGAGGGCCGAAGACATATTCAAGATCCGTTGGCGTTGCGGCAGGCTCGGCAATCGACGCGCCCAGTATGATCGCCGCTAAAACAGCAAGAATCTTATTCACCTTTACGCTCCTGCTCTTCCAGCCACGCCAATCCCTTATCGGTAATCACAAACGTATCATCGTCATCGATATATCCTTCGTCCGCCTTCCGAAACATCTCACGGATCTGTTCCATATCATACGTCAACGACACTTTCTGAATTTTTCCGTCAATATACACTTTCGCATTAACAGTTATTTCAACGGCTTTTTCCGGCAAATATATCATGGCGCGATGCTCTTGCAACTCGATATATTCCTGTTCGTTGTTTTCCATTGCCATCAACCTCCAAGAAGAAGTACCCCGCCAGCTGATCACACCGGCGGGGGCGGTATGGCATATAAAAGCTGCCAAGTGCAGAAGCCTGAACTTCCGCCATACCGATTTCTGTAAGTTTTTTGAACGACGCGGGGACGGCAGTTTCAATCCGTCGGATCCATGATGGGTTGCATCGCCTTGTTTCAAGCTTGTCTGTCGTCGAACAGAGGCTCGTTCAGTTGGCCCTGAAAGTGTCCCATCGTACTGGCTTTATTTTCTTACACGCCTTTTATAGTCTCGCTGCTTTCGGCTACATGCTCGCCTACATTCATCATCGCAACACTTTCTGTGCTTGGCTACCCGCGTATACTCACTTAACCATGAACAGCCTCCGGAATAACCACGGATGCTTTTCAACCTTATTCTTGATATGGCACATCAGCTCCATGTTCGCATCACGAAAGTTCTTCCGCGTGATCACAACGTCCTTGTTCTTAATGAATATCCCATAGATAAACTTGCTGAACTGAACATATTCCTCAAACGCTCCGCCATGCGCCTCATGAATTTGTTCAAACTTTTCAAGCGCTTCATCATACTGTGTGCGGAACACACTCTTCTTTTCACTCATCTTTGTCATCCCTCAACGACAGCGTCGCCGTCCTGAATCACTTCGGTCCTATCCCGATGCCGCCTGTACCACACAATCGCCCATACAACCGGCACCATATATGCGAATGCGCACCACGACGCAATCGCCAGATATGTGATAATCATTCCCATGTTTTACTTCTACCTCCTACGCTCATGTGTCATCAAGCCGTCCGCCGGTATATTCTTCCCAGTCGGCGTTATTGCGCTTCACGATCTTCCGGACAGCTCGCTTAAAGATCACCTCAAACGTCTGCCGCGTCTTGCCGAAATACTCCGCAATATCCGGAAGTGTGTACCCCTTCATCAGGAACTTCACCGTATCACGCTCCATCGGCGAAAGATCTGTGCGCTCAAT
>Ga0310691_10004357_pt1 | contig 15983 bp, 26 predicted proteins | sample 176DNAGHGlowgp2_FD_203887 | JGI IMG/M metagenome (GOLD analysis project Ga0310691, IMG submission 203887) | Sheep rumen microbial communities from Palmerston North, Manawatu-Wanganui, New Zealand - 1766 DNA GHGlow gp2 (v2) (version 2) | ecosystem: Host-associated > Mammals > Digestive system >...
TATTTAGAATCAGATAAAAAACAACCAGACATAAAGGAATTATCTAATCACACTGGAGGATGGTTATCTGGTATGCATACAACATGCGAATTTGAAGTTATTGGTGCTAATGGAACATCTTATGGAAAAGTTAAATTACAAGATAAAGGATTAGACGGTGATGATGGCAAACCTGTAGATGGATTTGGTCCATGGGATTAACTCTAGTTAAATTTCAAAAAAATAACATAAATATTTATTCAGAATAAAAATATTTATTATTATATAAAGATTATGTTATAAACATAATTTATTATTAATAGAAAAATACCAAATAAAATAGATATGAACGTAAAATTACTTAAAGACCTGGATTTCGTAGCTAAGATCAATGAATGTCAAGCTGTTTCAGAAGCAGGTAAAGAATTAGTAAAGAACTACAAGGCATATTTGTTTACAAATCCTGCATCTTGTGGTATCGTAAATGGCTTCGTACAAGAGGCACAAAAATATGGCTTCGATACAGGTTTAGCTAGTATTTTAGAGTCTGTATTAGGTTTTATAAAGGAAAACAACATTTCTTGGCAATTAGCAAGTGCTTGTGAATCAATTGAAAACAATAAGTCAACATATAATTATATTGCTAAGACAGGTGTTGAACAAGTAAGTAAACTTCTTGAAATGGATGAATCACAAGTTGTTTCTTATATCAAGAGTGGAGCTCTTAAAGGTGTTCAATATATTCCTGAATTCCGCCAAGTTTGCAAACAAGTATTCAAATCAGCAATCACAGAAGCAATTGCTCCTAATTATACATTAGTTAATCCAATTTCTTATGTATATGAAAATGAAGATGGAGATAAGTATTTTGAAATATTACATAAGACATATAAGACAAACAAAGAACAAACTAAAGTTTCTGAAGCTGTATGTGATGATGTAAAATTCAGAAATATCAATGCATTACTTGAATCTTTCACAAATGATGAAGGTACACTTTCTTATTCTTGGAAGTCTGGTTTTGATACATGTCAAGTTGTAATCAAAGAAGCTGATGAAAAGACAACTCTTACACTTACAAAAGGACAAAAGATTAATGAGACATTTGAAGATGCAACAAAGTTCAATGAATATTGTGATACTCTTTCTAAAGCATTAGGAATGAATGAAAGATTACAATTCATGAATATTACAAATGCTATTGGACAAGTATTTGAAGCTATGGATCATGTATTCATTATGGATTGTGCAAAAGTTCTTAGAACATCAACAGGTGTTATTTGTACAATTGTTGAAAGTAAAGACAATGTAACAATGAGTGTTAATGCTTCTATTCATAATGGTACATATACTAAAGATTTTGAATATATGACTGAAGCTCTTAAAGAAGTAACAGCTGTATCAGGTATTGATCTTAAGCATATTTATGAAGAGAGAATAAATGAAGATGTCAAGAAGCAAAATCCTACAGAATATCAAAATATTCAAGAAGAATTAGAAGCTCAAAAGACACAACAAATGGAAGCTCGTAAAAAGAAGATTGCTACATTAGCTGAACAATATAAGAATGATCCTGCTATTATTGCTGTTCTTAATAAAGCTGCTCGTGATTTAGCTCTTTTAGAGAGTTCTGATAAGACACATGAAGATGCTATGAAGAAGACTCAAGAAGAAGCAGAAAAGAAAGCTAAGGAAGCTCAAACAAAACAAGAGGAAGAAGCTAAGAAGGCTGAAGAAGAAGCTGCTAAGAAGGCTGAAGAAGAAAAGAAAAAACAAGAAGAAGCTGCTAAGAAAGCTGAAGAAGAAGCAAAGAAAGCAGCTAAAAATAAATAAATAATTATATAATGAAACATCTAATAGATTTTATCAAAGAATCAATTGAAACAGAACAAGAAGTTCCTACATTGGAAGAAAATTTCAATAAATGGTGTGATGAAATTATCGAATCTGAAAAAATTGAATCACAAGAGGCATTAGATAATTATCTAAAGGAGAACATTAATAATTTCTATGAAAAGTTTGATTTATCCGAAGAAGACAGAGATGATGAGAAATTATTAAAGTTAGCTGAGGGTAAATTCTAAATAATAAAGAGGTAAGTTCGTGAACTTACCTCTTCTTTTTTATTATAACCATTTAGTATCTTTTCCAAATTCTTCATCATCAGAAGCTTTATGCTTTACTTGATAATTGAATAATTCCATTTTATTACAATTCTTCCACTCTATATAATCAGTATATCCTAATATAGATCCAATGAATACTGAAGGACGTTCAGAATATTTGAATATATCATCAATTATTTTATTCAATTCATCTTCTGTATATTGGTTATCTTCAAATGTCTTATGTAATTCTTTAGATTGTTCATTTTCGAGATGACGTTCTCTATATCTTTTTGTTTGAATTGTTACAAATTGCTTTACAAAATCCCAAGAATTGTTTTTATTTCCATATACACAAAGCTTATGATTATTTGGTTGTTCTTCCGGAACACACTTATACCAACCATGATGATATCCCTTTATATAATCTAAATAATCCTTTCCTTGTTTAATCCAATAACTATTTAATATATTACCAATCAACCAGTCATCACATTTCTCATAATATAAATGACTAATTCCTTCACTTAATATAATATCAATAACCTTCTTAGATAATATCATTCCATTACCACGTCCATAAAGATAAAGTGGATAAGGACAAAATGAATTACTTAATGAATATAAATCTGATGCCCATAGAATATTATCATCTTCCATTTTTTGAATAAATGCATTCAATAATTCTACATTTATATATGTTGATGTGTTTGTCCTAAATATATAATCATAATCAAATATCTTATGGGCTAATTTAAATGCATAATATGTTTTTTTGAATGTATTGTTTACATCATCTTCACATTTCAATGTCAATAGATGACTTTGTTTATCATATTTATGCTTTTGAATATTTGGATCACCTCTATAAATAATATAATCTATGTTATTAAATTGGTCGATTTTCTTAATCCATGTTCCTTTTATTACTTGTTCTTGTGTGACAAAAAAATCATCATTACAAGACATTATCATGATTAAAATTTTCTTCATATGTGTAGTTTATTATATTTAGTACTCGAGTTCATTGGAGGGACTCGAATGCATGTTTCGAGTTATATAAATCAATTATTAACATTAATTAATTTCTGTAAAATATGTACAAATCCAATATGCATCGGCAATATCATCAATTTTAGGTAATTGAGCAATTTCTTTATAAGCAGTCTTAAATAAACTAATCATAACTTCTTTAGAGCAATTACCATTTCCACTTGCAAATTTCTTCACTTCCGCAGGTGTAAATATTTTCAATTCGCCAATATTATCTTGATGTGATTGGAAGTATTTGTATATCCTATATCTAATTAAAGTAGATAAACCAGATAAATCTAATAATGACTTTGTCTGACCAGATTGATAAGATATTCCTTCCATTCCAACATAAATCCTATCTAATGCCGAAGTCATATTTGATTTAATGATATCTAGTATATTATCTGTTATTAAAATGTTGTTTAATAACTTGTTTTGTTCAAATTCATTATTATCTTTTGATTCAGATTTTTCTTTTTTATCATAAAGGATATAATCAAAATTATCTAATGTTTCAGAATATGCTAAAGCCTTTTTAGTAACCTTGTTAGTAATTATATAAAAATGCTCTTTATATAATTTATCATTTTCGTATAATTTAACACATATTCCGGTACTATTAATTGATTGGTCAATACCTATATAAAGATCCACGATATTAATTAAATATTTTTAGAATATATTAAAATAGTAAAAGCTCAGTACTATATTCACTGAGCTTTATCCTTTTTATTATATGATTTCTTTTTATGTAATGGTTTTATTTGTAATCCATATTTCATCATGAATTCTTTTGAACTATTATCTGATTTAATTGGACCAAATCTATATAGATTATAGAATATTTTATCTAGTTTTTTTATATATTCATTATATTGATATTTTGTCCAAGAATATTTATCATACCAACCTTCTGATTTAGTAAGGTTAATTATGTCTTTATCAGACATATCATTTTTGATGTATCTAAACATTCCAACAATTAACGAATAAATAAGTGATTTAGAAACGACATCAATTTCTTCATCATCGAAATCTTTATTCATTAAATCTTTAATACTATAAATCTTTGGATCCTTCATATTAATTTAGTTTACTATATTGTTCAGAAATACGTTCAAGAAATTTATTACAATTTTCTACTAATAATTGTGCCTCATCTCTTATTTTAATTATATCATTAAAATCTTGTTCATAACATAAAGTATTGAAATAATCATCAGTTTTATCACGTTCTATAATACGCCATGTTATATGATTTCCTATTATTGATAAGTTATCAAGCGCTTTCTTGAATCGATTACTTATCCATTTATCTACACAATTACCTTTAAACATATTATATAATTTAATTCATAAAAAGTACTTCTTTACCATATGTCTCTGCCGTAAATTTCTCAACCTTACATCCTTTTGAATTTTCCCATCCAGGACACATTAGTATAGCATCACATAATATAACTTGTTCAATATCTTTACCCATATAATAAGCAGTACGTTCAATTGCAAGATGGTTACCTAATGCTTCATCATCAATATGATTTGAATCTATGGGAGATACATAATCATATTTTGGATATTTCATCTGTAAATACGTTTTCGCACATTCATTACGCTTATAAACTGTATCTTCTTGAAATGCAATTGGTAATGATATATATATTTTCTTCTTATTCATAGTAAATTATAACTTGATACTATTTTTTCTGGAATATGCTTAAATAAACACTCTTCCTTTTTAGGTCCCCAATCTTCAACCATAATATCATAAGATACATCTGAAGGATCTTCAAAAGTTCCATATGCATCTACAATATAAATCTTTCCATGAAATCCTTCATTATCTAATATAAATTGAACATTATCACCTATTTCAAATTTTGGTTTACCTCTCATAATATTTCTTTTTTTTAAAATGAAAATGCTGTTGATCCACTATTTATTGTTTGAGTACTTGTATGGATTATTTCATTATCATATATAACTTCTGTTTTTAAATATCCATTACTAAATGTATGAGGAAATTCTATTGATGTCCTAACCTTTAGATTATTTTTTAATTCATTTTTTATAATTTCGGCAGATTCTTTTTTAATTATATCTGTAACCTTTTCTGCATTTATTTCTGCATTTATTTTTTCATAGTTTGTTAAACATTTAACAATATTATCAACACCAACTATCACAAATAATCAATACATATATATTTAATATAAAATAGTATTTAACATATTACAATTTAATCCCATAATGATCAATAAACCAAACCTCTTGATACATCATAAGTAACCAAATAACAAATATATTTGCAAATAAACAAAATAAATAAATAAATGCCATTTGTAATTTATCTTTCCATGTTGGACAAGGTTCTTCAGTTCTTCCAGTCAACCTGTTAATTAAAACACAAATTAATGCTACTAAAAAGGGCATTATACCCCAATACATGAAGCTTTCTTTAACTAAGAATTCAAATGTCATCATAAATAAAATAATTTATTTTCCAGCTTTTTATTTCCCAATCATATTCATTCAATAGAAATTTAATAAGTTTTTTATGTTCTCTATTTAGTTTCCATCCATCTTCTATCCAATTTATCTCAAATCCTTCTTCATTAAAAAGATATGTACCAATCATTTTACAAATCTTCTTTGTCTTAGAATTTTTCCTATAAAGACGACAAACTAAATTATCATCCTCATCATATTCTATAGGTTGAAATATATACTTACCAGATTTAACTGAATTTGTCTTACTTTTTAACATAATTTATAAATCAATAGTATAAGTTGAATTCATATAAGGATTTAACTCAGAACCAAAACAATATATACCATCTTTATAACCAATATAAAATGTTAATTTTGTATTGTTATCTATAACTTTAAATGCAATCTTATTATCCATAAGATCTCTTCCAGTAATCTTGCGAGCTTCAGCAAGTACCGCCTCAAAAAACTCTTTTACAGACTTATCACCACGAGTTCCACCAATGCCACGTTCCTCATAAGTAACAGTTCTATTCACAACTGTACAAGGATAAGAAAAATACTTAAGAATTGTAAAACGATCTGGATCAAATTTCATAATTTACCTATTTATTAATTACATAGATAATATAGTTAATATTCTAAAAAATTCAATATTATTAAAATTTACCCCACGGTGAACAATAATCAATTACTTCCTGAGTTAATTTTTTCTTATATATTTTTTCATACCTTGGTGCATAATACTTCATTATATGTTTCAAATCCATTTCACGAGCTTGTTGTTTTGCTTCTTTATTATTAGAATATAGTTGATGACTATAAGAATCATTATACAAATAATGTTTCAGTTTTTTAATAACATTATCAAACGTTTGAGTATTAATAGCATTCTTGTTCATGCTACTTAAACAATAATTCGAATGACTATCCCAATATGATTTTCCATCTGCATTACCTTTTCTTACAGTTTCAGATTTACGTTCAACTTTAACAACATTATTTGTATTTCTATCAACATAGATATACTTTATAACTTTATCTAACCTTGATTCAGATTTTCCCCATTGACCACCCCATTCATGATAATGATAAAAATATCCAGATATAATTATATATCCTTTATCTTTTTGAAAATCAAACTTAATTGTGTCTTTACTTGCGACAGGAATAAACTCTTCTAATGAATTATCTTCCTTTAATACATAATAACAGTCAAATTCTGTATCTTCAATAATGTCTGCAATTGTTTTACATATTTCTTTACAATTATTTGTAAGTTCTTGTTTTACTTTATTATATTCATCAATAGTCAAAGGTGGATTATATTCTTCATAATCACGGTTTTTATAACGATATGTATTTGTTTCTTCATCATATACATGTGATATCTTACTATCATATCCTTTATCCATCAACTTACGTTCAATAAAATTATTTGTCCAAATAAATTCAGAACTATAATCACTATGATTACCTAAATATGATGGTCTTAAATTTCGTAATTGACTTGATGTAAATAATTTTGAATTTACAAATGAAGCAAAGAAATCATTTACCTCTTTTAACATTTCTTGAGCTTTAAAATACTGTTCAATAAAGAAATCAGCATTCTTAAAGTTATCATAATTTGTTACAACTAATTTATTATTCGTCTTCATTCAAAATATATTTATGTGTGTTAGATTTATACCATATAACCAAAGGATATTTATTTTCAGGGATTCTGCACATTTTTTCGTATTTTTCTTGATAATCTACAATTTCTCTACAAGATTCTTTAATTGCATTCTCTCGTAAGTTTAATAAGTAATTATATCTTAACAAATGTTCTTTTGTTAATTCAATACCAAATACTTTCTTAAATATATCTTTATTATGCTCTATAATATCATTATATATTGAATCTAATTCATCCTTGTCCTTTGCTAAATATGTTAACGTTCCATGCGAATAAGATCCAGCTGTAAAATATTCTTTACGAATATATCCTTTATGATAATTAGCATAATTATCTTCAATATATTCTTTTATTCGATCATAAGGATTAATATAATTGAATGTATCTAATGCATGATAATCACCAAATTCAACCCATGCATGAGAATGACATTCATGATAACCTAAATGCTTATCTATTTTATGTGTTGATATATATTTTTCTGATGTTTTTAAATCTAATACATTATTATTTGATGGGTCAATAATGATAGTCTTTACAATTTTTGTAACACTCTCTTCAGATTGTCCAAAAGATCCTGATGATTGGAATCCATAAAAATAATATCCAGTAATGTATATAGATTTTTTATCAAATGATATTTTTATTGTATCTTTTGCTTCAACTGGAATAAATTCATGAAGTACATTATCTTTATCTAAAATATAATAGCATGCCCACTCATTTCTTAATCGTATAGATATTTCACATAACAGTTTATTCAACTTATTCATATCTATTGATTTAAGTCTTTTATAAGTATTTCTATTATATGGATCTAGATATAAATCATGGCGGGCTATTTCTTTAAACCAGCTATGATTTCCAAAATCATAATCATCAAATATTACATATTTTGGTTTTAATTTTTTTACATCTTCAGAATGTATTAATTTTGACATATAAAAGGATTGAAAGAACTCTTGAATATTCTTCATCCTTTCTTCGGCTTCAAAATATTGTTCAATAAAAAATTGAGCATCTTTGAAGTTATCATAATTTGTTACAACTAATTTCTTTTCCATATTAATATGCCCAACTATCTAATTGATCTTCTATGCATTCACTATGCCAACCACAATTTGGACATATTTCTTCAATATAATCATATTCATGTCCAACATCTGGTGCCCACAAATCAATATATTCTCTTTTTATTTGAGAATCTTCAATTTCTTTTCCACAATATCCGCATTTTCTCATAATTTAATCATCATCATAAGGGTGCCATCCATTACTTACGTTCAATTCAGTTTCCCAATCTTTTACAAAATAATTCTTATGTTCATAGAAGTTTCCAGTTGCAACTTCAAACCAATGTTCATCATGACGTACTCCTTTATATTCAAATGTTTTCCATCTGTCAGTTCTTGTTCCACCATCAACAGTTTCTTGATAAACAATTAAATATTTTTTATCATCAGATATCTTAAATTTATATTCTGTTAATTCCTTTTCAGATGCGAACAACTTAAATAAACCATTCTTAGGATTCAATGAATAAAAACATTTATCGTAGTACTTTTTAAAATATGCTGCAAGTTTTGATTTAATTAATGTTTGATTCTTATAATTATCGGCATTAACTAAATTTTCAATTTCTTTGCATTCCTTTTCATGCTGATTGTTTAATTCAATTTTTTCTTCAAGTTCTTTTATCTTTTGTCCTATGTTATATGTCTTTCCACTTCTATCTTGTGCATAATATTCATCTCTATTTGGCAAATAATGTTTAGAACGTTCTAATAATTCTTTTTCTTCTTTTAATTCTGATTCAACCCATGAAGAATTATAAAAACTTATATCAAATGTTAATTCATAATAAGGGCGTTTAATATCATATTTTATTTTGTAATGTTTAATATATGATGGTTTTGAACACCACTTCTCTTTTGTCTCTTTAACATTTGACACAGTATACCAATATCCTTCTTCATCCTGCAAACGTGCTCCATTTACAATTAAAGGATATTCTTTTTCATAATCCCAACAAAAATCTTTATCATTTAAACTATGAAATTTCTCCAAGATAACTTTACCTGGGAAATGTTCTATTTCGTAATTACAAATTAATTTTGACTTTAGGAATGACAAATAAAATTCTGTCACTTCATTCATTATTCCTAAAGCCTTTTCGTGTTGATTTACAAAATATGACAGATCCTTAAAGTTATCATAGTTAGTAATAACTAGATTTGTCATATTATTTATATCATCCAATCAAAGTTGCAACCTTCTGCATATCCAAAGCAAACTTGTCATCCTCAGAAAGATTATTCTCAAGAATTGTCTTAGCCTTCTTCAAACTAATAATTCGTTCAACATTATCCAACTCAGCCTTACGAGTCTTAACATCTGTCTTCCACTCACTTACCTTATAACCACAAAGTGTAGGCTCCTTTTCATCATCAACAGTTACACCAAGGAACTTCTCTGCCTCTGTAGTATTAGATGTCTGACCAATCAAATAGGTTGCAATCTCAAGCAACTCTTTGATAGTCTTTACCTTACTAATAACTGACCAACCCTGAAGATAACGTTCACCAGTTATGTAATTAAACTTCTTATTAACACACTCATCAATCTCCTCATTGATCTTGTTCAAACTCTCAACCAAATTCTTCTTTGTAATGTTCATAATTTTATTTATTTAAATGTTAAACTTTATTATTTCATATGTTATTTTTTGGGTACAATCTTAAATGTTCTAGAACCCTGCTCAATTTTTACATTAAGTAAATCAAACATCTCAATAGGGAATGTATAACGATAAACTACATAGTGCTTATTATGACGATGCTTACCACGTTTAAATACCTCTATGTTATATCCAAATACATATTTCTCCTTTCCATCTCGTATATTATCTACATAAGCAACTCCAAATTTACTTGAACAACAAAGACACATTCCTCTATAAGAATTACGGAATCTCTCTTTAGCGTTATTTGTAGTTCCATTACCTGTAAGCACTGTAGGCTTAATTCCAAGAATAAATTTCATAATTAATCCTGTTTATTTTCAAAATACTTATTAATGTTTTTTATATAATTAGCATCATCACTAATCTCTTTATCTCCAATATATACATCAACCACATCAAAGAAAAATCCCTTCATTTCTGGTTGAATTGTACTATATAAATCTCGTAAAAACTTAAATCTATTATAAATCAATTCATCAATTGACATATATCTAACTGTATAACGAACACCATGTTCAATAATGTTCTCAATAGTTAAAAGCAATTGATCATTAATTTCATTAATAACTTCATTTTTATCTAAAGAACAAAATTTTACAGTTAATGGAATATAGATAGAAATCATATTATCATCAAAACACGAATAAGTTTTTTCTATTTTAAAAATTTTCCTCATATATTTAATTAATTTACTATTATAATATAGAATCAATTATGTAGATTTCAAAATATAAATGTTAATTAATGATAAATTTATACAAAATATCCATGTCTTAAATCATCATACATATCATTAAGATATTCATTATATGCTTCTTTTGACTTATATCCTAAACGTTTCCAATCATGAATATCATTACCTTCCATATTATTTGAAAGCATATACTGACGTTTCAAACCCTTAAGATTTGCTCGAGCTCCATTAAGTTTTCTGATTTCTCGATTAATCATCTCAGAATAATTCTGAAACGCAGTATTCAAATCCTTATCCATCAAACTGAACTCATAATTATACTTATATGGATTTTCATCAACATATTTGACATCGGACGGAATATTAATAATATGAAATCTTTGTTTTACTTCTGGAACGTTATTAGTTGCTAAAATAACTACTGTAATTTCCTGTCCTGCTGTATAATTCTGTACATTCTCTACTTCATATACATAGAACTCCTTGTTACGAAAACTATAGAGAATATCTCCAGTCTTCAAATTATTAATCTCACTAAGCTTCATATAATTAATCTTTAATATATCCCTGTTTAACAATATACTTATTCAACATATCGCATGCATCATCAAGAGTTTTTGTATTACCAATACCTTCATTTAGCCAACCACTTCCTGGTTCTTTAATGTCACATGGATCATTTTTTGGTTCAACACAAACACTACATAATGATTTATGATTAACATCAAGTGGTTTACGATATCCAATGCAAAGTCTACCAAACATAGTTACCCACATTGCAATCTGATACAAATCATTTTTGTAATAAAACTCCTTTGGAAGTAATTCAACTTTATTCATATGATTAATTATTAGAAATTTACATGACGAAACAACTCGCGAACATCATGATTATCATGAGAAACATTTTTACAAAGCATATCATAATCATGTTGATTAAGAATACGACGTAATTTCCAAAACAATCCCCACTGCTTCCGATAACAAAAATACAATGGATCACCAAGATGAACACCTTCAATATTACTTGTCTGACTAATATAATAATTAGTCAACTTATGAATTAATTGATCTTGGTCAACATAATTAACTTTAACAATTTTCCAATTACTCATATTCTTTTTATTTGATTACAAGTATAATATAGTATTTATTTTCAAAAATTCAATTTTTTCCAATAATATTTAAAATTTTCTTGATAATTGATCAACTAATTTAAGCATAGTTGGTATTCGATATTCTCCATGCATTTGTTGTATATTCAATTTGGCAATATGTGTACCTTCTGTTGTTTGCACATATAATGGTGTTTTTGATTTACCTCTAAATACTTCATAAGATATTTTATCACAATCACCAAATTTAGATTTTGCAACACCATATACAATTTTACGTTGTTCAATTCCTATTAGATAATTATATACATATGCACCTAATCCATCCCATTCTTTATCTCCTAATTTTAATTTAATATAACTATCTACTATAATATAGTAGACATTCTTCCAAAGATCTTGATGTTCTTTAATAAACTTATTAAGTATTTTCTTAATACCTGGAAGTTCTCGTTTATAAAACTCTCCTGGAATATATTGAGATGTTACTTTAGTATAAATTGTATCTGTACATATTGGTTCTGAACTATCTCTATTTTCAAATACAACTAAAGAAGTATTACAAACATCATCTTTATAATATGAATCTAATGCTAATATCATTTGTCGTAAGGAAATCTAAGTTTGTTCTTAATATATTTTTCTCTTTCAATTTGTATTTTATTCCACTCAGTCTCTCTATATTTTATTACATCTCCAATTGTTTCAAGTTTATTAAGACCATCCCAATAATCTACTGGATGAAAATAAGGATTCCAGTTATCATTACAAGCATGTTCAAGTTGTTCCCATGAGTTATGAAATAATCTATTCCACCATGATAACTGTTTTGGCTGAATTCTCCAGTAATAACTTCTAAGGTTTGTAGTCTCTTGAATCCAACACAATTCAATTTTTAAATTTTCATCATATTTCATAATTAATCCAATCTTGATATAATTTCCATTTCAATACCCTTTGACTTAGCAAAGTCTCTAACTGCATGATAATAAGATAACTGCATGTTCTGATCCTGATACCAAATTGCCTCAAGTGGACAACCAATCTTCTTATAATAATTACGCTCCTTAATAGTAAACTTTTTTAGGAACATATTCTCAATTTCTCCCGAACGAAATTTTGATTGAGCTTTATCAATCTCCTCGGCTCGCTTGTTGTTCTTGCGATAATTGAAATAAGTAATTGCACAACCAAAACCAACCATTGCAAAACGTTTCTTCTTATCTTCTGGAACGTGGTCATCATCCTCAACAACAGATTTTAATGAAAGCGACTTGACTGCATCATCGAATATCTCATCAAAATGTTCCTTCAGATAATCAAGAAGTTCAGAAGAAAGACTTTTATTTGATTTATTTGACTTCTTTTTGTAATCAGGATTTCCAAGTTCCTTAATCAACTTAGCTGCCTCTTCCTTTGAAAGAATCTCATTTCGATAATCTTTCTTAGTAATGCAATAGAGTGCCCATCTCTGTCTTGGTGTTGCTGTATTGTCCATGTTTAATAACTTGTTTAAATTACATAATTAATATAGTCTATCTCATGAAAAATTCAATTTTAGACAAACAAAAAATGGAAATTCCCTGAATTTCCATTTTATATATTAATCTTCATTTGATATTTTTTTATCTTTAAAGAATTCTAAAATATAATCACATAGATTATTTACATCATCCTTTTGATATTTGCAAATATTTTCATCATATAATTGTTCTCTATATGACTTTGCAAGCTCACGTTCATTAATTAATTCTATATCTTGATTCTTAACTTTATCTAATAATGTATCATAATCATTTTCAATAGCAAGCTTTTGATTTTCTAAATCATCATATATTTTCTTAAGATTATCAAACTTATTTTGAAGCTCTTTATTGTTTTCTTTAAACTGAATACACAAACTATTCAAATTATTAAGTTGTTCTTCAGATTTAATTCGTCCTTGTTCCAAATCATTATACTTCTTATAAATATCTGAATACTCATTATTCAAATTATTATAAGTTTCATTAAGTGCATTATGTTCCTTTTGGAGTTTATCATAATCAAGTTTATTATCTTCAATAGTCTTTAATAATTCAGCTTCTTTTTCTTTGCGAGCTTGATATTTTTTCTTAAATTGTTCTAATTCAATAAATACCTCATTATATGCTTTATCTTTAGAATCAATATCACTTTCTAATTTCTCAATAACCTTTTGTTTATTTGTGGCTACTGTTTCAAAATTTTCTGATTTTGTTTTTAATTCATTTATTTTCTTTTCTTGTTCTTCAAATTTATCTTTATATTGCTTGTTTATTGAATCTAAATTTAATTCAGCTTCATCTTTTGCAATATCATTACTTTTGAATTTTTCTTTTAACTCTTCGTTCTCTTTTGTCAATGCTTCTATTTGAGCTTTTTGCTCTCTAAAGAATTTCGCTGCATTATTCAAACGTTCTTGAAGTTTTGCATTATTCTGTTGTAATTGTTCAATATTTTCCATTTATTAATAAAATATAATTTAATTTAAAATAGAAAAAGGAACCAAACTAATTCAATTCCTTTAACATATTTATATTGTCTTAATTCTTTTTTGTAATTCAGGTGGGTATTGATTTTTTGTACTAGCGTATAGATTCTTAAAACATGCATCAAATATATATGTTACACACCAATCACCATTATATCGTACTCCACGACCTATACCTTGTATAATCTCATTTGATGTATGCCAATTATACCACAAAGGATATATTTTATTCCTTTCATTTGTTAGTTTATCCATAAGTGAAGGATAAGGCACTTTTAATATAATAATGAACCTACAATCATCTCCTGGTAAGTCTACTCCCGTATTTAGTGTAGGACCTACTAATATCGTATCTCCTGATATCTGATGAAGCTGTACTATACTATATTTCTCTCTAGAACCAGAATAAAGTAACATTCTTTGTTTAACTTCAAATGGAGCATCTTCAACCAATCTTTTAGAAAATTCGTAAGATCCTGTCTGTATCATTCCCTTTTGACCAGCAAACTTTGTCTTACATATAGAATATATTGCTGTTTTGAGATGTTGGAAAGATACTTCACGCTCTCTAAAACTCATTTTGAACTTGTCAAAAAAGTAGACAGGTGATTGTTCAAAATCAAATGTAGAAGGTATGAATTCTAAAAATGACTCATTGACAATAGCATTCTTATGAGTAAATTTTGTAGATGTCTCATATTCAAATCCCATTCTTTGATCATATGCAGCCTTATCACCTATAGTTGCACTAAGCATAACTTTATAGTTTGCTTGATTCAATAGAAAACGCCAAGTTATATATGCTTCATTTGTACATTTGAATGCAACGGATATTTTCTTTGTCTTATTCTCTATTGTGATATCTTTTAAAGAATATTCTGTATTTGTTTCTTTAATTGCTTTACTATAATCAGTTAAATGACAACATAAATTCCTAAACCATGAGCATAACTTATAATAATGTATGTCATCTTCAGAATATGATTTCTTTTGTTGTTTTTTATCAATAAGATAAGATTCAATATGTGATATTATTAATGCAAAACTATCTAATATATTCACATATTTATTAAATGCCTCAATATCTTCGTCTTTTCTAGATTCTATACAAACCCATATTTCCCACAATTTATTCAAATCATCTAACATTTTATCTGATGACTCATATTGTTTATATATACCTGAAACTCCATCATCTTCATCATCATTTTGATTAAACAAATCTCTTTGATAATATGGATTATTATATAATTCTACTAATTTATAAAAATCTTCTTGTACAACAGTAGGAGCAAATTTTAACTGCACAATTTCAGGAATGTTATGACACTCATCACAAAACAATACATCATGCGGAGCAAACATAGGTTTACCAGAAGAATCTCTATTCAAATTTGGATTATTCATTACAAATAAGAATAACTGATATGTCATTATAACCACTTTTGCTTTAAGAGCCTTTTTACGGGCCTTAACATAAGGACAACTTAACGCACATTCATATCCATATTCTGATCTTGTTGATTCATTGAATAAAGCAGACCAAGATAATCCTGCCATCCTGCAATCAGAATTCCTTATATCTTCACCATTCAACTTACAAGTATAATTACCAGTTTGTCCTTTTAT
>Ga0310691_10004358_pt1 | contig 15982 bp, 3 predicted proteins | sample 176DNAGHGlowgp2_FD_203887 | JGI IMG/M metagenome (GOLD analysis project Ga0310691, IMG submission 203887) | Sheep rumen microbial communities from Palmerston North, Manawatu-Wanganui, New Zealand - 1766 DNA GHGlow gp2 (v2) (version 2) | ecosystem: Host-associated > Mammals > Digestive system >...
CATTTTTTTTTTGGGGGGGGTGTGGGTGTGGGGGGTGGGGGCTGGGGGTTTGGGGCTGGGCCCCAACCCCCCAACCCCCAATCCCCAATCCCCAATCCCCAATCCCCATCAGAAAATATATATATTCAATAAAAATAGTTAAATTATTTATATAAAAAAAAATAATTAAAAATTTAATTAATTGTACTCAAAAATAGTTCTATATATCAAAATAGATATGTACAAAAACTATTTTAACTTCAAACAAAAAAATTAGCATTCCAATTTTACTATATAATTCAAATTTTACAATTCATTCTAAAAAATGACAGATGAAATTACTATTAATATTGAATCTTCTAAAGAAGATGTCGCTGATTATTTCTTTAAAAAATTCAAATTAAAAGAAGATATCAAAAATAATTTAATAAAAGAAGATATTTCAGGAGATGTTTTGTATGATTTAGATGATACTGATTTAAAAAACCTTGGATTTAAAGTAGGACCTTTAAAAAAAATGAAAACTTTTCTAAAGGAAAATGAAGATAAATTTAAAGAAAGGCAAATTACTGAAAAAATAACCTCAAATTCTTCCTATGAGGAAGTTGAATCATTTTTTAAGAATTGTCTTAATTTCAGTGGAAATTTAAATAATTTAAATGGTAAAGGATTAATTGAATTAAATGATGAAGAAATTAAAAATTTAGGATTAAATATTGGTCAGTATAAAAAATTTATTAAATATTTAAATTACTTTAAAACATTAAAAGCTGAAACACCTGAAGAAACTGAAATAATTATATCACAGCAAAGTACTGAAGAAGAAGTAGCAAAATATTTTAAAGAAAAATTGAATTTTTCATCTCAAACCATTGAAAATTTAAGTTTGGATGGAGAAACTTTATTTTGCTTAGAAGAAAGCGAAATAGATAAAATAGAAGAGATGAATGAAGATGAAAAATTAAAATTAAAAAATTTGTTAATAGAATTAAAAGGAAATTCTCAACAAACAGAAAAGCCTGAAATAAAAATAACAAAAGAAAGTCAAAAAGAAGAGGTCAATCAATTTTTAAAAGAACAATTAAAATTATCAGAGAAAGCAATAGAATCTTTAGAATTAGATGGAGAAGCTTTATTTGATCTAGAGGAAAGCGATATTGATGGAGCTGAGGAATTATGTCAAGAAGAAAAGGAAAGACTTAAAAATTTCTTAAATTCAGAAAAAGAAAAAGAGAAAGAGAAAGATAAAACTCCAAATAATGCAAATACAGAAGAAAATATAATAAATAAAAATATTCCTAAAGAAGAGGAAACAAAAGTTAATAATATATCTAGGGAAGATAAGGAAAAAGCCATTTTTAAATCTAAAGGAGAAGAAACAGGAAATGATAAAAATATTCTAAAAGTTGGAGAACAAAATGTTCCAAAAAACTTAAATAATTTAGAAGAAAACAAAAATAAAGATAAAAACGAAAAAATATTTGAACAAATAGACAAAAAAGATTTAGATAAAAAAGAAATAGAAAAAAAAGAAAATAAAAATATTAAAGATCCTTTATCTGATGGGAAATTTCAATTATTAGATGATAAAATTAAAGGCAAAGATAAATTACCCAAAGACGGAAAAAAAAAAAAATATAATAAAGAATATGAAGGAGCAAAATCTAAAAATCTAATATTTAATTCATTGCAAAATTATAAAATTCAACCTTTAATACAAGACTCAAATAATAATATTTTTTTTAATGTCTTTTTATTAGAAAGAGATATAAAAAAATATAATTTATCAACATATTATGATGAAAGTGGTATGTTTCAAACTTCATATATTATATATAAACATTATTTTATTGGAGAGCAAATCTACATAAATATATATAATGAAAATGTTATATGTTTATTAGTTCAAATAGCATTAAATAAAAATATTAAAAAATTGTCAATTATGCTTTCAAAAGATAATAAGGAAAGCTATACTGAGATAGAAATAAAATCAGAACGAAATAATTTTTTTTATATTGGCAATATTAATAATTCTATTAATATTTCAAAGAATAGAATATTTTCTAATTATTTAATTTTCTTTAATAATATTGAAGAAAAAACATTTCTAAAAAGTTTTATAAAAACATTTCTTAATAAAATATCAGAAACTAATGTAGAATTAAGTGTAGTAAATATTCTCAATTTCTTCAAATTATGTTCGGAATTTAAATTAGACCCTAAAAACATAGATAATATAGAACCAAGAATAGAAGAAAAAAAATTTAGAAAGCCTTTAAATAAAGAATTATTTTTATCAGGAGATGATATAGAACTCATAACATTAAAAAAAGAAAAAGAAAAATCAAAATTATTAGAATTACTTGTTATTATTTATGTTAATTATGATATACAATTTTTAATGAAATTAATTTTATCTAAACATTCTAAAGAATGTGGCAGAGCATTATTAAATTTATTAAACATTGAAAAAATAAAATATGATGATTTTATATTTAATAATGAAGAAGATCAAAATCTACTTCAAACTAATTTATTATATATTATAGAAAGTAAAGAGGAAATCAATAATGTTATAAAAATATCTAGAGGATTAACAAAAAGTATTAAATTTATTAAAAGAAATTGCAAAGAGATTCATGACCTTTTGGAGAAAAAAGCAGGTTATTTTCATTGGAAAGAAACTAATTATTTATCTTTGCCAAATCCAAAAATAGATGACGATACTGAAGAAATTTATAAATTATTATCAGATATTATTAATTTGTCTAAAGAAAGAAAATATAAAATTATTAATTTTGATGAAATATTTGAAAGTTTAGTTAATTTATATAAAAATGGACACCTAAATGAATTATGTAAATTAGATAATCTTGCGGCTCTTTGCAAATCACAAAAAGTAAAAATAAAACTTCTTGAAGACTATTATAATGCTATACATTCCAAAGGAATGATTTTAATAGAAAATGGTAGATTTAGTGTTGAAGAAATTATAAATTTTATGATTAAACAAGATATCTATTATAGTAGCCCTATAAATAAAAACAATGATAAAAGGGATCCTACAATATTCAGTTTTATTCCTATTACAGATGAAGACAAAGATTATTTAAATAATATTGCTTTAATAAAAAAAAATAGATTATGGGAAATGTATGATTATTCAAATAATGATTTACAAGAACAATTCTATCAAATTATTTTAGAACAAATGAAAAAAATAAGGGATTTTAGTAGTATATTTGAAATATTTCCTATAAAATCTATAAAACAAAATTTTACTTTTTTAATAAATGGGAAATTAAAAGAACTAATATTGACAGTTTTAGATGAAAAAGAAGATATAAATAAAGTATTGGATAATATATTAATTTGTAATTTTTATAATGATCTTGATCTAAAATATATAGTTGAATTACTTCAAATTAATTATGAATTTACTTCAAAATATTTCTTTTATTTATTAAAAAATAAAGATTTAGAATATATTGTTTCAAAAATAAAAGACTTAATTGTTGAATTTTTTATTCAACAAACTAGAGAAGGAAAAGCTAATGCAGAATCTCTCATATCCTTATTATTATTTTCTCCAAATATTAAATTTAGTTTATATGTTTTAAATCAAATGGATAATATGATTGTCAAAGAAAAAGAATTTTATCAAAAAGAAGAAACTCCAAATTTTTTATTATTTAAATTATTTTTTGAAAAATGTGGAGAATTAATAAAAAATAAAGATGTTTCTCAGGGAAAATATCTCAATGAATCTGTATTGATAAAAAGTAAAGTATTAGATGATTTAAAAAATAATAAAATAATATATGAAGTTGCTAATAATTTAATTAATGAAAATAATTCTTTTTATCAAAAAATTTTTGTAGTTACTGACCAGAAAGAAGTTGATGCAAACAAAATATATGATAAAATTAAAAAAAATGTAGATATTTGCAAAAAAAAATTTGAAAAATTTGCTATAATTGAAGACTTCTATAATACTTTCTATAACACTACTAAAAAGAAAATAATTAATTTAATAAAAGAATCATTAAATGAATACAAACAAAAAAATATAAATGAAATAATTAATATAGATGATAAAGATTTTATAGTAAATCCTGATTTTAATTATCAAAAGTCTTTTGAAGAATGTAAAAATATAAAATATAAAAATTCATTATTTTTCATGGCAATATATAGGAAAATGCATGATAATGAAATCATAGAAAAATCAGAAGATGAAATATTTAATGAATCATTAAATAATTATAAAGATACTTTAAAAAGAATAATTCAACATAAAGAAACAAAAGAACCATTTTTTGGAATAAATAATATTAATGAAATTATGTCAACTATTCAAAACCCAAATAATAATTTGGAAGATGAAATAAAATTCATTGAAAAGGAATTTGTTGATTTAGGAAAAGAAGAATATATTAAAAATGGATTATTAAATGACTTGATTAATTTTTCAATTAAAGACAAGACAATCAAATTATTAAAAGGTTTAATTTATTTTATTGATTCATATAATAAAATTAATCAACTTCAAATAACAGATTTCTCTAATAATTTAAGAACATTACTTGAATCAGTCAATTCGGAAGAAGTTGACGGAGAAGAAATCAAAAAGGCTATTGATTTATTATTAAAATATGATTATGATATCAAAAAAGAAACATCTTTAATTAAATTCTATGAATTATTATTAGGTAAAGAAGAAGCAATATTATTTATTAAAAAAATAAAAGATTCAAATTTAGAAATCAGAAATTTAAATGAATTTATAGATGAAAGTGATAACTCTCAATTGCAAACAACAGATATTGATAATTTAATTGATGTTTTTACATTTTTCAAAAAATTAATGGAAAACAAAGAAATAAAAACTGATGAAGATCTCCTTATAACCTTTAGGAAAGAATTTGATAATGATAAAGATATCGTAATAAAATTACAAGGATATTTAAATACTTATGGAGAAATAATTCAATTATTAAAATCTTATGATGAAAATCCAGAAATGACAATTCAAAAAATAAACAATTTATTAAAAGATTCAATAGTAGATATTTATAAAGATGAAAAATCTGATATATTTATATATAAAATAAAATATAAAAATCAAAATGGTCAAGAAATAGAAACAGGAATAAATGAATTAGATGAACTAAGAAACAAAATATTGATGTCAAGTACAAATACTAATGCTTTAAATGATGATGGGGATGAAAAAGGAGAACAAAATAATAGAAGAAATAAAGAAAAATTGATAAATGAATTTGTAAATATAATGGATAATATTAGGCAATTAACAAAAACATTAAATAGTTTACAAAAGTCAGGCTATCCAAATGTAATTAATTTTTCTTTAAAAATACAAAATTCTAAAGTTTTTGAAGAAATTGATGAAAATGAGGAAAATGTTGTGAAAAAAAATTTGCAAGAAGTAATAGAATATTATAATGGGACAAATAAAAATTTCAAAAAATCAATTAAAAATGGATATGAAAACTCCCCATATTTAAGATTATTCTATGGAAAGCAATTAATACAATTACATGAAAGTGCTACTAATAAAGGGACAAATATTACACATTTAATTAATTCAGTAACCTTGAATAAAATTAAAGAAACAAAAATTGATTATCCATATAATTATGAAATAGACAGTACTCAAAATATAATTAAATTTTTAGATAAATTATTTAAGAAAAATGGAGTCATTTTAGATGATATTTATAAAAATAATAAGGTTGAAGAAGGGACAGGCTTATCTCCAGGTTTATATAGAAAAACGAAATCTGGAGACAATTCAGATTTAATTAATAATATTTTAAATATCTATATTAATATGACAGGAAATGTGCCTATAATTAATACTTTATTAATATGCAATGAAGATACAACTATTGAGAAAATTAAAGCATTTTTATATAGAGCACTATATTGTAATAAGCCTATATTATTTTTGATTGCTAATATAGAATGTTTAGAATTAAAAGAAACTCAAAGTATTATCAAAACATTAAAGGCATTATATAAAGCAAAGAATAAATCAATTAATTCATATTTGTTATTTATATATGAAAAAGTGGATTCAGGATTTGCAAGAGATATAGAAAAATTAATTCCAGAAAAAAACCTTTTAAGCAATAGTTTTTTAAATACACCTCAAAAAAAGAATGAAGAATTCGAAAAAATTGAATTATATTCGTCCAAATTTTCTGGTTATGGAAAGACCACAGAAATAATCTATAAGGTTAAAGAATTAGGAGGAGAATATCATTATTTACCAGTTGGAGGCTCATTTACGAGAAATTATGTAATAAATAATTTAAAAAATCTTAATTTAGATTTAAACAAAGGAAAATCAACTTATTTACATTTAAATTTATCTGAAACAGATAATGATGACTTAATGAACGAAGTATTATTTAAATTATTAATTTTAAGATATATAGATTCAAGTGATAAAATATTTTATTTAGGCTATGATATTCATATCATGATTGAAATACCTAAAGGCTTTATTGAATTTGATAAAAAATATAAAATATTGAATTTATTTAAAAAAATATATATAGATAAATTAAACCCCTTAAGATTAGAAGAAAATGCCAATTTTATTAGAGAATCACCAATATCAATTGTTGCAGAGATTTTAGATTTATATGATAACAATCAAATAGGAACAAAAAATATTGATTTAGATGAGCCAATCAAAAAAAGCGCAGAAGAATGTGAAAAAATAATAAATAAACATTTTACAGTAGACAATCAAAGTTATTATCAAAAAACAAATTTCATAAAAATTTTATCTATTCAATTTAAAAAATTTACAAAAAGTATTTATTTCAATTACGATATTGCAAATTCAGATGGTAAAGGAGATATAATAAAAAATGCAAGAATAGCTGTAATAAAAAATTTTATTGATTTAACTAAAGTATTTACACGTTCCCCATTTGATACAGTTTTATTAAAACAAAAAGAATCCATGGATTTATTTGGAAAATATGATGATAATGAGGCCGTAGCCAATGGGGTTAAAGCCTTAGCAAATGAAAAGCAAGAAATTTTTTCTTTTGAACAAATTAAACCAAGCTTAGTATTTTTCAATCAAGATGGAGAGTCATTTAGCATAATTTCTAATAATGATAAAAATGACCAAGAATATCAAAATTTAAAATCTTTATGGAATTCACAAAATCCTAATCAAAATGCATGGAATGAATTAGTCGATTACAAAAATATGAAACATGAAGCTTTTCTGGAACAAATTAAAAATTTATTTTCTTTGGATAAAATGAGCATTGAAGATTTAAAGAAGTTATGCGAAAAATTAGGAAATTATATTTTTGTTTCTGATAATTTTATAAAAATGGTAAGAATTTTATTAAATATTGAAGCTAAGATACCAGTTATCTTAATGGGTGAAACTGGAGTAGGAAAAACAAAATTATTGGAGATGTTAACCACCTTGTATGGAAAAGGAACTCTTAGAATGAAGAAATTACAAATTCATGCTGGCACAACTGATCAAAAAATAGTAGAATTTATAGAAAAAGTTCATAAAGAAATAAAAGAAGAAGGAAAAGAAAATGAATTAACCTGGATTTTCTTTGATGAAATAAATACATGCAATTCATTGGGTTTAATAACTGAAATTATGTGTAACCATACATATTTAGGAAAAAAAATAAATGAAAATTTTGTTTTTTTGGGTGCTTGTAACCCTTATCGATTATTAACGAAAAAAATGAGAGAAAGTGGCTTAGTATATTATAATATGAAAGAATCTAATAAATTAAATAATTTAGTTTATACGGTTAATCCTCTTCCTCATGCCTTGCTTAATTTTGTTTTCGATTTTGCATCATTGCAGCCAAAAGATGAAAAAAAATATATAACAAATACAGTTATATCTATTATTACAAGATTTCAAAGGGAAGGTATAATTATTAATATTAGTGAAAATGAACTACAAAAGTTAATAGATGAAATTATAGAAAGTATTGTTATATGCCATGATTTTATAAGAGAAAAATATGATAAATCTTCAGTTAGTATGAGAGAAATAAGAAGATTTGGAATATTTTTTGAATATTTTATGAATTATTTTAAAAAGATGTATGAATCAACTTATAAAAAAATGAAATCGAGTTTAAATTTAACTTTGTATTTATGCTATTATCTTAGGCTTAATGATAAAGAATATAGAAAAGAATTATCTAATAAACTGAAGAAATTTTATTATAATAGTAGCTTTTTAAAAGTACCTGAAACTGAAATAAAAAGAATAACAAGTGAAATGTCAATAGAAAAAGGTAAAGGAATTGCTTTAAATAGAGCTCTAAGAGAAAATCTATTTACTTGTTATACATGTATAGATAATAATGTTCCTTTGATAATAGTCGGAAAGCCGGGTACAGGTAAGTCATTAAGCTTCCAAATTTTATATAATACATTAAAAGGAGAATATTCCGATAGTCCAATGTTTAGAGATAAAGGAAAATTATATAGATATTATTACCAAGGTTCAGAGACTAGTACTGCTGAGGGAATAGAGCAAGTTTTTTTAAAAGCATGTAAAGCTCAAATTAAAAATAAAAGTAAGCAAATTATAACTTTAGTATTTTTCGATGAAATGGGTTTGGCTGAAAGATCAAGTAATAATCCTTTAAAAGTTATTCATTATTTACTTGAAAGAGACAGCAAAGATTCAGTACCATTTTTAGGAATTTCAAATTGGAAATTAGATTCAGCTAAAAATAATCGTGCTCTAAGTTTAGCAATTACTGACTATGATATTGAAGATTTAGAAGATACGGCCATATCAATAGCTGAAGCTTTAGATGTCGATTTATCAATTAAATATAAGGATTTCTTTGAAACTTTGGCAAGAACTTATAATGAATATATTTTACTTAATCAAAACACTATTAAAGAAAATAAAGATTTTCATGGGAATAGAGATTTTTATTCTTTGATTAAAACTGCAATGAGAGAATTAATAGAAAAAAGAAATGAAATAAATAAAAATGAAAGAAGATTATTAACTGAAATTGGCTTGCTTTGCTTAAATAGAAATTTCGGTGGTTTAGAAGATTCTTCCTCAAAAATAAAAAAAATATTTAAAAATGAATATGGGCACAAATATGAAAAAGATGTAGACTTAGAAGGTAATTTTTCTGTTTTAGATGCAATAAGAAAAAACATTTTAGATCCAAATAGTAGATATTTAATGCTTATATCTGAGGGTAATGATGGAAGTGATATAGTTAAATATCTTCTTGATTCAATAGGAAAAAAATTTATTGAATTAATTGGAAGTAAATATAAAAAAGATTTAAAAACAGGAAGATACAGTGAAGAAATTCTTAATAAAATAAAGTATATTATGGAAACTAATAACGTTCTAATTTTGAGAGATTTAGATATGATTTATCCTTCATTATATGATCTATTTAATCAAAACTTTACTTGCATGGGAGATAAAAAATTTGCAAGAATTGCTTTTGAATATGCCAAAATCTCCTCTGAAGTTAATAAAGACTTTCATGCTATTGTCATTGTCAATAAAAATCAAATTAAAAATTTAAAATTAGATCCTCCATTTTTAAACAGATTTGAAAAGCATTTAGTTAATTTCAAAATGCTATTAGAAGAAAAAGATATAGAAATTGCGAAAAAAATATCTGAATATATTGAAATAATTTCCACTTTCAATAACGAAAAAAATCTAAAAATAGATTTAGAAAATCTATTAATAAATTGCGAACAACACAATATTGAAGGATTAATATTTAAAATAAAGAATAGCAAAGAGAAAAAAAATAATAATAACGAGCCAAATGAACTTAAGGATGAACAAAATTATGAAATAAATATGATTAAAGAAGTATTTAAAAAAATAGTGCCAACATTTTGTCAAGATATAATTGCGTCAATGATGTATTGCAAATTGGATAATAAATTTAAGCAATTAAATGAAATGGTAATTGAAATATATAAAGAATCACAACATAATAATTTTGAATCATTTTTCAAAAAAATGGAATCAAAAAGAAATATAATTTATACTTTTAGCAAAGTAACTGAAAACTTATTCAATGAAGAAAATGAAATAGAAAATAAGTTCGGAATTTTTAGCAAGCAAAACGCTGTTATTGAAAATATTCAATCAATAAAAGAAGAAAAAGAATTAATAACTTTATTAAAAACACTTATAAATAAAGAAAATCAAAAAATATTAATAATTAAATTTTCTGAAAGTGATCTTGGTAAGATCAATTCTACCAATTATATAATTGATAATTTCCAAAAAGAAAATCCAATACTTATTGATAAAATAATAATATTAGTAGTGCATAAACAAAGACAATCAAAAGGGTCTAAAAGTAAAAGAGTAACTCCTGATTATATTTCATTTATTAATGATGATTATTACCATATTTTTATAGATAATTTGCAAGGAAAAGAAAATTCAGATGTTTTCAAAATTATGCAGAAAAAAAATGAAGAACTAGCGAAAGAATATTTAGAAAATTCAAACTTTATAGAAAATAAAATATTCACTGTATTGAATTATATGAAATACACAATTTTATTCGAAACAAAGTCATTGAATTTAAAAAATTATACAACTGAAATTACAGAAAGAGTAATAAAAAATGATAAAATTAAAGAGATGATTAATAAAAATTTAAAAATTCAAGGAAAGTCAATAAAAGGCATAATAAAAGATGCATTTACAACTGAAATAAGTGAAGTAAACGATGTTGACTTCTTCGAGGTTATTAATAGTAAATTAAGTACATATTTTTGTCTATATTTAACAAGAATCATTTTTTATACTTTAAAAGAGAATATTTTAAATCAAATTTTAAATACTAATCATTTTGATATGATAATGCAAAATGATTATTTCTATAAAATTATTCATTCTGCTTTCGAAAAAAAAACATTTAATTTTGTTCCACCTATAAAAATGAATATAAACGCAAACAAAATAACAATATATAATGGTTTGGAAATACCCCAAAGTAAACTTAATCTTGATATATTAATAAAATATATTAATGAGCAAATATATCAAAGATATATTGATAATGAAAATTTATTAAGAAAAATATATGCCAAAGAAGAAAAAAATAAAGAAAATATTGATAAATATTATAAAGAAATTGAAAGATTGAAGGAAAATATTAAAACTGAAATAAATAAATATGAATTTTTCAAAATTATTTATAGTCAGAATAATGAAGAGTTCAAAAGTCTTTTCTTAGAAGAATATTTAAAGTATTTTGTTATTAAATATTTAGAGAAAAAAGAAGTTGATTATAAAATTAATGAAAATATTTTGAGTTTTCTAAAATTAATCATAAAAGTTAAAATAAATGATAAAAAGAACCAAAATTACACTTTCGAAAATACACTGGATGAATTCATAAAAATAATTCTTTTCACCCAGGGATATAAAGAAGATATAAAAAATCTTTTTGATGCTTTTATTATAGTTGTAAAATATTGCGAAAATATAGAAGAATATATGACTAATATATTAAATGAGGAAAAAATCAAATATGAAATTTCTCAAAGAAATAAAAAACATACAAAAATAGTAAATGAAAATTTCTTTAATATTATAGAATCTTTAATAAGGGGAATTCTATTATTTAGCATAGAGCTGAACAAAAAAGACAAAGTAAAATTTTTTGAATTTTTTTATAATTTTACTTCCATTGAAGCTATATTGCAAAAACTTAATGTAAAATTTCATTTATACAGTAAAGAAATATATAATATTAGAACAATAATAAAAATTGAAGAAGGATATAAATATAATCATGAGCAATTTGAGAATAATTATGAGATAATAGTAAATAATTTATTAGAGCAAACTTATTTCTTATATGATGAAAATTATAATAGTTTATTTAAAGCCAATTTAGATTTAAACAAAATATTTGACGAAACATTTAAAATAAAAAATGAAGAATATACTAATTTATTATTTTATATTTTTAGACAACAATATAGAAATAATTATAACGAAGATATAAAAATAAAATTAATAGAAAACTTTTTCCAAAATAAAATATTGATTAAAAAATCAAAATTGCTTTTATCTGAAACTCTTAAAGATTTAAAGCCTGAAATTTATAATGAAAAAAATAAGAAACAAGAATCTCAAGAAGTGCTTGTGCAAAATTTTATGAATTTAACTGAAAATAAAAAATTATCAAAATATCAAAATTTAATTAAGATATATAATAGTATAGATTCCAAAGAATTCAATGAATTATTATTATTCTTCTTGGAAGGACAATGCCAATCTTATTTTAGTGATATTTTAAGTAAGCATAAAAATGAATACACAGAAAAGTGCTGTGAAGAATTATTATTAAAGCTTTCTATAGAATATTTAAAAAAAGCAATTCAATACTTGTATGAAAATAAAAATAATAATGATAATAATTTATTAAAATTATATGCTATTGCTTATTTAAAAACATATTGCTATTATTACGTAGAAATAAATTATCATCATTTTGACAAATGCAATTTCGAAGAAATAAATAAAATACTAAATGACAAAGATGAAAACAATGAATTAATTCGAAATATGAGAAATATTTATATCTGGAGATTGTATTTTAATAAATTCGAAAATTTCGACCAATTTAAAAATTTCGACTTTTCTCAAAAAAATATACCTATGTATAAAGAACTAGCAGAAAAACTGAAATCTGAAGCTGGACAAAAAAGTTATATATTTAAAGAAAGTTTAGTTTCACCAAAAAGTGCTAAGTATTATAAAAAAATTTTCCCAGATATTGAAAACTATTTAATGGCAGAAGAAAATAAAATTGATTTAAACTTTGAAGAGATTAATAGTAATTTTGATTCTTTTTATTGCATTTTAGTAAATAAACTTCTTTCTTATTTATATAGTAATAATAAAAATTTCTTTATTAATAAATTAAAAGATGTATATCAATTAAGTTCTAACAAATTAAATTTAGGTGAAGAAGGTAAAATTTTATATAAGTATTTATTAAATGAGGATTTACTTCAAAGAGAAATAATTAAAAAAATATCTGATGATCCACTAAAACAAGATGAATTTGAAATTTTATTATATTCATTTCGATTTGTTTTTAATACTCAAACTAAAAATAATAATTTCTTTTATAATAATTTATTAAAGAAAAATGCAAGCAAATTTATAAAGGATAATTATATCCCTGGATCATTTCCTTCCATCAATGAATTTATCAAATCATAAAATGATTTATTAGAAAAATTACCCCGAAAAGAGGAAATAGGTTATTATATATGTAAAGATTGTGGATTTTTATATGAAGTTCCTCCTTGCACCTTCCCTATGACTACTGGGAAATGTCCAAACGGACATATAATTGGTGGAGAAAGCCACATTTGTAGCAAGTTTGATATAAGAGTATTTTTAGATAAAAAATCAGATGATGATTTTAAAAAACATTGGAATTACAATAATAATACTTATAAGTCTTGGCATGATTCTTTTCTTCATAAAACTCTAGAAGAATTTAAAAAAGAATATATAGATCAATATTTATTGCAAATGCAAAAAGGCATTATTAGTGATTTCAGAGTTAATGATTTTGAGAAAAATAGCCCAGTAAGGGAACTAAATATTATTTCATATCGAACAATGAATTTTATTTTATATTCATATTTAATGAGTTCATTCATACTAAATTATTTAAACATTGAAGAAATCAGAACTTATCTTGTAGAAAATTTATTCCCTCATACATTATTCGGCATTATCAAAAAAAATTGGGAGTTACTAGATATATCTCTAAAAGATATAGGAATAAATAATGTGCAAATATTTATAAATATGATTTTCGATAAATTGATCGTATTAATGGAGAATTTAGAATCTGTTGATACACAGGAAAAATTTGAATTATTTGAAAAATCAATAAATAATTTTATAGTGGAAATAATTGAGAATAAAGAAAACATTGAAAAATTAAACAGAACTTACGAAGGATTAAATAATGACTTACTAAGTTTTGATCCTCAAAGCTATAAAGAAATCATCCAAGCTAATTTTGACCCTTCAATTTATGATCAAAAAGATTTCCCAGATATTCAATATTATTCTGTGTCAAACATTCATGATTTTAATACTTTTGCAAAAATGTTTAATTCTTCAGAAGAAAAAAAGAAAAAGTATGCTTTAATAAATATCTTAATTAATAAAGAAACTGAATTAACTCAAGATGCTATTAATATGCAAAGTTTAGTTAACATAAATAAATTAGTAAATCTATTACTAAATATTTATTCTTTTAAAATAAGCAGAGAAGAAGGAAAAAAGAAAATTTTAAAAGATGAATTAGAATACATAAAAAATACTTATAATGAAATGAATCCTATTAAAATAGAAAAACAAGAAACTATTATCGATTCATATATTAACCCATTTATAAAAAGTTGGGATAAAATAAAAAGTAAGTCAGTTCAATACAAATGCAGAATTTTACGTCAACTTGAAAAAGGAGAAAAACCCCTAGAAATGAAAATTGATAATGCTCTTTGTTATTTCTTAGTGGACGATGGAGATAAAGACGGCGGAATGTTTTTAGCTTCTGCATACCAACATTTAATTGAGTGGCAAAATCTATTTATTAATGAAATAATTTCAAAAAATGAAATGAAAGGTATTCTCAATAGTTACGTTTCTCAATTAGAACAAGAAATTAATATTGAAGATGCAACTTCAGATGAAATTATTAATATAGATGACAAAACATATCAAACATTTAATGAACTAATTTCAAAAAGCTCTATGAGAAATATTTTTACCAAAGATGATAAAATAAATTATAAAAATTACAATGATATAAAATATAATTTAGATTTTATTGAAGAAGAAATGGGAAAACTTATTCTCCCAGGTATTAAAAAATTCAAAAATGATAAAATTAAATTTATCACTTATCTATTTGAAGGATTAAGAGGAGGAAATAGCACTGTTTTAGTTGATTATAACGCAAAATATAATCAAAGAGAATTGACCGATGATGAAAAAGATTCATTAAGTGATTTATTAAAAAATAATAATAGTAAATTTTATAATGACGTATTTGCTTCATTGCAAATTCTTATGAATGAAATATTAAAAGAAAACTATAACCAAAATTATTTAATCCTGAAGAGCAAGCTTTTACTATTAATACTTTAGTGTCTATTTTTGAATATTTTGAAGCCTTATGTTGGAAAGAAATGCAAAAAAATATTCTTTTTGATTATAAACTTGAATTGTCAGAAGATATCAAAAATTATATAAATGAATATTTCAACAAATTAACAGAAGATAAACTCATAAATAAGGAGAAATTCACAAATGCTTTAAGAAGATTGATATCGAGATCATTGGCTGGATCAAGACAAGATATTGATATTAAATCAGAGGCTGCATTAAAATTATATATGACAAGGGAAGATCTTTGGAGTAAGGAAACTATGGATAATATATTATTTGATGGAGAAATTGATGAAATATGCAAAGATAATATTACAATAGGCCATTGCTTCAATTTATATAATTTATTAGATGGAGATAGTATTTTAAATGCTTTAATATATAGAGCTAAGGAGAATAATAAAGATTCTGATATTAATAATAATAAATTTGATCAAAATGATAATCAAGATGGAGAAGATAATAAAAATGGAGATGATGATGAGGATAATGAAGATGATGAAGAAGAAGAAAGAGATGATAATATATAAATTATTTTTTAAAATAAATATTTAATATACTTTAATATATACTTTATTTTAAAATATTTATAAAAGCCACGAATTATTATTTAATTATTTTTGAATTGTTATTTATTAATTTTAATTATTATTTAGTTATTTTTAATTTAATAATTCATCAAGTAAATAATAAAAATGGGGATTGGGGATTGGGGATTGGGGATTGGGGATT
>Ga0310691_10004361_pt1 | contig 15975 bp, 11 predicted proteins | sample 176DNAGHGlowgp2_FD_203887 | JGI IMG/M metagenome (GOLD analysis project Ga0310691, IMG submission 203887) | Sheep rumen microbial communities from Palmerston North, Manawatu-Wanganui, New Zealand - 1766 DNA GHGlow gp2 (v2) (version 2) | ecosystem: Host-associated > Mammals > Digestive system >...
CCGTAGCTAACGTTATCACGATAAATATTAAATGTCTTTGCAAGATTACTTGTATCAAAAGTTTTGAACCAATGTATAAGTTGCTGAAGTGATACAAGATCAATTAATATAGAAAATACACCACCAGTCACATATGTAGCAAGAGATATTACAACTGATGCACCAATACCCCAAATAAATGACCATCCGAATCCAGAAAGGACAGAACCAAGATTATCACTAGTAACTTTCTTAAAATTCTTTTCAAGTTTATCGCATGCGTCAGCAGCAGCCATAAAGTGCTTCTTTGCATCTGCAAATCTGCCTTTCTGTTTAGCAGCTTTACCGGCATTCATTTCATCTTTATAAACCTGCTTATATTTTTTAGCAATATCAATATATTCTGAAGTAGCACCTTCCTGTATAACAAGAGCATCTAAATTAGCCTCTTCCTGTAAGCAATATTCATTTAGATTTGCACTGATCAAAGCATTTACATCCTGGCATTCTTCATATGATTCTTTAACCTTTTTCTGGTCATCGCATTTCTTAGCTGCCAATTCAGCAATCTGCTTAAGGAATTTACCAGCTGTTTCCAACTGGTTCTTATAAGCATTCAAACCTTTTGATAATTTATCTTTATCTTTAATAAGTGATTTGAAAAGATTGATTATACTATGAATTGAAGCAATTACAGTTCCAGGATAACCAACTATTGCAAGAGGTCCTAATGATGCGAGAGCCATATTAACAGATGACACCAAAACAGCAATAAAGTAACCACAAATAGCTGAACCTAAATTGTCACTGGTAACTTTCTTGATATCTTTAAGAATATCATTAGCAGCTGCAACCGCTTTGTTGAATTCTTTCTTTGCTTCTGTAAGTTTTCCATCCTTATAAAGCTTCTTACCAGCTTTAAATGAATCTTTGTACTCTGTAAAATGCTTTTTGAATATATCCGTATATTCTGTATTAGCACCTTCATTGAGTACCATGTTATCATAATAACTATTCAACTCTGCTTCATAAATTTCATCCAATCTCTCTGCAAAGAAAGGATCTTCTTGTGCTAAAGCGAGTTCTAAAGATACCTCAACTTCAGGAACAGATATCTCTTCGACAGCTTCTTTTACAGGTTGATTAAAAGCATAAAATCTATTACCGTAAATCATAATCTTTATTCTCCTTTTATTTATAATTTTTATTGCAATAATCATCAATAGATTTATTGATTTTATCTTCTATAGATTTAAGTGTTGCTTCTGGCATCTTCTTTTCAACTATTGCAGCAAATACTTTTTCAGTTCTGATATATTGCTCTTCATCGTTAGTTAATTTTAAGAAATCTTCTTTAAGCTTATTCATTTCTTTAAGCTGTTTCTCAACTGTCTTTTTAATTTCTGGTTCAAGATTAGGTTTACTTAATTCAAACTCGAGAGAGTGAATCATAGTATTCAATCTTTGAATATTATGAGGATGAGAATCTCCAGCAAATGAATCTATATTTGCAACTTTTGCATTAGCTAAAAATACATCACCATATGGTAATTGACGAATTATATCTTCTGCAGGAAGCAATGTCTTTTTTAATTTGTTTAACGCAGTATATTGTTCAGGTCCATAACCATATATAGTAGCAAACTTATCCCCTATAATTTCATCATGTCTTTTGAAAGTTAATTTCTGGACAAAATCAAATGGTTTATCTAATATTCCCCTAACTTTCAATATATTATCTGTACCACCAAATAATAATGAACCTATAGAGATAGTTGTGCCTTGTATTAGACGTATATATGCCATTGCTATATTTATCATTACATCTTTAAACATTCCAATTCCAGCATTAATGACTCTAAAAAATACATTATCAAATAACTCAGAATAATTTTCCATAAATTCTTTTTTAATTTTTTGGAATACATTTGTATTCTGAACAGTTGATGATATACCATTAATCAATCCATTAATATTTTTTGGATCTTCCACTACAAGTAATGCCTGTATAATTATTTTTATTACCCATAAAACTAGCATACAGTTATTACCTAACTTGACATAGTTGGAAATAACATCAGAAAAGTTATGACCTATTTCGTGTAATAGAATTGCAACAATCTCAGCATCGGTGAATTCGGGATTTAATAATACCCCACTGTAAATAGCAACAACTATGACCAATCCATTCTTATCTCTAAATCTATAACCATTTTTTTGATCAGCAATGACCATCTTTTTTAATTTATTGGTAACTGCTATGTCAAATCTAGTAGCAATCTTGTATGTAAATGCATTGGGAATATTCTGAGGAATAATATTAAGGCTAAAGTAATCCATATTGAATTGCTTTTTAATTGCATCTTCAACTCTTTTGATATCTTTAGTGCCTATCATATTACTTCCAAGTTCATAATGCTTACGTAAGTCATGAATTGCACTTTCAAGTTCAAGTAAAGCTCTAGTCTTACCAAAATATGCTTCATTTAAAAATTCAGCATGCTCATTAATTGCATCTGTATCTATGCAATTTTCAATAAACATTTTTACATCTTCGGTAATAACAGATTCGTTTATAATGCCATATTTATAAAATTTATTACCGTAAATCATAAGAACCTCCATTATAGCTTAATTATAAAGATGTGAAATAAAATCCAGAGAGTATTATACTCTCTGGATTAATATTATTTATACTTCTTATTACAAAGATCATCAATCTGTTTATTGATTTCTTTTTCAAGTTTTTCAGTAGTAGCTGCAGGGAATTTCTTCTCTACAACAGCAGCATATACTCTTTCAACTTTAGCGATTTCATTATCATCATCCCTGATCTTCATAAACTCTTTCTTACATTCTTCCATCTCTTTAATCTGTTTCTCAATAATCTTTCTCATCTCAGGATCAAGATTCTTCTTACTGAGTTCAAATTTAAGAGATTCTATCATAGTATTAGCTCTCTGAATTAAATGTGGATGACAATCATGCTTGAATGAATCTTTTGTTAATTCTTGAGTATACTTTAAAACCATATTACCAAATGGAATTTTTGATAAAAATTCCTGACTTGGATATGTTTTTAATGATAATTTAGCCAATACAGTTGCTTGTTCAGTACCATATCCATATATAGCAGCAAATTTATCAGCAATGATTTCATCCTGTCTAGCAGGATCTTTTTTAAATTCATCTGGTGATGATTTTGATTGGCTATTAATAGTCTGCTGACCTATAGACATTCCAATGAACCCTGCAAATAATGAGGCTACAAATAATTTGAAGTTAAATCCAAAGTCACTAAGTTTTCCACCTACATATTTGAAAAAGCTTTGAACTTTAGTGCTAGGCTTCTCTTCTTGTTTTAATTTGGCCTGCACTTCATTCGTATTATAATCCAATATATCATATATTTTAGATGATGCACTTAATGCAGCTTCAGCCATAATAGCTTCATACCATTCATAGTTGGCAACTTTGATATTATTAGATATTGCTGCTGAGAAGTTATGACCTATCTCATGTAATATGATAGCAACTATTTCAGCATTAGTAAAGTTTTGGTCAACTAATATTCCGCCCGATAATGCAACTATAATCAAGAATCCATTATTCTTTTTATAATGATATCCAGTCTTCTGATCGGCAATAACCATTTTACTAAGCACATCATCTTTAATAATATCAAAACGAGTACCTATTGATATAGTATATGCATCCTGTACTCTAGTAGGAATAATACTTAATGTAAAATAATCCATACCAAACTGTTGTTTGATAATATTTTCAATCCTCTTAACTTCGGGTGTAGCAGTATAGTCTCTCTTGAAACTATAATCTTGTCTGAGTTCTCCTATAGCTTTTTCAAGTCTAATAAGATTATCAGTTTTACCAAAGTAAGCTTCATTTACATAGTTAACGTGCTCTAATATAGTACTAGGAACATACATACCTGTAGTTTCATTTAGTATCATATTATTTACCTGCCTTATCTTCAATTCCTAAACTATTGTTAGATACTTCTTTCTCTTCTCCCCATTTCTTTATATATCTAATGGCAAGTGAGAAATTATGTTTATTAATGTATAATATCGATTTAATCTCTTCGCTTATGCATTTTATTTGATATTCACAAATATGTGCTATATCTGATAATGCTTGTTTAGGCACATCAATATTTTCTCCCCAATACCACATGTGATTGCTATTTGATGCAGCAAGTCTCCTATTTGCATTAAGTTTAACACCTAGAGCATCAACTTTTCTTTTAAGTTTCATAGTTGAATCTTTTATCTGAATTATGTTCTTTAATATATTTTCAGAATCTGATAATTCGGATCTTACACCATCACGTAAATCAACTAATCCTTTTTTACTAGATACATCTACTTTAATAATTTCGAAAAATCCATTCTCTGTAGAATCTTTATTATCGTTCTTAATACTAGGTAATTGTTCTAAATCGTCTTTAAGAGTATAATATGTGCTACTTATTTTTGAGGATATATGAGTCACAGATTTGTCATATATTTTCTTATAATCGCCTACATATTTATTTAGTACTTCTTGTGCCTTTTGTTTCATATCATCGATATCATAATACTTAAGAAATTTACTATAGCTTTCCCAAATGTCTTGGACTAAATCTAATAAATCATCAATCGTATTGTCTACCTTTATATACTCGATTTTAGAAATATTCATAGCATATAAATATTCAGATGCATTTTCACCTGCTTTTTCTTGTAATGCTGATTCAAAGTTAATTATATTTGCTCCATCATATTGAGATATATCTGAAGCGGAATAATTGAACTTTCCATTTATCTTACTATCAATAGCATTTATAATTTTATTACCCAACTTAAGAACTTTGAGTTTAAGTATATCTATTGCATGCGAAATGGCATCTACGAATTTATTTAACATTTCAGTTATTTTTGTAGTGATAATATCATATACATGCTCTACTTTTGCATCCAATTTATTTAAGGCTTTATCTAAATCTTCTTTTATCACTTCATCTGAACTTTCTTTACAAAATTCAGAAAATAAACTCATGCAATTATCTATATCAATTGATATAGTATCAGTTGATTCAAAAACACCATATTTATAAAATCTATTGCCATAAATCATAGTTATTCTCCTTATCTAGCATATTACTAAGATGTGAAATTACTTCTGATATTCTTTTACTAAATTATTCAAAATAGTAATATCTTGTTTGAGACTATCTTTAATCTCTGATATCTGAGTACTAATGAGATTGGTAAACTCTTCACTAAACTCATTTAATACTTTACCTTCAGATATTAAGATTCTTGTAATCTCTTTACCTACTTTAGTATTAGGACTATACTGTTCATATGCAGAATAGATATCTCTTCCTGATATAAGTTTATTAATAATCTCGGTATACTTAGTAAGTGTTTTACCATAACCATTAATCATTGTAGAATATCTTTTACAAGTCTTTAAATCTTTATAGATATCGGTATAATCTTTCACAACTATATCTACCATAGTCTCTGAATTATCTCTATAATACTCAGGAATACTATCACTATTTTTAAATCCATAATCCTTTAATTCAGTTGATGTATTTACAGTTATCTTAGATAACTTATATGCCTTTTCATCATCAGATATGGCCATTTTAACGATATCTGATACTTTTCCGTGTATTTCATCGAAATCTTCAATAATTTCGATAAATGGAACTTTAAGTGTCATAACTCTATCTAAATTGGTGTAGTTATAACCACTAATCTTAGTTTCAGGTAGATTATTCTTAGTAACTAATCTAGTTACAGCATTCAATCTGTCACTATTAGACAGTCTAGATAACTCACCGATAAACTCTTCAAACAATGCTACTAGAATACCTACTCTAGAATCTAATCCAGTAAGTGCTATAGTAGTAATCTCTTTAGGATTATTAAATAATCCATTTTTTAATGAAGGAAGATTTATATTTAAATTAACCTTCTCTGTTATTGGTTTCTCTTCTATATCTGACATTAAATCTATTATATTATATTTCATATTATCCCCGCAATGTAAAAAACCAGGATAGTGATAAACACTATCCTGGCATAGTTTTAATTAATTAGAAATTGAATAATGAAGCAAGTTCTGTCTGGAAAGTACTAGACTCTGTAACAGGTGCTTCAGGAGCAGGAGCTTCAACCTTAGGTTCATCTGTAACTTCAGGAGCAGACTCAGTAGTAACTACTGCTGATTCATTCTTAGCTTCTTCTTTAGCCTTACTCTTAAGAGCTGCAAATGTAGCTGCCTTAAATACAACACCAAATTCGAAAATAAGTCTTTTAACGTAAGCTGCTTCGATAGCACCAACTACTGCAGAGTTGATTCTTGTAGCTACTGTAGCCGCCTTAATATAAGACTTGAATCCGTTATCTGTATTGGCCTTCTTAGTCTCTTTAATAAGAGTATCAAGAGCAGCTTTTGTTTCATTATAAGGTTTCTTAATATAGTCAACAAACTCAGAAACAGCGTTTCTAGAAACATACTGCTTAACGTTATTAGCTGCATAGTCCTTTGTAAGCTTAATCTCATCCATAACAGCTTTCTTAACTGCATCTCTGATCTTAGCAGCATTAGTATAATCAGACTCTGCTAAACCTTCAATCTTGGAAAGGCACTTCTTACCATAAATCTCTTCAACATTGATTTCAGCAATCTTTTCAGGATCATCCTTAGCAGCTCCAATAGCAGCGCATACATCTTCTGTAGCTCTCTTAACAGAAGTAACCAAAAGTTTAGCAACTTCATCGTTAGTATCGATACCTTTGCCACTCCATCTGTCTTCTTTAGAAGCTTTGATGGCCTCTTCAAGATCCTTAGCATTGAGTTTAGTCTCTTTAAACTTAGATACCTTATCTTTAACAAAATCACTAATCTTCTTCTTTACTGTTGCACAAAGATCCTGGAATTTCTGCCAAAGTTCACGGAAAAACTTAGCAATCTTATCCAAAACAACTTTAAGCTTACTCTTATCATAAGCTGCTTTAACCTTATCACCAAATTTACCTTCTGCTTCAATGCATACAGAAAGTTCATATATACCGATTTCTTTACAAATATTTGTAAATGATTCCTCAACAGATGCAATTGTATAGAGTGCATGCTCTTCAACGGAAGCATAAGCAGGAATTACATTGATGGGCTGTGTATTATTTAAAATAGATTCCATTTTTATTACCTCCATTATTATTAAATTCCGAATACAGATTCACAAAGCATATCTGAAAGAGCTGCATATACAGCAGAGTTATTCTGAACAGTTGTCTCATCAGCTTTAGCATTACTACCCTTAACAGCAGCAGCAATCTCGGAGTAATTACGTCTAGCAATCTTACATGTGTTGCTAACGATTTTACACTCGTTCTGGAATAACTGTAATTTTATAGTACAAAATGTAGCTGCACAAGTTCTTCTAGCATTCTTCTGTTCAGTAGTTTCATCAGGCTTAGCTTCAAACAATTTCTCTTTACTGGAAAGCTTCGAGAAGATATCCTTCAAGTTGCTACCAATGCCACCAACAGAAAGAGCTTTCTGGAGTTCACCAAATTCATTCTTCATAGATCCGAGTTCAACAGGTTCAACTTGATTCTTTAAATCGCTTGTTGAATTATTATATTCTTCAACAGTTGTAGGAATTTCTATAAACTTCACAGCAGTGTCAATAAGTTCTTTGCAAAAATCTTTATATTCATCAAATGAACTATCATCTAAGTCACCACTCCAAGCTTTTTCCATCAATGCTTTGGCCTTATCAGCAGCTTTCTGATAATCACTAAGAACATTGAGTTTATCTGTAGCTTCTTTATATTTCTTAAACCAGATATCTTTGGTTGTACAACTAGCAGCCTTTGGATCGTTGATAACTTTGCTATTAACTAAAGAAGCAGTCTTCTCAAAGAAATCTTTAAGCTTATTTGTAATTGCTTCGAATGCTTTCTTAAGAGCTTCACCGAATTTCTTAAAAATGTTTTCTGTTGCCTGTTCTGTAGCATTATTTGATGCAGTATCAGCAGCAGCTGTTTCTTCTTCTGTGAATACAGCAAGACCATTCTCTTTATATACTTCAGCAAAGTCAAGTTCTATTACACCTTCGAACAGAGCACGCTCTGTCTTAGCACATTCGATCATGAATGTGGGAATGTCCATGGGATTAATTAACTGTCTAGCAGACTCTGTATAAACACCCATTTTTTTATATCCTCCTTAAATTATTTTTAATCTTATTTATTTAAACGAATCTCATCCAAATAAGACCCATTTATAAATATGTTTTGTCATTTAGAATAAATCATCATCACCATTTACGACTTCTTCAGCAATCTCATTGATGTCGTATTTCTTTGATTCTGATTTCTCCATTTCTGTAGCTTTCTTAGTTGCTACAGAATCTTCAATAGCAAATTTATTAGAGATATTTCTAAACTTGGTTGCTATCTTCATCTGCTTTTCATATGCTTTCTTTCTTCTCTCTTCATCAATATTATTATTGTACTGAAGTTTGTAAGCATTCATTTCAAGCATCTGTGCTTGTACTAAGAAATAGTCTGAAATATTCTGTCTTGCGCTATAGATGTAATAAACGATTCCTCTGAGGATAGGTACAAAGCATTTAATAATAAATACTAAAGCTCTAGCACCACCACTAAGAATATCACCAAAGAAGCCTTCGTTAACACTCTTCTCTTTTACATCATGGATAACTACTTCTTCATCTTCACCATTCTCAATCTCAGCAGGAGTAAAGAAAGGCTTATCTTCAATTTCATTATCCTCGATAGATGCTTCACTAACGATTCTCTTAGCAAGACAATATTTAAGAGCTAAATCAAAGTCAGTATTCATACATCCCTTATTGAAATCTTGAAGAGATCTAAATAAAAGATGATTCATAGTCTGTCTATAAGCGACAGTATCTAATGCAATATCAAATGTATTAGCACTAGGAGATTTTACATACTCAATGCAAGTAGCAATCATAAATGATACACTATTTACAATTGAGAGCGCAATGTTGTTATACAACAATGTAGGAATAGGAGAACTAACAGCAAATGCTTTCTTAAATTCTGCTGTTCTCTTTTTCAAATTATCTATAGCTGTGCTAACTGTATCGATACTAGTAGTATTCTCTTTATACTGAACCACGATATCATGAATCAATGTGATACATTCTACCAACTGATCATAATTCTGAATCTTAGTAATATCACCCTTAGACTTAGCTATAGTTGAATAATCAATCTGATCTGCCTTAGCTACAATTAAATCATATAATTTAGAGGTAAGTGCTGTAAGCATCTGAGACTGATGTTCATCAGTAGCTTCAGCAATAGCTCTTAATGTAGCTCGATCAGAGTAGTCCATATGCTCACGCATAACTACTTCAAATTCTGTACAAACCATTTTCTTACCCCCTGTTAGTAGTAGACATGATATTTATAAGTTTCTTCATCTCAGAGTCACTCATCTCTTTACGAAGAGCAGTAAACGAATAATCCTGGAAATACTTATCATCATTATCAAGTAAGAATCTAGCAACTTCAAGTGCTTCATCTACAATAATAACTTCCATGAAGTTATAAGCTTCCATGATCTGTCTACACTTAGCTACGTTATATAAATCGATATTATACATTGTATTCAATCTATTAACTTCTTCTGCACTCATAACAAGTGAAGTTATAGCAGCAGCTGTGTTAGCACCTTTACCAACTAATCTCTTCATAGTAGATTTATTTGATCTTACCTGTAAAGCTCTCCAGATAGGAGAAGTCTTACTAAGCTTAGAATTTCTCTTAGCTTCAATTTTAGCCTGATCAATAGCAAGTAAGAAATCTTTACAGAATCTAATCTCACCAGTAGTAGCTCTCAAGAAGTTCTTCAAGTCAACCTTATTCTCTAATGCTAATCTTACTCTATCAATAATCTCAACAGAATCACATCCAATAAGTCTAGCCTTAACACCAGCAACAAATTCATCAACCACATTGATATTTCCAGAAGACTTTCCAACAACTGTATATCTTACAATCATCATTGAAGGCTGTAACTCGTTAGCCTTCTTAATATCTGAATCAAGTAACTGCTTCTGTAAGTACTGAGTATTTGTCTGGCTTAAATTATTAAGATACTCCATATATTTGATCTCGGTCTCATCTTGTTTAAGACTAAGATTTGCAGCATCAGTATCAACTTTGTGAAGGTATTCTTTAAACTTGATGGTATTACTCATCTGCATACCAGTTCTCTTACTCTCTGATTCCATTGCTCTATACCAATCTTCAGGAATCAATACTGAAGTATATCCTGTGCTACTCATAGGATCAGGATAAATTACAGTTCTCATATTAGGCTGCTTAATGTTGTTATTAGCTTCTGTGATAGCTTTGATGTTTAATCTTCCGTCATATCCATTTGATAATTCGTAAGATAATAATGAACTCTCACTAAAGTTAGAGATAGGATAGAATGTATTATTTCTCTTACACTCATCAATCATTCTCTGTCCATATATCTTACTGTAATCAACTGACTCTCCGAAGATCTTGTTATTAACAGCAACGTCAAGTCCATTACCAAGATTTTCAATGTAATCAAAGTAATCATCCATTGATACATCACCACTGATATTGTTGTGCCACTGTTTAATGACTTCAACACCAGAATTACCCTGTAAAGATGCAGATGCAAAGATCATCTGCAAAGTAGATACACAGTTAGATTCTATAGCTTTCTGTATCATAACAGCCGTGTCTGCAGACAGAGATGTACTGCAGAGAACTGGGAATGACATTACGAGGTCTTTAGAAGCGCTCATGATTGAACTCTTCGTAAGATAATTAGCTTTAGTTTTCTTCTTTTTATCTTGAGAATCCTTAGCCCCTGTATTTACATCCTTAACAAAGCCAACTATATTTTTCATGATTGCTCCGATAACGGCAGCATTTTCATTCACGCTTTGCATAATAGGGAAAACCTCCTTTTCTAGTAATTATAAGAGTGTTAAAAATATGTATTATTAATATTTATATATAAAGAGACCCTGGAAACATTTATATAATTCATTATATAAGGAGGTATTAAGGATCTATGGATGATAATAATTATAGTTCAAATCAACGCTCTATGAGACCTGATAATATCGTCTCTGGTTATACTCCAAAAGGCATTGGTTTGAAGTCTGATTATTTCTCAGGTGTCACTCATTCTGTTGGATTGTTCGATAGAGATGAAGTTGATCTTGTAAATAAGAGATATAGATTTGGTGTATATACACCAAGTGACACAATTCATACTTTAAAAGAATACCTTTTCTTTACAAAACCAGATTTAAATATCTATCCATTAAATCCATACGGAAATAAGAACGGACAATTTAGACTAAACAAAGGCTTACAAAACGAGACTTATTGGATGGAATTGCTGGATAAAAATCCAGAAGTTTTTTATTGTCTCCAAGATACTTTGTCTAAGAACAAAGATCACTTTAATCATCTATTGGAGAATACTTGTAAAGGAAATTTATCTATCCCTGGATTGACATCAGAGATGGTAGAAACTCCTTCAAACTTATACGGTATTAATTTCCAGTATCATGGAACTGGTGAAGCATCTGATGATTCATTTGATTTCTCATTAGAGTTCAAAGATGTAAAAGGTTTACCTGTCTATAATTTCTTCAGAGCATATGAAGATTATGAAAGACTTAAACATCATGGTTCATTGGAAACTAATATCGATTACATTATCAACAAGATTCTCTATGATAATTATTCAATATTCAAGTTCTTAGTAGATGAGGATGGAGAAACTATTATTTACTATGCACAGTTATACGGTGTAACTTCTAAATCATTACCTAGAGATGTATTTGAAAATACTACATTTGGTGATGGATTAAGTTATACAATAGATTTCCATGCAGCATTCTTTGAAGATATGAGACCTAATATCATCAAAAATTTCAATATGCTTTCAAAGGATTTCTATAACTCAAGAAAGTATCAGGTAGATATTTATAATGACACATTGGATAGAACCGATGGCAGAGCAGCACAAGCTGCTTATATTGTAACTGATGCTACAACTAAACAATACAAATTAAAATGGAGAGGAGATGATAGATATTGAGCACTCCTAATGCTGAGACATCACAATGGAATATCAGTACCGATATCTATGATATCTCATCAGCTATTGATAGTTTAAAAGCTAGATATGTCGATACTGAAGATGAGACTACTCTTGCTCTTGGTATCTTTGGATTTATTAGTGACGTAGAGGCTAAGAAGATTCAAATTAATACAATCATAGCAGGAGAACTTGGAAACGAAATGTTTCCTAACAGAGCTAAACTTGATAAGAATATCATTACTCATGCAATGTATTCTAATATCACCAATATTAATGCGGTTCCTGCATCAATGACTGTTGATATAGCAATCAGAGAAGCAGACTTAAATGCTTATATGAAAAATGATGAGTTTATATTTGATAAGACTTGTCCTATTTTCATTGGTGATTATGAATTCCATTTCGATTATGATATTATTTTAAAGAGAAAATTAAAGACTGGTACGACTACATATTTCTATAATGCTACTTATGATATGGATGATATTAATGAAATATCTGAGATTAGGTCTCCTTATCTTGACCAGCCTTATACAGCTAACTTCAATAACTTTACATATATCTTCTTAAGAACTGTTATTCATCAGGTATCTATAAATATAATAGAAGATAAGTTAGTCAGTGGTTCTATTATTGATAATAAATCATTCAATTTCTCATTCACTGACCAGTTAGCTACATTTGATGTATATATAACAGAGAATAGTGTAACTACTAAGCTTAAACCTATTCTCTATGGTACACCTGTAGAACTTTCTATGAAGAATTACTGTTGGTATCTTTATATGTCTGATACTGATATAAGAATTGGATTTGATACTAACTCTTATCTTCCTGGATTGAGCGCAGAGATTAAGGTAGTAGTTCAGACTACCAAAGGTTCAGAAGGTAACTTTAGTTACGCTGATGAAGATGATGACAATGGATTCTATTTTGATATTGAATCTGAGTTATACAGCTACAAGAAGATTACTTGTTATGCATCTCCTGAAACAGACTCTGGTAATGGTGCTGATAAGAAATCTATTGATGAATTAAAACAGTTGATTCCTAAGATGAGTTTGTCTAGAGGTTATATAACAACTGAGACTGACTTGAATAACTATTTCAACTTGATTAATACTGATGAGAATAAGATGCAGTTACAGAAGAAGATAGATAACCAGCTTAGTAGAGTATGGTATAGCTATCTCTTATTAAAAGATCAGTTTGGAAATATTCTTCCTACTAATACTATGGATACTAGATTGAAACTTGATGAATTTATGATTCAATCTGGTGAGCATAATTCTACTTGGATGCTTCCTGCAGGAACAGTAATTAAGTATGATAAAACATTAGGTTATGCATTTCCGATACATGAAGAAGACTTACCTGAATTATATTCGGATGAGTTCTATGCCGATGGTATATATTATTATAGATCGCTCTATAATATTCTTCTCAGCACTGATCCTTTATACTGCTCATATTATCTTACAATTATTGATACTTATAGCTATTTCTCTAATGAATGGATTAATGAGAATATGTTTATGGGATTCATAGTAACTACTAATCATCTTACTAGAAAATTATTAACAGATAAGAACGATTATAATTTCGAATTTAAGATTAGACAATCTGTAACAGAGGACTTTGGCTTATATACATTCGGAACCGATGATCCTATTAATAATATGAAAGTATTTATGGTAGTAGACAAAGGCGGAGTACCTTATAAGTACTTCGAAGCTGATTTAGTTAAGGCTGACCAGCAGATGTATGACTATACATGGAACTTCAAAATGACTACAGATAATGAATTTGATTCTCAGAATAATATCAAGATTACTAACTGTCATGAACTTGGTTCTGGATTAACTAGTCCTGGTTATTTTGAAGATAATGCTACTGCTAGAATCTATATTCTTGGTAAATTCGAAGAAGAGTATGGAAGATATACATTAGATACTATGATTCCTGGACTTGAAGGCTATACATTAATCAATATCTATTCCGTAGTAAATGGTATAGATTATTTTAATAACTTTACAACAGTTATGAATACTAGGGTTATTAAAGTTGGTGATGGCGATGATGCTTATTATAATATCCAGGGTGTACCTTTTGTAGGAGCTCATTACTTTAGTGATGAAGAGAATGTATCGTTCTTCATTCATGAACTTACAAAGAAGAAGAGTTATATTAATCACTGTCTTACATTAGTAGAAAACAATATGGATATTGATTTCAAGTATTTCAATACATATGGTGATTCTAAAACTTACACTATTGGAGATCAGGAAGATACTCCTCTTGGACATATTGATATTACTATGAAATTTAGAGCTAAACTTGTTAATACTAATGACGTACAGACTAAGAAAGCTATCATTCAGTATATCAAGACTAATATTGAAGACCTTAATAAATCTGGACAGGATTTACATATACCTAATCTTGTACATGACTTGATGGAACAGTTTAAAGATTTGGTAGTTTATATCGAATTTATGAATTTCAATGATAATAGACTTGGAGTTAATCACATCGAATTAAAAGAGATTGAAAATATTCATACTGTTCCTGAGTTTATTTCTGTTAGAAATAGACTAAATGAAGATAAGACAGGTATAGAACCTTGGATAGATCTCGAAATTGTATTATAAAACTAATTCTAGGAGGAATTTATAATGTATAAAGATTTCGGTTTGAAAGAATCTACAGCAGCTATTAATGAGATTGCTGAAGAGACAGCGAAGAAATTTAATGATAATAACCAGAGAAAAATAGAAGAAGCTAATGCAGCAGGATATGAAAGAGATCTTGTTGTAGAATCCAATAAGTTTCTCAGAGAAAGAGCACAGACATATCATGATGCTCTTACAGAAAAGCTTTTGTCTTCAGCTCTTAAGGGCATTTATATTACAGCTCTTGAACAGACTACAGATATGGATGCAGATGATTATAAACTTGCTGAGAGTATGGTTGACAAGTTTATTGCAGAGAATGGTACTTATGCTATTCTTAGAAAGATGGAAGGTAAAACATATCTTCTCGATACAATCAAGGAAGCTGTAGAAGATGCAGTTGCTGATGCAGAAGAAAAAGCAGATGATTCAGATAAAGACCTTGAAGAAGTACCTGCAGAAGTTAAAGATGATATGTTTGATAAACTTGAGAAAGAAGAAGATGTAAACGATGCTGTTCAGGTTATCTCTAATAGAATCGCTGCAGCTGAAGAAGAGTTTATCAAGAAGAATGCTGAAGATAAGCAGAAGATTGAAGATATTGTAAACGATATCAATGATCGTATCCAGGCAGTAAAAGATGATGTAACTAAAGATGAAGAAACAAAAGAAGACATCGAAGAAGGTTACAGAATCGAAATGAATAGAAAGGTTAATCATATATATGAGAATAGATCTCATACATTGTTTGACCATATGGTTCATGAAACTGCTATGGGTATTTCTAAGGATACAACACTCAAAGATATCTATAGTGAATCAGGTAAGATTGATATTGCTAAGGTAGTTAAGTCATGCAAATGTATGTATGGATTCTTAGAGTTCGTTAATACCATTCAGCTTGATAAGGTCAACGTAGACTATATCAATAAAGTAGTTAAAGATATGGAATAATAAAAAATAAACCAGTGGAGTTAATACTCCACTGGTTCTTTTTATTTGTTAGCAACAGTTATTGTGAGAGTAATATAACTTAAAATACATTTATAATATGATATAGCTGTAGCAGCTACATTCTTACGTCTTCTATAATTAGGACTATTCTCATCTAACCATTTAAGAATAATCTGTTTCATCTCTAAGA
>Ga0310691_10004362_pt1 | contig 15974 bp, 11 predicted proteins | sample 176DNAGHGlowgp2_FD_203887 | JGI IMG/M metagenome (GOLD analysis project Ga0310691, IMG submission 203887) | Sheep rumen microbial communities from Palmerston North, Manawatu-Wanganui, New Zealand - 1766 DNA GHGlow gp2 (v2) (version 2) | ecosystem: Host-associated > Mammals > Digestive system >...
ACGTTGAGGGTTAGCAGGTGGAGTTTATCGATAGGATAGTTCATAATAAGCGGTTGATGTCGATTCTGACTGCAAAAGAACAAATAAATTTTCATATATGCAACTTTTTGGGAGATTATTTTACTGATAACCCGAAAACTCACTATCTGATATCGATATTGTTCTATAAAAGCAGGACTTTATTTGGACGCTTTTTGATTCCGTCGATTTCGTCCCATTCAAAGTCGACAATTATCTGTTGCATTCTGAAATTGTTTGCTTATCTTTGCATACCGTAAATAACAATGAAAAGACTACTATATGGAAAGTAAGACAACAGGTTACCAATGCAGGATGTACGATATGCCGGTAAAACGGTATTGTCAGACGATGGATTTGAAAAACGACGAAGCGCTGATTGCCAAGTACAAAAAGGCCCATGACCGTTATCATGCATGGCCCGAGATCAGGGAAGGCATTCGCGCCGTAGGTATTCTGGAGATGGAGATCTACATCCTCGGCAATCGCCTGTTTATGATTGTGGAGACCCCTCTCGACTTTGACTGGAAAACGGCGATGGCCAAGCTTGCCTCCCTGCCACGACAGGCAGAGTGGGAAGACTATGTGGCCATGTTCCAGGACTGCGAGAAAGGTAGTTCTTCCAGTCAGAAATGGAAAATGATGGAAAGAATGTTTTATCTTTACGAATAATTTTGTACTTTTGCAGCATGAAACGATTATTGATGACCTTGTGGGTATGTTGCGGCATGGCCGCAGCCTTCGCCCAGACTTATCAGGTGCCCGTGTCAGAACAGCACGAGAAAATGCTGACGGGCAGGTATCAACCTACCTGGGAATCGCTAGAGACGCATCAGACGCCAGAGTGGTTCCGCGATGCTAAGTTTGGCATCTGGGCGCATTGGGGTCCCCAGTGTGTGGAGGGTTCCGGCGATTGGATGGCTCGTTCGATGTATATGGAGGACAGTCGTGAGTACAAGTGGCACGTGGAGCATTATGGCCACCCATCAGAGTTTGGCTTTAAGGATGTGCTGCCTTTGTTCAAGGCCGAGAAATGGGATCCGGAGGCACTTGTGGAGCGCTATAAGCGTTGTGGCGCCAAGTATTTCTTCGTATTGGGCAATCACCACGACAACTTCGATCTCTGGGACTCTAAATACCAGGAGTGGAACTCTAAACGGATAGGTCCTAAGAAGGATATCCTCGACGGATGGGCCAAGGCGGCCAAGAAGGCAGGGCTGCCGTTCGGTATCTCGTTTCATGCCGACCATGCGTGGACATGGTATGAGCCCGCCCAACGCTATGACATCAAGGGACCGAAAGCTGGCGTCTATTACGATGGAAACCTGACAAAGGCCGACGGAAAAGGCAAATGGTGGGAAGGACTCGACCCGCAGAATCTCTACCAGCAGCGTCATCCGATGAGTTATGACTCTTGGAGCAACGGAAAGGTGCACGACCAGTGGGGGTGGGGCGAAGGCGCTTGCCCGCCGTCGCAGGAGTTCGTCACCAACTTCTATGACCGTACCCTCGATGCCATCAATCGCTATCATCCCGACCTCATTTACTTCGACGTGACCGTGTTGCCCTTTTATCCCATCAGCGACTGCGGACTGAGGATTGCCGCACATCTTTATAATAAGAACCCGCGAAGTGTGGTGTTCGGCAAGATCCTGAACGACGACCAGCGCAAGGCTCTGACGTGGGATGTAGAGCGCGGCGCGCCCAATGAGTTGATTGATATCCCCTGGCAGACCTGTAACTGCATCGGCAACTGGCACTATAAGACCAGCATATACGAGAAAGACGGCTACAAGAGTGCCGAGACGGTGGTGAAGCAGCTCGTGGATATCGTGTCGAAGAATGGCAATCTGCTGCTGAGCATCCCCTTGCGGGCCGATGGTACCTACGACGACAAGGAGGCCAAGGTGCTCGACAACCTCGAAGCCTGGATGTCGGTCAACGGCGAGAGTATCTTCGGAACTCGCCCTTGGGTGAAATTCGGCGAAGGACCTGTTGCAGAGACAGATATCAAAATCAATGCCCAAGGCTTTAACGAAGGAATGTACAGTAAACTTGATGCCCGCGATGTCCGGTTTAATCAGACAAAGAAATATCTCTATGCAACGGCCCTTGGCTGGCCTGAGAACGGAACGCTCGTCATCAAGTCGCTCGCCAAGGGAAATCCCGATTTCAAGAAGACCATCTCGAGCGTATATCTGCTGGGATATGGCAAGCTGAAGGCTCAACAGACCTCCGAGGGGCTGAAGGTGGTGTTGCCAAAGCCATGCAACGAAATCGTTCCCGTTTTGAGAATCCAGAAGTAATGTCATTACAATGATGAAGAGACTACTGCTTATACTATTCACTATTCACTCCGCACTATTCGCTTCCTCTCAGGAGGTGATCAGTTTGTCAGGCTCATGGCAGTTTGCGCTTGGCGATTCAACCAAATATAAGGATTATGTGTTGCTGCCAGGTTCGATGCAGACCAATGACCAGGGCTTCCCTGTGACGGTGAACACCCGCTGGACGGGTTCACTCTACGACTCCAGCTACTATTTTAATCCCTATATGGAGAAGTATCGTCAGGAAGGAAACATGAAGTTCCCCTTCTTCCTGACGCCGGAGAAACACTATGTAGGTGGGGCGTGGTACCGGCGTAGCGTCTATGTGCCTGAGTCGTGGAAGAAACGGCATGTCACCCTCTATTTGGAGCGTCCGCATATTGAGACCACAGTCTATGTGAATGGTCAAAAGGTGGGTAGCGACAATTCGCTTTCCACTCCGCATCTTTTCGATGTGACCGACTATATCCAGCTGGGAGCACGGAATACCATCGAGGTGTTTGTCTATAACGGCATCGACCGCGTGGGGGTGGGGCAGGACTCTCATAGTGTGACGGATCAGACTCAAGGAAACTGGAACGGTATCGTGGGGCGGATGGAACTTCGTGCCCAACCCCAGCGTCTGCGTATCGACAAGGTCAAAATCTATCCACGCCCCTCAACCAGTTCTGTCCGTCTGCAGGTGGAACTTCAAGGTCAGTCACCTAACTTCTCATTCTACGAGATGGAGGTTATGATTCAGCAGGAACAGCGTGACTCTGCCAATCTCTATGTCACTCATTTCGATATAAATTCCAACGTGATGGATGTCGAGATGACGCTGCCAGGAGGGGTGTCCTTGTGGGACGAGTTCCATCCCAATCTCTATCGTATTGGTATCGGCGTAGGCGATGATTATTATGAAACAACTTTTGGCATGCGTGAGGTCTTGGTGGATGGAAGGCAGATTATCCTGAACCATCGTCCGATCTTCCTGCGGGGCACGGTAGAGAATTGTTGCTTCCCAGAGACGGGTTACCCTCCTACGGATGAGGCATCATGGCTCCGTATCTTCCGGAAATGTAAGGAATACGGTCTCAATCATATGCGATTCCATTCCTATTGTCCGCCTGATGCGGCTTTTGCTGCAGCTGATAAGGTGGGCTTCTACCTCCAGCCAGAAGGTCCTTCGTGGCCTAACCATGGTGTGAAGCTGTTGGCTGGACAGACGATTGACTGGTATCTGCTGCAGGAGAGCAAGCGCATCGTTGACACTTACGGCCATCACCCCTCCTTTATCATGATGGCTGCAGGCAATGAACCTGCAGGCAATTGGGTGGAGTATTGTAACCTCTGGGTCAAGGAAATGAAGCGTTACGATTCCTCTCGCATCTACTGCGGTGCTTCCGTCGGTGGCGGTTGGGCTTGGGATGATGGCTCCGAGTATCATGTCAAGGGTGGTGCCCGCGGACTCGACTGGGATCGTCGTGCCCCCAGCAGCGATGACGACTACTACAGCCAGATACTCCGTCCGCGCAACTATAAGGACTCTGTTGATAACAACTCGCCTATCATCGCCCATGAACAGGGACAGTGGTGTGCTTTCCCCGACTTCAAGGAGATTCCCCAATATACTGGTGTCTATAAGGCTCGTAACTTTGAAATTTTCCGCGACTTGCTCAGCGACAACGGCATGGCTTCTCAAGCTGAGAAGTTCCTGATGGCGAGCGGTAAGTTGCAGACACTCTGTTATAAATATGAGATTGAGCGCAATTTGCGCACAAGCGACTATGCGGGCTTCCAACTCTTGGGACTGAACGACTACAGTGGCCAGGGTACTGCACTTGTCGGGGCTCTCAACGTTCATTGGCGTGAAAAGGGCTACACCAATGCCAACGAGTGGCATCGGTTCTGTTCACCCATCGTGCCATTGGCGCGTTTCCCCAAGTTTGTCTATACTACTGCCGACAGCTTGGTAGTACCAGTGGAGGTCTATAACGCCATGTATGGTAATATCCGGGGGGTGCGTATTTTATATTATATTAATGATGAGGCTGGACAGGTGTATGGCGGTGGGCAACTCTATTCTGGTGACATCCCGTTGGACAAGCATACGCCCATTGGTGTTGTTAAAATGGCGCTCGACAGCATTGAGGTACCTAAGAAATTTACACTGACCGTGGCGGTTGCCGGTAATCAGTTTACGAACCAATGGAATTTCTGGGTTTATCCAGATACAGTGAGTACTGTTAATCATGATGACATCCTCATTGCCGACTCGCTCGACTCCAAAGTCTTGGAGACTCTGAAACGTGGTGGTAAGGTCTTGTTGACGGCAGCAGGAAAAGTGCGCCTGGGCAGTGATGTCGTACAGCATTATCTGCCTGTGTTTTGGAATACCTCTTGGTTTAAGATGCGTCCGCCTCATACCACAGGCGCCTATATTGACCAGCAGCATCCCTTATTCAGACACGGCTTCCCCACCGATGACTGGGGCAATCTGAATTGGTGGGAGTTGCTGAACAAGGCTCAGGTGATGAACCTTCAGGACTTCCCGAAGGACTACCAGCCGCCCATCCAGCCCATCGACACATGGCATATCTCCCGTAAACTGGGTATGCTGGTAGAGGCGAATGTGCTTAGGGGCAAGCTGATAATGACAACGATGGATATCGCTTCTGATTTGGATCACCGTATCGTGGCGCGTCAGATGCGCGAAGCCATCCTTTCCTATATGGACAGTGCAGACTTCGCCCCTTCGCTGACGCTTAAACCAGAAGTTATTCAGAATCTTTTCACGAAAGACGGTCCGAAGGTCAGCATGTTTACGAAGGAATCCCCCGACGAACTGAAACCCAAACTGAAATAAAGATATGATAGCCATTTATACACTCACCTCAGCACTTCACGACGAGAAAGCCGTCAGTGCTGTGACTAAGACGTTTCTTGAAAGCCTTGGTGTCGACTACGTCCTGAAAGGTAGCGACTATGCTGACTATGGCAGCCACTCGCTCAGTCTGATTTATGTCCGTACTGGTGGTACTGAAGGTATCTTCAAGAAACTGCTCCCCGAACTGTTGGAGAAGTCAGGCCGTGCGCCTTTCTATCTGTTGACATCCGGCAAGAGCAATTCCTTGGCGGCTTCAATGGAAATTCTCTCTTATCTGCGCCAGAACGACCTTAAAGGTGAGATCATACATGGCAGTGCCGATTATATCGCCAAACGCATTGTGCTTTTGGCAAAGGTCGGAGAGGCGAGAGGATTGCTGGAAGGGTGTAGGCTTGGTGTGATTGGACAACCCTCCGATTGGTTGATATCCAGTCAGGCAGACTATGCTGAGGCGAAACGACGCTTGGGCATCGAACTGGTGGACATCCCCATGCAGGCTCTTTTGGATATCCTTGCTCTTACACCAGAGAGGGCTTCCCAGGAAACTTCCGATGTGGAGGTGATCAAAAACGCTCTTCCTGGTGCCAATAGAATATATCTGGCCTTAAAGGAACTGATAGCTAAGTATCGTTTGCAGGGCTTTACCTTGCGTTGCTTCGATTTGCTGACGGAGATAAAGAATACTGGTTGCCTGGCCTTGGCGAAGTTGAATGCAGAGGGTTTCGTGTCTGGTTGCGAGGGTGATGTCCCTGCCATGCTGTCGATGATGATTGCTCGTTCACTGACGGGCATTTCCGGTTTCCAGGCCAACCCCTCCACCATCAATCCCGAAACGGGAGAGATGGTGTTCGCTCATTGTACGATCCCATTGAATATGGTGGAACGCTATGAACTCGATACCCATTTCGAGTCAGGTATCGGTATAGGCATCCGAGGCTATATGGCTCCGGGGGCTGTTACGATATTCAAAGTCTCTGGTGATCTCTCGCGCAGCTTCATTGCTGAGGGCGAACTGATCAGGAATCAGGCCAAAACAGACCTCTGCCGTACACAGCAGGTTATTCAATTAGCCGAGAAGTCACAGACTTCCTATTTCCTGACAGAGCCTATCGGCAACCACCACATCATCATCCCCGGACGTTTCCAGGCGATGTTGCAGGAGCTTATTTCACCTGTATGACGAGATACTTGCTCGTTGACCAGAAGAGCTGCGGGTCGGTGATGCGGAGGATATACTGCTTGTTGGCATCGCGCTCCAGCGTATAGGCGCTGGCAGGATGAGTGGTCAGGATGTGAGCCGACTTGCTGTAGAGTTTGATCTCCTTGTCGATGCGGATGTCGATCTTCGTGAAGTAGCTCTTGTCGAAGTCGCCCTGCAGTACCTTACCCTTGACAAGTACGTTGTGCTCCTTCAGTTCCTTGCTGGTGCCAAAGACAAACCAAGCGGTGTTCAGCTGCTTATCTTGATTTGAAATGGTCTGGGCCTTCTCAGTGTTCTCGGCAGTCAGATTGCTGACGTTGGTGCTCAGGTCGGCCACCTGCTCATCGAGTTCTGCGATGTGGATATCCTTCTTGTCGAGTTCCTCGCGGAGCGTCTGAAGCTGCTGGTCTTTCTTCTCCATCTGCTCGGTGAGGTTGTCGATGATCTTCTTCAGCTGTCCGCCCTTCACGCTACTCTCGCGTACCTGCTGCTTCAGCTTGTTGATCAGTTCCTTGTTCTGCTTCATAACCGACTGGATGAACTGGAAATTCTCCTTGATGCGCTGGGTGGTGTTGGTACCTTCGCCCTGCTTGGCGAGCGTCACGCGGTTCTGGGCCTCGGTAATCTCACGGAAACCCTCTTCGATGTCACTCAGCGTGGTCATCATGTCGTTGATCTCATTGTCTTTCTGCGAGATGATCTGCTCCAAAGAGTCGCGCTGCTGCTGTGCAGCTTCCTCTGCTTTCTTCACACCTTCATTACAACTTCCCAGTGCAATCGCACATACGGTCAAGATAAATAGCTTTTTCATACCTTATTTATTTATAATTATACATTTCACTGTTTTACTCCTTCTTTCCTTCCAGGATGATGACAATCTCACCCTTGGGCTCTTTCTCCTTGAAATGGGCAATCACCTCGTCGAGGGTGCCACGTACGCTCTCCTCATGGATCTTCGAGATCTCACGGCAGACGCTCACCTGACGGTCGCCGCCGTATGCCTCGGCAAACTGCTGGAGGGTTTTCACCACCCGATAGGGCGACTCGTAGAAGATCATCGTACGCGGTTCGTCCTTGAGCGACTCGATCTTGGTCTGGCGACCCTTCTTTTGGGGTAGGAAACCTTCGAAGGCGAAACGGTCGCAGGGCAGACCGCTCGACACCAGGGCGGGCACAAAGGCCGTGGCCCCCGGGAGGCACTGCACTTCGACACCTGCACGGACAGCTTCGCGGACGAGGAAGAAGCCCGGGTCGCTGATACCAGGCGTGCCGGCATCACTGATTAGTGCCACATTCTCACCGGCCAGCAGACGGCCGACGATTCCAGCGGAAGTACCATGTTCATTGAATTTATGATGCGACATCAGCTGGTTACGGATGTCGAAATGCTTCAGGAGGATACCCGAAGTACGGGTGTCCTCTGCCAGCACAAGGTCTACCTCTTTCAAGATACGGACGGCACGAAAGGTCATGTCCTCCATATTGCCTACTGGGGTTGGTACAATGTACAAAATACCCATAACAGGGGGCAAAGTTACAAAATAGAAGTGAAAAGTGAAAGGTGAAAAGTAAAAAAATGACACTTTTGGCACAATTTTTAATTTTTAATCCTTATTTTTTAATATAATTAGGAACTTATTCGTAACTTTGCAACGATTATGACTGAAAACTTAGCAGGAGAGGCTCACCGTCCTGGGAGAATAGAAGTGGTGTGCGGCTCGATGTTCTCGGGCAAGACGGAGGAACTGATCCGCCGATTAAGACGTGCGCAGTTCGCCCGTCAGAAAGTGGAGATCTATAAACCGGCTATCGATGTACGATATTCTGAGGAGGATGTGGTAAGCCACGACCAGAATCATATCCTCTCTACGCCTATAGACTCCTCAGCCAGTATTCTGCTGCTGTCGAGCGATATCGACGTGGTGGGTATCGACGAGGCTCAATTCTTCGATATGGGTCTGGTCGATGTCTGTAATGAACTCGCCAACCGTGGGGTACGTGTCATCGTGGCTGGCCTTGATATGGACTATAAGGGTGTGCCCTTTGGTCCGATGCCAGCCCTCTGTGCCATCGCCGACGAAGTGACAAAGGTGCATGCCATCTGTGTGCGATGTGGTAATCTGGCCTACGTCAGCCATCGTAAAGTGGCCTCCCAGCAACGGGTGCTTTTGGGCGAGACTACGGAATACGAGCCTCTGTGTCGTGAATGTTATCAAAAAGCAATACAAGAAGAAAATGAAAGAAAAGACCATCACGCTTGACCGCCTGGTACGCTGGGTAGGAGCAGGCCTGCTGATTCTGGGCATCCTGCTGTTGATTAACTATCTGAGTAGTGTGCTGCTGCCGTTTGTTATCGCTTGGTTCTTCGCCTACCTGCTTTATCCAATCGTGAAGTTCGTGGAGCGCCACATGCACCTGCCCCGTGCGCTGAGTATCATCCTGACGCTCATCCTCGTCGTTGCCGTTGTCAGTGGCATCGTCTACCTCATCATCCCCCCAATGATTGAGCAGTTTGAAAAACTGGGTCAGTTGGCCAGCGACTACATCCGCAAGGAGGCCCATATCGACAGTATTCCTGGAGCCATCACCCAGTGGTGGGTGGATAATCAGGATGAGATAGGTGACTTCTTCCAGAGCAGTACCTTCACAGATGGTCTCAAAACCGTGATGCCCGAGCTGTTCAGCGTGTTGGGACATACCTACAGCATCGTCGTGAGCGTCGTTGCCTCGTTTATCACCTTATTATATATGTTCTTCATCCTGCTCGACTACGAGTATCTCACCGATAATTGGATTCGTATCTTCCCCAAGAAGGCGCGTCCTTTCTGGTCAGAGCTGATGCTCGACGTAGAGCGCGAGCTGAACAACTACATCCGAGGTCAGGGTCTGGTGGCCCTTATCATGGGTGTGCTCTTCTGCATAGGCTTCACCATCATCGACTTCCCGATGGCCATTGGTCTGGGCATCATGATCGGCATCATGGACCTCGTGCCCTATCTCCATACGTTTGCCCTCATCCCCACAGTGCTCCTCGCTTTGCTGAAGTCGGCAGATACGGGTCAGAACTTCTGGTTTATCCTGATCATGGCCCTGTTGGTGTTCATCGTCGTACAGCTCATTTGCGACATGGTGGTCACGCCGAAGGTGATGGGTAAGGCCATGGGACTCAACCCTGCCATCCTGTTGCTCTCGCTCTCCGTCTGGGGTGCTCTTCTGGGATTCATCGGCCTGATTATCGCCCTGCCTTTGACCACGCTGCTGATAGCCTATTACCAGCGATATGTGACAAAAGAGAACGAAAATGAGCCGCCAAAAGAAAATTCATCCGAATAAATTTGGCAGATTCAAAAATTATGCCTACCTTTGCACCCGCTTTCGAGAGATAGCAAAATAAGGTCGATCCGTTAGCTCAGTCGGTAGAGCACAACACTTTTAATGTTGGGGTCTTGGGTTCGAGCCCCAAACGGATCACGGAAAAGAGAGACTTTCAGGGTCTCTCTTTTTTGTGTTTAGGGCCGAAAAAAGAAATCCCCTCGCGGTGGGCGAGGGGATTCAACTTTATCAGAGTTTTGCTTAAAGCTTGTTGAGGAACTTGATGACATTGAAGCCAGTGCCGAACGAACCGGCGGACACTGTCCTCAGTCTGCCAGAAAAGCAAATATAACAGAGACTAAAACTTTTTTCATTTTCTTCTATGAGAAACAAGGGGCACCCCGGATGTGGGATGCCCCTTTCACAATTTGATGACTGGTGGATAAACTATTTCACAAACTTCACATCGGTCAACGTATCAAAGTCGGAACCAAATGAGCCAGCACTTACCGTAAACTCTAACGGGAAGTAGAAAGCGTTGTCGTCAGCATTATAACCGACGAAAGTCTTATCGTCAGAAATGTCATTAGCTGCAATCATTCCATAAGAACTATGAACATAACCAGTATCGAATTTAGAAACAGCCTTACCAGATGCATTACACCAGGAGAACTCGCAGTCATCTCCACTCTTCTCATTCCAGAGGAAATACCAGTTTGTTCCAGAAGCGAACACATCCGGCATACGGAATACATCAAGCGTAGCCGAGTACTCTATGGTCTGCTCCCATGAATTCCCGAAAAGGACATTCTCATTGAATGTTCCAGTAGCATAGAGCACATAGTCCTCTTTGTGCACAAAGATGTTCAGCTCTGGCACCATTTTTGGATCACCAGCCTTGTAGGGCGAGGTGTACTCCTCGGGGATGGCCAGACGAAGCTGATAGTCGGTGAAAGGCTCTGCCTCACTGCTGACCTGGATGGTTACCTCGGTCTCGGTCTGACCGGCTGCGAATTCAGCCGTTGCGGGAACGGTGAACACAGAGGCTACCTGACGCTGTACCAGGGGCACAGAAATGGCGCTGCCTGCATCGGCACGGCCCAAGGTGATGGTGAAGCTCGTGGCGCTCAGCTCGATAGCCTGGCTAGCCTCATTCGTGAAATATACGTCGTTGCTGCCAGCGGGCTTGCCGGGAGCATAGTCGTCGTCGCTGCTACAAGAGGCGATGCCCATGCTTACGAGTGCCATCGTGGCCAGCATAAAAATCTTATTGATCTTCATAACTCTTTACTTTTTTACTGTTTTACCTTTAATCAGTTACACCGTCACGAAGTGAGGGGTTCTGGTCCTGCTTGGGCTGAGAGCCGCCGGTGTTGTTGACAATAGCAGCATTGGCGTTGGTCTCGCTGTCGCTGAAGCGCATGAGCAGCCAGGGATCATCGGGATCGATGTTGAAGCGGAAGGCATCAGGCTCGTTGGTGCTCTCGGCATTGTCCTTGAAGCGAACCACGGGCTTGTGCAGACGGTTGGCGTCGGCCATGAAGAAGCCTTCGCCCCAGAGCTCTACACGGCGCTGGTACCAGATCTCGTCGGCGAGGTTACGGCCACCCTTCGAGCTGTCGTAAGAAGGATCACGATAGGTCTTCACGAAGTTCTCGAGAATCTGCTTGGCTTGAGCCTCGTTGCCGCTCTTGGCAAGACCCTCGGCCTGGATCAGGATCATCTCCTCGACACGCATCAGGGGGAAGTCGTTGGCGTTGATGGTGTTACCGATACCGCGCTTCATACCGAACTTCACGTTGGTGTAAGGCTCGAACGGCTCCTTCACGTCAGCGATGTAGAGGGGAGCGATGTTGTCGCCGGTCTTACCATTCCAAGTGATGGTAGCGAGCAGGGGTGAGTGGAGGTTCTCGTCAACCCACCAGCCCTTGCGGACGTCGGTGGCGGGAATCTTATTGTAGAGCATCTTGTTGATCATAGCGTAGCAGGCAGCACCGGCCGTGTAGGCGCTGGCTGAGAAGCTCGACAGCCAAGAGGCGCTGGTGGCATAGCGGTCCTGAGCCTGGTCGTCGGTCAGGATGATACCCCAGATCCAGTTATGCTCGCTGGCATCGACGAAGGTAGGTGTGCTAACCTCCTCGATAGTGGCGGGGGTGTAGCCCTCCATAGCCTTGGCAGCATCGGCGGCGGCGTCGGCCCACTTACCCATATAGAGGTTGGCGCGGGCACGCAGACCATAGGCCACGTTGCTGTTGACGTGGGCCTTGCTGTCGCGGTTGGTACCGAGCACGGCGATGGCAGCGTCGAGGTCGCTCATGATCAGGTCGTAGCACTCCTGCACCGTAGCGCGGGGGTTGTTGGCGGGATCGGGCGTCTCGGGGGTCACGATGGGCACGCAGGGATCATTCTGGTGACCCTGGTAGTTGAACTGGAAGTAAGGCACGAGGTTCAGGTAGTCGAAGGCGCGGATAGCGCGGGCCTGAGCCACCTTGTTCTTACTGGCGTCGTCCTCATTGGCACCCAGTGAGCTGATCAGGTCGTTGGCAATCTTAATCTGATTGTAGACGATGGCGTAGCGGATGTAGGGGTTAGCGTAGTTAGGTGTACGCGAGGTGTACTCACCGCATACAGAGAACCAGTTGTAACCGCTGTTGGGATAGATATAGTCGGCACCCTCGGCATCCTGCGAGAGGGCTGCCATCACGAAGCCGAAGTCGTCGGCACGGCTACGGCCTGTGCCAAACACACCGTAAGGCTCACCCATCATGTTGAACATACCGGCGAAGGTGGCGTCCACACGGGCAGGGATGGCGCCGTAGGTCTCCGTCAGCTGGTCCTGAGTGATCATGCCGCCTGCAGGCTCCTGCTTGTTCACGTCGTCGCAGGCGGTGAGTGTCAGCACACCGGCTACTGCGAGAATTGATATCTTATTGAACTTCATATTCTTAACTTTTTTAGCTTTTAACTTTATTACCATTAGAACGATACGGACAGACCGGCTGTGATGGTACGCATAGCAGAGTAAGAGTTCGTGTTCAGACCTGAACCGCTGGTGTAACCACCGATACCAAGTGAGTAGCGGGGATCGAGGCCCTTACGCTTTGACCATACGAACAGATTCTCGCCTGCCACATAGATACGCAGATTTGAGAGTGTCAGCGGGGCAATCAGCTTCTTGGGGAAGGTGTAACCCAGCGTCAGGTTGTTCAGACTCAGATAGTTAGAGCTGATCTGGAAGCGGTCAACGGCCGACTGTCCAACCTGAGTGTCGCCATCCATGCGGGGGATGCAAGAGTTGGGGTTCTCGGGCGTCCAGGCCTTCAGGGCATCCTTGTGCCAAGCCTGGCCTGCAGAAGCCTGAGTGTGCATCAGGGCCTGATAAGAACCGTCGTAGATCTTACCGCCGAGCTGGAACTGGAACTGTGCAGAGAGGTCGAAGCCGTAGATGTCGAGCGTGGTGCCGAAACCACCGTAAACCTTAGGCAGCACGCTGCCGCAGTTATACTTCTCGGCCTGTGAGAAGTTGCTGGTGGTCAGGTCGCGGCCAGTCTCCTTGCCATTCTCATCCTTCTCCTTATAGTAGTACATAGCCTCACCAGTCTCCTTGTTGACACCGGCAAACTTGTACATGTAAGCATCGTAGAGCGAGCCGCCCTCGGTGATGATAGAAGTAGAGTATTTGATACCATTCTCACGAACAGACTCATCGAGCTCGTCGACGGTGTTCTTGTAGTGAGTCAGGTTCAGGTTGGCAGTCCAGAGGATGTCGCTGGTCTTCACGATGGTACCTACCACGTTGAACTCAACACCCTTGTTGGTGATCTTACCTACGTTGGTAGGATACTCACCGGTGGGGTTACCTGCTGACAGGGGCACGGGCTTGTAGTACAGCAGATCAGAGGTCTTGCGGTTGAAGTACTCGATGGTACCGGTCAGACGGCCCTTGAAGAGTGAGAAGTCAACACCTACGTTGAAAGCCTTCGACTTTTCCCAAGTCAGCTCCTCGTTACCCTTATACTTCAGCACGAGTGAGTAGCCGTTGGCGTAAGAAGCCTCATACTGGTCGGCATACGGGGTGTACCAACCTGATGTAGAAGTCGAGCTCAGCGAGCCGGCAGCAGTACCGATGGCGTCGTTACCCTGCTCACCATAGCTGGCCTTCAACTTCAGCATGTCGATCCACTTCACGTCCTTGAGGAACTTCTCCTTCGACATTTCCCAAGCGAGACCTACGCTGAAGAAGTTACCCCAGCGGTGTCCGGGAGCGAAACGGCTAGAAGCGTCGCGACGATAAGAAGCGCTCACGAAGTACTTCTCGAGGTAGTCATACTGTACACGACCCAGGAAACCTTCGGTCATATACTCCTGAGTGAATGAGTTCATCTGCTTGTTATCAGTACCAGCAGCGTTGCCAAGCTCACCGATGTAGGGGTTGAAGAGGTGGTCGTTGCTGCCATTGATGTACTGGTACTTCAGCTTGTACTGCTCGTAACCGGCCAGCACATCCAGATGGTGGGTGTTGTTGGCGAAGTCGGTGCGGTAGTTGGCCAGATACTGGTTGGTCACGTTGAAGAAACGATACTGATACAGATCGGCGATACCGTCCTGTGCAGAAGCGCTACCAAAGGTAGAATAGAGGTCATTCTCACGAGTGTTGCGTGAAGAAACGGCGAGGTTGGCACTCAGTGTCAGACCCTCGATCGGGGTGAAGATGGCTGAGAACTTACCGTTGAAGTCGTCACTATATGACTTGGTGCGGTTCACCTCGTTATCGCGGATAGCGTTACCAACGAAGTTAGCGCGCTTGAAGCTCGTGTTGTTTGAGTCATAGACCGTGCGTCCGTCCTCTGTCTTGATGCTGCCGTCGGCATTACGAACATACAGGGGATAGATGGGGGCGATCATGTTACAGATATAGAAGATGTTACCAGACGAACCCCATGAAGAAGAGTAAGAGGGCTGGTTGGCGTCGCGATGGGCGTAGCTCATGTTGGTACCGATCTTCAACCACTTCTTCACCTGATAGTCCACGTTCAGACGGGCGGTATAACGCTGCATGTCAGAGTTGTTAACAACACCACCGTCCTTCAGGTAACCGGCGCTGGCATAGTAGTTCAGCTTGTCGGTCACACCGCTGAAGCTGACGTTGTACTCCTGACGGAATGAGTTGTGGAAAGCCTCGTCGTACCAGTCGTCAGGTGTATAGTAGTATTCCTCACCGGTCTTAGGATCCTTGTATGTGTAACCCAGCTTAGCGTTGGGGTTCAGCTTCAGGTTGGTACCAATCAGGTTCTCACCGTCGGGAACAGTGAAGATCTGGTAACCCAGACCACCGTTGTTCTGGTCATAGAGATTCTTGTTGGCGAAGGCATAAGCCTCGGCAGCGGTCTTGCCGTTGTAGATCTGCGAGTTGTACAGCTGCTGGAAGTGAGCCTCGTAGTACTGACCGGGATTGTCGATCACGTCGTACTGCGGAATCAGGCGGCTGTTAGAACCCCACTTGGCGTCGAACTTGATCTCAGCGTCCTGGTTGCGGCCCTTCTTGGTGGTGATCAGCACAACACCGTTGGCACCGCGGGCACCGTAGATGGCACTTGCAGAAGCATCCTTCAGCACCGTCATCGACTCCACATCGCTCGGGTTGATAGAGTTCAGCCTACCATCGTAAGGCATACCGTCGAGCACGATCAGCGGGTTGTTACCAGCCGACATAGAGCCGATACCACGGATACGGATGGTGGGTGAGCTGTTGGTCGGGTCACCACTATCGCTCATGATCTGCACACCAGGGGCGGCACCGGCCAGTGAGTTGGCAACGTTTGAAGAAACGTGAGCCTCGATGGCCTTAGCGTCTACCTGAGCGGCAGAACCTGTGAATGCTGACTTCTTCTGAGTACCGTAAGCCACAACGATCACCTCGTCGAGTGCAGCGGCGTCGGTCTTCAAGAAGACGCGCATACCGTTCTTGGCTGTCACGGTCTTGGGCTCATAACCCAGGTAAGAGATCGTCAGCGTCTTCTTTCCCTCAGGAAGAGTCAGGCTGAAACGACCATTCACGTCAGTCAACATACCGGTACTTGTTCCATCTACCTTAACGGCTGCACCGATAATCGGCTGACCGTCTTCCTGTGAGAGCACAGTACCGGAAACTTTCGTCTGAGCCAGCGCACTACCTACGAACAGGAAGAGGCTGACAAAAAACAACGTTAGTCTTTTTTCCATAAATTCTCTCTCTTTTGATTAATAA
>Ga0310691_10004363_pt1 | contig 15974 bp, 8 predicted proteins | sample 176DNAGHGlowgp2_FD_203887 | JGI IMG/M metagenome (GOLD analysis project Ga0310691, IMG submission 203887) | Sheep rumen microbial communities from Palmerston North, Manawatu-Wanganui, New Zealand - 1766 DNA GHGlow gp2 (v2) (version 2) | ecosystem: Host-associated > Mammals > Digestive system >...
TCTGTGAGTCTATCTTTGGACCTGTAAAAAACTTTGAATGTAGCTGTGGAAAATATAAATGACCTAGATATAAGTGAATCGTTTGTGAAAAATGTAATGTAGAAGTAACAAGTTCTCGTACTAGAAGAACTAGAATGGGACATGTAGATTTAGCTTCTCCATTGGTTCACGCTTGGTATAAGAACTCTCCTTCTGGATGAATTCACCAATTATTACAGTTATCTTCTTATGAAATTGATAAAATTTTGAGTTTCGTAAAATATATCGTAGTTAAAGGTCCTGATGAAAAGTGAAAGGACTACATGAAAGAAACTTTAAAATCAGATTTCAATATAAGATTAAGTGAACTTGATGAAATTTATAGAGAAGAAGAAGCTGCAGAAAAAAACGCAAAGAAAAAAGCAGAACTAAAAGAAGCTTACGAAGAAAATAGAAAAGAATTATCAAATGAACAAACAAGATTAAGCTGAATTATTTCAGAACTTGAATGGTGAAAAACTGTAATGGAGTCAGATTGGAGATCTTTTTTCTATAGATTTTCAGACAAAATGGAAATGGCATCTTGACCTGATTGAATTTTAAAAGCATTAAAACAAATTGATGTAGAAAAAGAAATCAAGAAAAGAGTTAAAGAATTTCCTAATATCAAATCAGCTGATGCAAAAAAGAAATCAATGTCTTTAATCAAGTTGTTAATTAACTTATACGTTTCAGGAGTAAAACCTGAAAATATGGTTCTTAGAAAATTACCAGTTATTCCTCCTGACTTAAGACCTGTTGTTCAACTTGATTGATGAAGATTTGCATCTTCAGACGTAAATCTTTTCTATAGAAGAGTTTTGATGAGAAATATCAGGCTTAAGAAAATGGTTCAGGTTGGAATGCCTGATGTATTGAAAAAGAATGAAATCAGACTTTTACAAGAATCTGTTAATAACTTATTAGTTTGAGAAAAAAATAGTGCTTGAAGATCTGGAGCAGGGAACAAAGTATTCAAATCTCTTTCTGACATGCTTTCAGGGAAAGAATGAATATTCCGTAAGAATCTCCTTGGAAAACGTGTAGACTACTCTGGAAGATCTGTAATTACTGTTTGACCTGGATTGAAATTAGATGAATGTGGATTACCTATTTACATCGCTGTAAAGGTTTTCACTCCATTCATTATTGGAAAACTTATGGAAAAAAAGATAGTTTATACTCCAAAACAAGCCGAAAAACTAATTAAAGATGAAGATCCAATAGCTTTGAAGTTCTTGGAAGATGTAATTAAAGATAAATACGTTCTTTTGAACCGTGCTCCTACATTACATCGTCTTGGAATTGAAGCCTTCAAAATTAAGTTATTCCCCGGAAAAACTATCAGACTTCATCCATTGGTATGTGGATCATTCAATGCCGACTTCGATTGAGATCAAATGGCTATCCACCTTCCAATTTCTGATGAAGCTCAAAAAGAAGCAAAAGAATTAATTGCTTCTGACAAAAATGTTTTGAAACCAGCTTCTGGAGATCCAACTCTATCTCTATCTCAGGATATGGTACTTGGAGTTTATTATCTTATGGACTACTATGATTCCAGAAGACCAGAAATAACTTCAGAGGACGAATGGATTAAAAAAGTTCCTGTTTCTGCTAGATTTACAAATATGCAAGAAGCTTTTAAAGCCTATGAAAATAAAGAAATTCATATTAAAGATAAAATTCTAATCTTAAATAATTGAGAACCAATTGAAACTACAGCAGGAAGAGTTATTTTCAATATGAAAATGCCAGAATGACTAAAATATATTAATAAAAATATGAAGTCCAAAGATATCAAGCAACTACTTGGACAAGTATTTGATGAATATGGAATGCCTATAACTGTAAGACTTTCAGATGATATTAAAGATCTTTGATTTAAATATTCAACAATTGCTGCTGTTTCTATTAGTATATTAGATATGAAAATTCCTCAAGATAAAGAAAATATTCTGAAGGAATGAGATCAACAAGCGGACGAAATTTATAAGTTATTCTACAAAGGATATTTATCAGAAGATGAAAAGCATAGACTTATCATCGATGTTTGGACAGATATTAAGAAAAGAGTTGAATCTTGTCTTAAACCAATAATTGGAGCTTGAAATAACCTTTACACAATGATTGATTCAGCTGCCCGTGGATCTCAGAATAACGTTACTCAGATTTGTGGAATGAAATGATTAGTTGTAAATCCTCAATGAGAAATTATCGAACTTCCAATTAAAGGTTCTTTTGCTGAATGATTAAGACCTATTGAATATTTTATTGCCGCTCACTCATGAAGAAAGTGAAAAGCCGATACTGCTCTAAGAACAGCAGAATCTGGATACTTAACTCGTAAACTATGTGATGCTAGCCAAGAAGTTATTGTACGTGAGGAAGACTGTGGATCTGAAGAATATATTACTTACTCAAAAGAGAATGCTGCTGCAAGTGGAGAAAAATTCTTTACTCAAATTTATGGAAGAGTTTTGGCTCAAGATGTAATTGATGAAAATGGTGTTAAAATACTTGATGCTGGAATTATGTTATGAAAAGGAGAAGTAGCTTTAATTGAAGGAAATGATGCTGTTCATGAAGTAAAAGTTCGTAGTCCAATTACTTGTCACTGTGCAAGTGGAGTTTGTCAGAAATGTTACGGAATGGACTTATCATCTCGTCAATTAGTTCAGATTTGAATTCCTGTTGGAATTATCGCTGCACAATCAATTTGAGAACCTTCTACTCAACTTACATTGAATACGTTCCATACATGATGAGTAGCTGGAGAATCTGAATCTGATGCCAGTGGTATCGATAGAATTAAACAATTATTCGAAGTAAGAACTCCAAAACATCCTGCTATAATTGCACCTTTTGATGGAACCATCGACTTCGAAGAAACTCCAGAATGAGGAAAATTCTGATTGATTAAAATCACTTCAGAACCTCAAAAGAAAGTATATATCATCAAAGATTGATATAAATTAACTGTCAAAAAATGAGAGAATTTACCTAAATGAGCAACTTATGCAGTTAAATGAAAAAGTGCTTTAAAAATTGCAGAAGATTGACAAGTATTATCCATCGAAAAAGATGCTATTATCCTATGAGTTGTACAACAAGTTAGTCATAAATTATTCTGACTATTACCAAAGAAAAATAAGTCTTGAGAAAAAGTTTATGCTGGAGAAATTCTTACTGCTGGAGCTGTAGATATCCAGGAATATAAGAAAATTGTTTGAGATTTAATGGCTCAAAGATACATAATTCGCGAGGCTAAAAAAGTTTACCTCGATCAATGACAGAGTCTGAATGATAAACATATGGAAATCATAGTTAAACAACTATTCTCTAAAGTATTCATCGAAGATTCTGGAGATTCTAGTTTCATTCCTGGAACATATGTCAAATATGAAGACTTCTTGAAAAAAAATGAAGAGCTTACTCGCGAAAAAAAGACACTTGCGAAAGGACAGAGAATGGCTCTAGGACTCACAACAATTGCAAAGGAAACTGATTCATGGCTATCCGCTGCATCTTTCCAGGAAACAATAAGAGTAATGGTATGAGCTTCACTTCGCTGAGCAATCGATAATTTATCAGATTTGAAAGCAAACGTTATTATCTGAAGATTACTTCCTATTGGTGAAAACTACAGAAACATGCATTGATATTAAAATATCAACAAAAAAAACTGGCATCTGCCAGTTTTTTTATACAAATTTTAAATTATTTTATCATTTAGCAACATATTGAATCAATCTTACTAAAGCATATGCTCACCAAACCAATATCGCTCATATAGCTGCATTAATCAATCATCTTTTATATGCTGCTGTATCTTTTCATCATCTTGCAGCAAAAATATACATCACCCCACAATAAAGTAATACTATCGTCAAAACAGATCACAATATATATGTCGCAGCAAAAATTACATCTTGAATAATAGATAATGCGTCATAACGCACTTTCTGATCATCTGCTATTCAAACAGCTTTTTCATACTTAAAACATCCCTTTCAAAATCACGTTAAACAATTATCCGAAAAATTAACTCATACCTCACTAACTTCATCCTGCTGCGCAAATAAAGTACCTGGGAGAACAAACAACGAAAATACTATAAATACTCAAAACAACGTGGATAATAAGTTTTTCATAACGAATGAAATTTAAATACTAAAAATAAACATACTAATTATAACCATAATTTATTTTTTTTGCAAAAAAAAGATGACTTTTTTAAGCCATCAATACTCAACCTAAGAATTTAGAAAATCTGGAATGTTATCTTTTCATCATCGCAATTCCTCTAAATATGAAGTACCATCAAGATTTTTCATTTGAAATCATAACGGCTGAGCAGATAAAATCAGACGAGTCGCTGCCTCCCAGGTTTCAGGATGTTCCATACTTCATGAATCTGCATTTTTATGACTGTTTACATGAAGCTGTTTGTATATTACTGTTTTTATTCAGCTTTGAATAATAAATTTTAAACAATTTTCGCAACATGCATAATTACAATATAATGTACATCACGATAAGTCTGTTTTAGCAAAAAGAATAGCATTCATCTCTGCATGAATAGAAAAATAATATTTCATAGGCCTTTCTCGAGTCAAATAACGATCATCTCCAGCTCATAGGAATCAATTGTATCAAAACGAAACAGGACGATGCTTCTCATCAACTATTACAGCTCAAACTTGAGTTGATGGGTCCTTTGAACGAGCTGCCACTTCATCAGCGATATTAATAAAATAACTATCCCAATCTACCACATTACGTGCTATTTCCATTTTTAAAATTTTATATTAAATAAATGTAAAAAAAGCTGAACACTCTGATTCAGCCTTCTTTATTCAAGAATTATTTTTTCATTTGATAAACTCACTTATCAACTCTCTCAAATGTATCTTTATATTTTTGAAGATTGAGCATTACTGTATTTGGTGAAACCATTTTCTCCTTGAGAACCTCTTTACATAACTCTTTTACCGTCATTGGTCTATCATTCTTCTCAAATATTCTAATAAGAATATCCTTTACAACTCCACCTTCATACCCCCATTCCTTGAGTCCATAACGTCAAAGTCCAAGATTTACGAACATATCATTATTTTTAACAAGTTCATTATGAATTGTGTTTATTTTACAACTTTTATTTGGAAAATAATCCATAATTTTCGCAGGTAATTCTTGATAATGAACTGGTTTATTTATTCTTTTCATTATATAATAAATCTTCAATTTCATTGTCTTTGGATTCACATCAGCAAAATCCTCAAATCATACTTTCCCATCAAAAACTGAGAAATTCCTTATTAAACTAAAGAAATTCACATAGAAAAGATCATTTTTTAAATATGAAACATCTTTATATTCTCCAGCGAATTGATCCTTTATCTTTGCAATAAACTCATACATATCTTCTGACTTACCTCTCTTTTCAAAATAATCATTTGTATATAAGGCCATTTTCGTAAGCAAATCCTCAAAAAGTGGTTCAATATAAAATGCCTTATACAATAATTTATTTCTCTTTAAATAAGTTACATCAAAATCCGAAATCAAAATCAACTTCAATTCATCCTTCGTAAATTTAAATAAGTTTCTATTTATTATTTTTGCAACCAAAACATCTTCCCCTAATATTCATCAATGTGCATCCAAAATTTTCTTTGCTTCACTCAAAACATTCATATATACCTCATTTCATACTATTAATCTCCTAAACCTCATCAATGCCTGAGTCTCAATTTGTCTAATTCTTTCTCTAGTGAGATTATACTCCTGGCCTATCCTCTGTAAAGGCACTCATTTTTGTCATCCAAGTCAAAACTTTTTCATAAGAACAAGTCTCTCCTTTGGTTTACAATAAATAAGTATATCTTTAAGATTAGTTGACTCTACGTTTACTTGTAGTTTTTTGTCATCTAGTTTGACGTTGAAATTCATAATGAAACCCCATTATAAACTAAAACAATTCACCATCATAGTGAAACTATTTCTCCACATAATATATAATCACCTCCCCATGAATGTCAAGCCAAAATTCTATTTTTTTCATTTGATGATAATATAATTATAATCTATATTTTTACCATTTTTACTTATTCAGTTGTGCAAAAAATTTTCTACTCAAATTATAGTATTTTTCATACACTAAATATATAAAAAAATTTGTTTTTTGCTTTAAATTTACTATAAGTATTTTTGGCTTTATTTTTAATATGTAAAGAGGTATGAAGTTCAATAATCCTATCTATGAAAACGAAGAATTGACTTATCAAGACGTTTTTCTCTTCCAAAATTATTTTGATGGATATTCTAGATCTGAAGTAAATATCCAGCCTAAATTTAATTTTGGGACTCACCTACCAATCGTAAGTGCAAATATGAATGCAGTTACATGAAGAAGAATGGCTGAAACCATCGCTCGTTATGGAGGTTTATGAGTTTTACCTCAAGATATGAATATTGATACACTACAAGAAATTATAACTAAAATTAAATCTGCAAGTGTGAAATATGATACACCAATTACAGTTAAAGCTACAAATACTATCAGAGATGCAATGTGAATTATTCACAAAAGGTCTCATAATCGTGTGGTTATGGTAAACGAAAACGATGAACCGATCAGAATTTTTTCAGAGAATGATATGAAAGATTTGGATCAGTTTTCTCTTTTGGGTAATTTAAAACCCAAAAAATTAGTAACAGCAAAAAACTGAATCTCTAATAAAGATGCATACAATTTGATGGATGAAAATTGAGTTTCCTCATTGCCAATCGTGGATGAAGAAAATAAATTGATATGAATTCTTACAAAGAAAGATTGTATTAGACATGAAATCTACAAGCCAACTTTAGATAAAGATGGAAAATTAAATGTGGCTGTAGCTGTATGAATTCACTGATTTGATAAAATTGAAGTGCTATATAATATGTGAATAAATATCTTTGTACTAGATACGGCTCACGGATACCAGAAAAAAATGATTGAATCGATTAGAAAATTTAGAGATGTTTATTGAAATGAACCAATTGTAATTGCTGGAAATGTAATCACTCCTGAAGCTACTAGAGACTTAATCGAAGCATGAGCAAATGGTGTAAAAGTCTGAATTTGACCTGGTGCTATGTGTACTACTAGAATGCAGACATGAGTATGAAGGCCACAATTTACTGCTGTATATAAATGCTCATTGGAAGCTAGAAAATTATGATGATTCGTATGGGCCGATGGATGAGTAAAAGAACCCAGAGACTTAGCTTTAGCTTTAGCCGCCTGAGCAAATCATGTAATGCTTGGAACTACTTTCGCTTGAACTTATGAATCTACATGAGATATCAAATATGATGAAGATGGTTTGATGTACAAAGAAAACTATGGAATGGCTAGTAAAAAAGCTGTAGAACTTAGAAGCCAGAAATTGGATAATTTTGAAATAGAGAAAAGATGAATGTATCGTGAATGAATTAGTAAATCAAGAATATATTTAAGAGATTGACTAGAATCTGTATGAGATATTATAGATACTTTCACTACATGACTTCGCTCTAGTATGTCATATGTATGAGCTAAAGATTTAGAAGAGTTCTATAAAAAAGCTGTAATCTGAGTACAAACTAATGCTGGGTTCGTAGAATGAACTCCACATGGAAAAGTGAGAAAATAAATTTTAATATATTAGATTGTCATTCTGAAATATGGATAGTGATAAGGATCCATTGAATTTACGTTTTCTGGATTCTTCACATTCGTTCAGAATGACTTTTTTATTTTTTACAATTTTTTGAAATAAAAAAAATTTCACAACCGTGAAACATTTTTAATGGTGGGTGATATAGGACTCGAACCTATGACCCCCTGCTTGTAAGGCAGATGCTCTAGCCAACTGAGCTAATCACCCATTAGATTCTGATTAAAATTTTTAATGGCGGTCCCATAGGGAATCGGACCCTAGTTAGAAGATTGAAAGTCTCCTGTCCTAACCACTAGACGATGGGACCACGAAAGGAAGCATCTTTATTTTTTAAGTGGCGGGATGGACGGGGCTCGAACCCGTGACCTCCTGCGTGACAGGCAGGCGTTCTAGCCTACTGAACTACCACCCCAGGTAAGAAGTTCCTTAGATTGGGATAATTTTAATGGAGCCAGCCGTCGGAATCGAACCGACAACCGTCCGCTTACAAGGCGGGTGCTCTGCCAATTGAGCTAGGCTGGCATCTTAATCAGCTTTAAGCTGATTTTTTTGATTGATAAGCATGAAACATTTTTCACATTCTAGCCTTTTTACGAGCTGCATTTCTAGATTTAAGTACTCCAACTTTCAAACATTTATCGATTGCTTTATAGATATTACTTAACTGTTCAACTTTTACTTCTTCACCCTTTTCAATAGCTTTGATGAATTTTTTCATTGCCATTTTCATTCTAATCTTAAAATCCTTATTCCTCTTCGCGAGTTTCTCTGCTCTATTCATAGCCTTTTTTGCTGATTTAGTGATTGGCATCTTGAAAAAATCGACAACTAATTAAAACTTTAAGATCCTCCGGGAGAGGGACTCGAACCCACGACAAATTGGTTAACAGCCAACTGCTCTACCGACTGAGCTATCCCGGAATATCTTTATGTGAGATATATATACTAAAGTTTAAATCATTTTCAAGTGAATTTTATACTTTTTTTTATTTTTTAGTTGAGATGCTGAATAACTCACCAAAATGGGTACATTTTTTATTAAATTTTCTGAAAAAATGAAAAAAGTCTGATTTTTTTTGACTTTTTTTGCTTTTATGATTATAATCTTCTATGAAGTTTAATTTATTTTTTACATGACCACCCATGAAAAGCCACTCAAAAGAATTTAGAGATATCCTAGATTCTCATAGTATTCAGAAGCAACTTGATAGTATCAAAAATGATACTGGAAAAAATCTGAGCAGTGTTTTAAGTATACCGAACGAAGATATCGAAGAATTAAGAAAGTTAATTAATATAAATAAGCAAAATGCGTGAAAGAATTGAATAAACGATTGAATCCCTACTGGAGAAATAAAATTCAAGGGAAACATAATTCCTATTGATTTAATTTTTGAAAGAGTTAATTGGCTAAAAAAAGCTTATGAAGATGCACTAAATCATACGGATAAAGATAAAGAACTAGAATTAGCCAACGATAAATTAATTTCTACAATTTTCCTGTTATTGGATGAGGAAAACAAGAAGAAACAAGAAAAGAAAAATGCTCAAAACACAAAAAAAGAAAGAGAGAGACAAGAAAAAGCTGAACATTCACTAAAACATAAATTATTAGAACAAAAATGAAGATGAATCAGCATAGAACTCACAGACAAAGATGAAATCATTGCAAGGATTAATACTATTGGAGTTTGAGATAGAATTACTTTTAAAGATGGATATTCTATTACTATAATTGAAAAAAAACTCTGAAAAGTAAAGGTGAGATTTGACTGAACTCCATCTCTTTCTGCACAATGACACAAAAATGAAAATTGAGTGTGGTGGAATTTGGGGAGTAGTGATGGAAATCTATTTGGGACTCCGTGAACAACAATAGATGATATTAGACAGTTAAATATTCCTTTCTATTCATGAAAAAAACCTGAAAAGCCTGAGAATCCTGAAAAGCCTGAGAAGCCTGAAAAACCTGAAAAGCCTGAAAAACCTGAAAAGCCTGAGAAGCCTGAAAAACCTGAGAAGCCTGAGAATCCTGAAAAGCCTGAGAAACCTGAAAAGCCTGAAAATCCTGAGAAACCTGAAAAGCCTGAAAATCCTGAAAAGCCTGAGAAACCTGAAAAGCCTGAAAATCCTGAGAATCCTGAAAAGCCTGAGAAGCCTGAAAAACCTGAAAAACCTGAAAAGCCTGAAAAACCAATAATATTACCTCCTGACGACAACACTGATGAGCATACTATCTTTGAAGAAAATGCTGTACTTTCTGATGTATCAGAATCTTATGAAGATATGATTTCTCGTGAAGTAGAGAATAAAATTAATGAAGAATGGCATAATACTTCAAAATTTAATATATTCAAAAGAGGAAAACTTTTTCTAATGAGATGAAGAATCAGAAAAAAGAAAATAGAAGAAATGAAAAAAAACTACGAAAGAACTCCATTCACAAGTAATGGTACCTTTAATAGAGAAATGAGTAAACAAGCCGTTCGTCATGATCTAGAAGAAATTCTGTGATGAAAATGAGTAGAACGTAAAGCTTTCTGAAAAATAGATAGAAAAAATATGATTGCTGCCTGAGAAGTTTCTTGAAACTCTTTATATGAAACAGCAAGATGAAAAGAATTTAAACAAATGTGTCAAGAATATGTTGCATGAACTATTTCTCAAGTCCAGTTCCAGGATAAATTTAATAAATTTGTTCATGACAAACTCTGACTTCCTAAAGAAAAGCAATTTGTAGCTACAAACATTATAGAAAAACTCGATGCAATTAAAAACGATAATGAGCTTTTGAAATCAATTACATCTGATTTGGAGAAATATCTAACTGATCATAATAGATCTCATTTTGATGATGTAGCAAAAAAAATTGATGCTGATTTTAAAAAATGTAGAAGAGATCCTAGATTTAGAGCACAAATTTTAGAAATTATGTGAAATACTTCTGGATTATCTAAAGAACAACTTGATGAAAAAATTAATAGATTTATCAAACATCAAAAAGCTTTAGCAAAAGCTTCTATGAATAATTTACAAATTAAATTAGACTTATTAACAAACGGTAAATGAGCATACCAAACAAACAATAAAGACCGTGAGAATTGGCTATTCAGATTTGGAAATAAATTAGATAAAATGCCTCGATGGTGACAAGCATTAACTGTTGCATGAATTAGTGCTTCATGAATCGCTGTTTGAGCTTTGTGAGGATCTGCATTACTAGCTACTGCTACAGTTTCTGGGCTAGTTTGAGCTAAAGCTGCTATTAAAAAATATACACACCACACAAAAGAGCAAAATACTTATGAAAAAAATCTGACTAGAAATTATGAAGAAGAAATCGCTAAAATGAAAGAACGAGAAAGAATTAAAGATGAAAAAGATAGTGAATGAAAATATACTCACTGACGATTTACTCGCTATAGAGCAAAAAGACAACTTGAGTTATACGGTAAAACTACTCAATCAGAATTACAAAATGAAACTACCTGAAACACAAAAGAAATTTCAGATTTCATTTATGCTGGATTAGAACGTTATGACTCTCTCAATCCTGATGAGAAAAATGCTTTAAATTGTACTCTTTTGGATGCGAAAGCAAGATTAGAGACATATTGGGCAAAAGGACATAACTTCCTAAAATCAAAAGATAAAAATCAGATTGAAAGAGAATTCTATGATTTAGAAAATGCTTTAAATTTAAGTGCTAGTCGTATATTATGAACCTGAGCTACATTAAAGGATATATCTCTACTAAATGCTCATGATGGAGATTGAAAAGCTGTCAATTATAATGATTTATTAAATTTATACAAAAAAGATTATAATTCTGCTACTAAAAAATTTAGATGAGAAAGAGCTTGGCTAGCTACTAAATGGTGATTATGAACTGCCGCTATCACATTTGGAACAAGTGCTGCAATACAAGCTGCTACTGGTACTTGAATGTTTGCAAAAGATGCTGTAGCATGAACTCCGTGAACTCCTGAATCTGTAGAAACTTCAAATTCTGCTACGGTTTCTGATAATTATGGAATGTGAAAATATGAATTAGCTGGGTGAAACAAAATATTCCAAGCTGCACAAGACAATATTTCAGGATTAAAAGCTACTGATTCCGTGACTTTACATTTATGATCATGAACTGATTGAACTGCTGTACGTGCAGGAAGTAGTTTATTAGATCATAATACATACTTAGATAAATTAGCTCAAGTAAAAAATGTTATTTCTCATTCATCACTAAGCAATAAAGCTGATTTAATTAATCAATTAGATAGTTGATTCTCAACTAGTGGATTTACAAATGCCGATCTTCACTGAATGAGATGTCTAGAAGCTATCGAGGAAACCGTCAAATGAGCATGAAATTTTGCTGGAAATTTAAATATTAGTTATGATACAGCTTTAGATATTGACTGATCCATTGCTCATGATGCAACATCCAGAATGAGTCAAACATTCATGGAAATCTCTAGGATAATTCCTGGTAAACCTTGAACTGAAGCCGTAGAATGATGAGCTAAATGGTTAGTAGTTGGATTACCATGGTTCTCTAATACATTTAAAAGAAATAACGATGGTAAACCTAAGCAAAAGCCAACTGGAACTGTTATTGATGAGCCAAATGATAAACCAAATGATAAATGAAAAGATAAGTGACAAGATAAATGAGATATTAAACCAAATGACAAACCAAACGACAAATGAACTGACAAAAACAAGGATAAATGACACACTTCTTCCATCATTATTCCTCCTATGAAGTCTGATGAAAGGGATGAAATCGAAAAGAATACAGATAAAAAAGAAGAAATCACAGAAGAATTAAAAAAGAATGTAAAAGATGATTTATATAAAATATTTCATACAGATGATATGAGTGAAGAGAACTTCAAGGAAAAATATAAAGATTCTCTTTGGGCATTAAAAAGATTAGAAGAAGCTAAAAATTTCCGAAAAAGATTTCTTAAACTCAATTTTTATGACAAAAATGTTGTTGATTCTTTAAAAGAAGAATTTAAAGATAACCTATATGTACTTGGTCGTATCAATAAAGAACTAAAGTCATGATTGGATTCTCAATTTAAGCATTATTTAACCGATTCTGACATCAAAGAATACAATGATAAAGCAAAAACTTTGATTGATGCTGCTATAGCAAGTGAGGACTATGCAAAATATTGAGTTCGCCCGATGATAGTAATTAAAATGTCTGATGAACTTACTATACCATTCTATTTAAGCACATGATTATGAAATAAACCATGAGTCCCTGAAGGAAAATTTTATCCAGTATTCTGAATTTGAAATGACTGACGATTAAATAAATGAGCAGAATCTGAAATCAATAATTACTATGGTTCTCCTCTACTTGCAGCAATCGCTAAAGAATTAAATAAAAGATATAAAAACAAAGAAATAAATGTTTCTGAACGGTGAAATTCTAATGAAGAATTTGAAGAAAAAGCTAATTTATGAAAGAATCCTGTATCTCATTCAAAATGATGATATGACAACATAAATGATACACTTAAAAAAATATCTGAGATAAAGCATCCTGAATAGTTTGCAATATCACAAAGATTTCATAAAATATCATTAATTTAATTCATAAACAAAATAAAAAATGAATATCGAACAAGAACAATTTCTAAACGATACTCTCGTTATGGCAGGATTTTATCCTAAAGAGGATGATTTTGAAATGCTAAAAGAGGATATGCGCCCAATTTTGGATGAATATATCGAATTGAATTTATATAAATTCTTAAACGATGAGCAAAAATCTGAATACGATAAACTTGAAGATAAAAATTTAGACTTTTTCAAGGATAGAATTTCAAATTTTGATGCAATTTTAGCTGAATTATATACAAATTGGCAAAAAGAATATTTAGCTAACTTTGAGGATTAGTTTTTCGATATTTTTCAAAAAAACGGGGTCATGAGCTCCGTTTTTTTATTTTCATAAAGAATGATTTACAAATTATTCTCCCAAAAACCTTTCAGCTTCCAATGCTGCCATACAACCAGTTCAAGCAGACGTGATAGCCTGACGATAAATTTTATCCTGGACGTCTCATGCTGCGAATACTCATGGAACTGAAGTTTTTACTCAGTCATGAGTGATAATGTATCAAGTTTCATCCATATATACTTGTCCATTTAAGAATTCTGTATTTGGCTGATGTCCGATTGCATAAAAAAGTCCACGACATTCTATTTCAGATTCTTCTTTGGTTTGATTGTTAACTACTTTTATTCATTCTAAATTTTTATCTCAATGACATGAAACAGCTTCCGTATGCCACATAATCTTAACCTTTTCATTCTTGAAAACCTTTTCTTGCATAGCTTTTGAAGCACGAAGTACATCTCTTCTAACTAACATGATTACTTCACTCGCAAAATTAGTCAAATACATTGCTTCTTCACAGGCCACATCTCATCATCAAATTACTACAATTCTCTGATTACGATAGATTGGCAATCATCAGTCACAAACGGCACATGCAGAGATTCCACGTTGTCGGAATTGATTTTCTCATGGAATTCTAAGTCTCTTTGCAGTCGCTCATGTAGCTATAATTACAGTTTTAGTTAAGATTTCTTCATCTCATGAATAAAGTTTAAACGGTTGCCCAGAAAAATCCACACGATCTATAGTTTTAGTCAAAATTTTTGCTCACTGATTTTCACTTTGCTGTTTCATCTGAGTCATCAATTCCAACCCACCTATTCCATCAGGGAATCATGGAAAATTTTCTACAATCGTAGTAGTAGTCAATTGTCCTCATGGAGGCATTCATCACGCCATAAATCATTCATACATTATTGGATTAAGTCATGCTCTAGCCGTATAAATCGCAGCAGTATGTCATGCTGGTCATCATCATATTATGACTACATTTTGAACTTCTGTCATACACCAAAATTTTTAATAACTAAACACGTCCTCATACTATACCATAAAAATTTTTAAAATCAAATAAAAAAAATCTGATGGCAAGATTCGCCATCAGATAAATTGCTTACTTCTCTCATTCAATTCCATAAGAGAAACCTTCTTAAAGTTATTCTCTTTAATGGGAGTACTCTCCAGATAGCTGTGATAACGATTTACATTGTTAACACGTGCAATCAAACAGATTCCCCTGCCATTGTAAGGAGAAGCAATAACTACATACTCCCCATTCTCAAGGAGCAGACCATTGTAAGGCCGTTCAGCCTCGGCCCACTCACTAATCGGTGGATACTGGAGGATATCATCCTCATTAAAACTCTTTTTCATAATCTTAATTATTTTGTTAGACTTTTGTTTCAAACTGAAAATAGTTATATACAATTATAACAAAAAGTCAAGAGTATTTTTTACATCTTACTCTACAATTTCTCTTCTAATTCATTTATCCAGATGAACTAATATCTCATAAGGGATAGTCCCTGCAGCTTTTGCCCATCATGAAACTGAATTCTCTAATTTCTGATCTTTTCTCAAAAGCCAAACTTTATCTCCAATCATCACTTTTTCATTTCATTGATAACATGAAAGGTTCATACAAACATTTCCAATTTGTTTCAAATTTCAATCCTCATGACTAATCTCTATTTTTTCACGAACTGAACGTGGCATTCACTCCGCATATCCAAATGGAACAGTAACCGTGATTTTGTCAGATTTATCTAATTGTTTCCACTGTGGATCATACGAAACTCACTCATTATAAGGTACAGAATTTACCGCAATAATAATTGATGCCATAGACAATGATGGCTGCAATTTTTCTCACAACTCAAAATCTGAATCATCTTCTGATAATGGATTATATCCATAAAGTGCTAATCATGGACGATAAGCATTGAAAAAATCATCTTGAAGTTTTAATAATCATATACTAGCTCATATATGACGATAAGTTGGAGTATGTCCGTAATCTAAAATTTCCTGATACATCATTTTGAATGCTTCTACCTGCTTTTCTATATCCAATTTATTTGCTGAAAATAAGTGGGACATCACTCATTCTATTTCAATTTTTGGATAATCTTTCAAGAATTCCAAAGCATTTGGCAATAAATCTGCATCTATTCATTCACGATTCATTCCTGTATTTAGAAACAGATGAATTTTCAGCTTTTTATTTAATTTTGCTAAAACTTGCAAAGTTTCCAAATTATAAACACAGAATGTAGTTCTCTTGAAATTAAATTTATCATAATTCTCTGTTAAAGTCTCTCATAGCA
>Ga0310691_10004366_pt1 | contig 15969 bp, 30 predicted proteins | sample 176DNAGHGlowgp2_FD_203887 | JGI IMG/M metagenome (GOLD analysis project Ga0310691, IMG submission 203887) | Sheep rumen microbial communities from Palmerston North, Manawatu-Wanganui, New Zealand - 1766 DNA GHGlow gp2 (v2) (version 2) | ecosystem: Host-associated > Mammals > Digestive system >...
GCGTACCGCCTGTCCATTTTCCCATAGCCTGACGCTTGTAGAAATCAGGATTGGCAAGCCGCAAATTATTGCGACACCAGCCAATCACATCGTTAGACGGATTTCTGATTACAATTGCATTTGAACATTCTACAATCACAACTCTCCCCCCCATGGCTCAATTTCTCTCAGGTCGATCTTCTTTGCGGTTTCCAATTCTCCAAATTCGATGAAATAAATCTGAGCGTCATACTTAACCGCAATTAGCCCTTCGCCATTACCAGCCTTGCGCCATAAGGCAAACGCAAGTTTTTGATTCCACTCAAGCCTATCCAATGAGAATATCGGCTTTGCGGAGGTTTTGCAGTCTATTGCAACGGCGCATGTGTTTTTCACGGCAATAATATCAAACGGTTGTGAGCCAGTAGCGTCAGGCGTCATAAAATGTACCCACATCCCCTGATCCTTTAGCAACCTACACATTTCCTGTTCAAATTCCGTTCCAAGCTGTTTATTGTTCATTTGTCATTTCCTCCGTCCATCTTCGCGCTTCCTGTTCCTTCTGCCATTCGTTTAATATCCGATTAATAACAATCCGTTCTTTCCCTTCTGTCAATCGTCTCCCGTTTGGGGCGATTCCTGTGGCAGTATATTTTCGCAACCACTCAACAGGCACAGCGTCCACGGCTGGAGCATCTTCCACTAAACAAACAGGATCTGATAATCTACCAACGTATTCACGACGATGCTTCATTTTTTCCAGCAATAGATCAGCATCAATCAGTCGCATTGTCTTCCTCCTTTGGCGATTCAAACATTATCGGTTGAATCGTGTTAGCCAAAATCAAAACCCCACAAACAGGACAGGTAATATGATACCAACTGACTTCACACGCTTTATATCTAATAATCGACCTACATTCCGGACATGTAACGTCATAGAGGGGAATTGGTTGTTTCTTAATGATTTCCATTGTCAGTGTCCTCCTTCAACGCTGATCCTCATCCCACTTCACCGTCCTTCTCTGTTCATCGGTCGGGCGGGATGTCGTCCACCGATTCACATACACCGTACACCCGATGATATTGTCATTACCAACCCCGCTGCCAAACTTAATGCCGTATACCGTAGCATCACATTCTGGATATTCCTTTGCGCAGCTTTCACACAGATGCAACCGCGCTTCGATAGGCTCCCGCGCTTTCAGCTTTTCAGCGTATTCACACATAACATCTAATGTATCATCCAAGTCTATTTCCAGCGCCCAGATTGTTTCCTGTTGATCTTTCAATATAGCAAGAGCATCTACGTGCATTTGATAGCATCCTTCATGTCCAGACCGATTCATCAATGAGTATGGACAATGGTCACATTCTGCGCCAGCGGCGCAACACTCCAACCCCTTGATAACTTTCTCAATGTCAGGCATTAAAATCCCTCCAATTAATCAGGGGCAAGGTTTTTAGCCTTGCCCGCCACGCAGCAACATTCACACGTTATGCAAATCTTTAGCAACTCTTTTCTTGGTGTCAACATCATCTAACGAAAATCCTTCGCCCATAACATCAAACACCATATCATGCAATACGGCAAGGCGCTTTGCATCTTCCTCAACCGAAATACTTTTGATGTACTGCACAATTAACTTAGCCTGATTCAAATTCCAATGCGGAATAGCACCATTGCCAAATATACGCTTTGCACACGCATTTACCGTTCCGGGACTAATACCCAGTTCGTATGCTATTTCAGCATTAGTGTAAATTGTCTCGCCTTTGCTATTTATCATTTCTGATCCCTCCTGTATTTGTCTTTATCAATTAGAAAGGAAACTCCTCATCATCTTTTGCGTCAGGAATTTCTTCAAATCCCTGTGTATCAACTACTCGCCCCTTAGAATCACGCCAAGGCGGCAAATCATCCTGTTTATCAGCGCGAATGAAATAACTAATCCTTGTCCGCGAATCGTCATTTTTGTCAACGTTCACCATGCAAGCCCCAACCTTGCCAATCCAGTTCTGCATGTTGAAGTCACCTTCGGGAATACCCGGAAACGCGTCAAAAAACTGTGTCAACATACGATTTGTAATTTCAGGCTTATCGTCCAGAAACACAATGTAATGATACAGGATATTCGGCATACCAGAGACCTCAAACTGCAATGCCAGCATATCATTACCGCTGCTCCGAGAAATCGCTTTTTCAGCCGACTTAATCCGGATACGATGCTTGCCAACGGGAACCTGTTCAAACTGCTGTTCTTCACGCTTGTAATTCCATGCCATAGTTATCAACCCTCCATCTCAAAATTAATAAATTCCTCAACACCGCAAACCTTACGTGAATCGATCTGATTCTTAGCATAAATATTTTGTGTGGCCTGCAACAAAATTTTATGCTCGCCATCCTTGTTGACCCCTATTTTACCAACCACATCACACAGTCCGCAGATATTATCAACGATCTTCGCGCTAATTTTAGGAATCAGCCGCGAATAACCGGAACCATCAGGGGCAGTGTAGTTATCCATAGTTTCCCATGCAGTCCAAATAATATTCAATCCAAGCGACTTCATAAATCTCAACGAATTAACCAACTTAAACTGCATGTATTGATAATCCGCTTGTGCGGGAACCCCCTTGTTTTTGCCTTGTGCGCCAAGATCAGACAGAATACACCGCTCAAGCTCAGAAATATTGTCAACCGCGATTGTCCCATAATTCAACTTACCATCATCTTTCAGAGCTTTAAGCCCCATAAGGGTTTCAGACCAATCGCGGTATGTATTGATGTTATCGATCTGTACAACATCAATTTTGCTAGTGTCTTTCACAACCTCACGCTTTGCCAATGTGCGCTCAATCGTTCTGTCAATGTCCAAAACAAGCGTCCTATCCGCGCTAGCTTCCGCGATAAGACCAATCGCCGTAGACTTACCAACGCCCGGCGCACAATACAATAGCGCGGTATATGGCAGTTCTCTAACGGGAATATCGTCAATCTTGCGTATCTGCATATCGTTCCCTCCTGTCGAATCCAATATAATCCTGCTCAGGATTATAATTCAGGCATACAGGCGCATACTCACACCTGCGGCCCCAACACATACAATTCGCAGTATTGCGATAATAGTTTTGACTTATTCGCGCTTCATCAATCTCTTTCGCCATCCTGCACAAATCACGTTCAAACTCCTCCACTTCTGCATCTGTCCGCTCAATATCCAACAATCGGATTTTACTATCGGTATCTTCATCATACCAAGCGATCATCCTGTCAAAAAACTCATCTTCTGATTCCCCATTCTTCAGACGTATCGTCGGCTTCCGACAAATCGTATACCAAGCCTTACGACTTCCCGTAGCCAGCATATAAGCCAACAACTGTTCGTCCCACTGTAAGTTATATTCGTATTCGTCAGTAATCTCGCCAGAAGTTGTTTTATGCTCCACAATGCGCCCGTCAGCCGCTATACCGTCTACCCTGCCAATAAGTGTATCACCTGTAACAAGCGGTTTTTCAACCCACTTCTCAACACAGTCAACCTTAAATTTAGGGTAGATGAATTTAGCATACGCCCAAGCCATAGCATCTTCTTTTGTCTTGCCAAATTCCACACAGCCGTTTTTGTACAATTCTTCAATCTTTTCATGATAGCTACTGCCAATTTCCAGTGCGGGTGCATTAGCTACCGGATAAAGATTTTCAATGTACTTCAATTCATAAGCACGCCTACAAGCCTTAAACAACTTCAGGCCAGAAACACTAATCTTCATCACTCATACCCTTAATTTCTCCAAGAAGGTCATCGATCTTTTTAATCAGATCATCAAATTCACTGTCAGATTCCTTCGCCTTTTTCTGATCTTCCTTCTTACGCCTACTCTTAATCTGTTTTTCAACATGCTCAAAAAGCTCATCCTTCATCGTGTCCAAAAATTCATCAGCCGCTTCCTTGCTCTTGTCAGCAATTGCAAAATAAATTCCAGTAATAATCGTAATGGCTTCCTGTTCTAGATGCTTCAGATCACCATTAACGGAACAACTGCACTCAACAGCATTATTCAGAGCATTAACCTTCACATTAATCATTATCAGAATCCTCCTCATCATTATCAATTGCTTCAGCCATCTCAGAAACGGAAATTACAGCTTTAGTAGCGGAAAGCACAGCATTGGCAAGTTTGCCAATCTGTTCTTCATTCACGAACGGCAGGATTGCGATCAAATGATTATTTGTCATCATATTTTTATATCGCTGTCCGGCCTCAGAATCATGCTTGCAGATACTTTCATAAATATACTTAATCAGTATAATCGTATCCGTACATAATTCTTCAAGACTTCCGCTTATCGCGCATTCAACTTCACCGTGGTCACACTTAATGTCAATCATTATTCCGTTCCTCCTTATCTCCAATTACCAGACGAATCTTTGCCAACGTTACCCTGCTTGGCACCTGTGTCTCGTTCTCAATGCTATTAATGGTCTGCACAGACAGGCCACACCGCGCCGCCAATTCACCCTGCGAAATCCGCTCAATAGCACGATAACGAACCATCTCTTCAGAAAGCGTCATTCCGTATCACCTCCTTCCAGTATAATTGTACGCCGCAACGGCGCTAATGTCAATATAATTCAATATGATTTTGCATTTTTTAACACAGACCAGCAATTCTCATAATTGCCACTCCGAAATCTAGCCTGTCAGAGAATTCAAGTAGAAACCCCTTATCATCAATCAAGTAGAATTTGTCGTGGGCTATGTATGCCGTTACTTCAATCTCGTTTTTCAACACGATTGTTGCAGGTGACGCCAGCGACAACCTTGCTTCAACGCGCTTCACAACGGCTTCAACCGTTTCCTTGTTCACGTACCGCAATTTGTCCATTAATCAATACCATCCTTTCAGACGGCTCATCATATTTCCAATCCAATGCCGCATCGATCATATTACCAAGATTGTCAACCATATAGGCAAATTCACCTTCATCCTTATGCAGATTGTCAACATTAAAGAAATCACGCTCAATCGGCAAACCAAAACGAAAATCCTTTTCATCCCACACCTTCATTTCAATACTAATGATGTCAGCGCCGTCCGTAAACCAAGTCATGTTCAACCCCTCCCGCCTAGAAAAGATTCATTCCGTAACAACCAAGAACATTATAGCATCCGCCTGAGCATATGTCAATAGTATACTTTAAAAAATACTATTTCTTATTATTTTTTATTATTTTATTCAATGTAGAATGTAGTAAATAGGTACATTTATATAAAAGTCCCCTATAGGAAGAAAATTATAGGAGACTTTATGAAAATGCAGTTATTTGCTACACTGAAAAAAGGGTATGTGCATTAGCACATACCCCACGAAATAAATTATAATCTACGCATTACTGCATCATATAGGCGGCGATTGACAACTTCCAACGTGGACATTAGTTCGTCAATTATCGACAATATATCCTGAACATTCTTCCCATTTACAGCCCGCCCAAAATCCGTGTCGCTATTATAGTCAATTGATTCTCCGACCTGTGGGCCAGCGTCATAAGAATATTGGGCAACCATTTTCGTTGAGTCACGAAAATCTCCCTGATCATCTTTACTGCCGAATAACTCATTTTTAATTGTCAAAAATGCCGCTAATTTAATGCAAGTATTCGCGTTTGGATTGCGCTCCCCTTGACATTCCGCAATCGCTTGAATTAAATCCTGTTCGGTTATCAAGGGGAATCACCTCACATCTGTTCTATTGCCTGAATAGCTTTTTGGACGTGTTGCTTTGCTTCTTGCGGAAGTTCCTGCATCATTTCCTGAAGCTGTTCAATATACTCAGAGCCATCCGCGCGGGAATATCCTCCACGACTTGAATATCGCCCCTGACTGTCCCTTCGCGCGTTCCTGCCCCTCCCACGGGCATATGATCCAGAGCCGCCGTCATAGGCCATTGAGCCACCGTCACGCGAATAATAGCGGTTGCCAGAGTAATTTCTACCCATGCCTTCATAATAAGACCCTTCGCCATCTTCCTTGGATTCAATGATCTTATCAAGATTTTTAAGCGCGTGAGCAAGTTTATCAACGACTTCCAGCGAACCGCCCGTAAGCTCATTCTTGGAGCCGTACTGCTCAAGCTCCTTACAGAGCATTTCCTTGAGTTTGTAAAGTTCTTCCATCTTTATTCCCTCCCTTCTATCAGGCTATACGTGTAACGGTCAGATTGGCGTTTTGCACGTTAATTGCCGTAGCAGGGTCAGCCGCCGTTGCGCCAAAACTAGCGTTTTCGACTGCAACATTGAAACAGCAACCGCGCGGTACAGTGATTATAGCCGTAGATGTTACGTTGAAATACTCATCCACTGCCGCTGGCGTGACAATCGCACGACTTGTAAGAATCGGCTCACCGTCTATGGCCAGAGCAACTGCAATCGGCCCAACCGTTCCGTCTTCAGGCACGGCTATATTGGCATTAAACGTAACTTGGTATCGCGCAAAACACCCGCATGTATTGTTGACTATACCTCTCAGAATAACAATTCCAGACTCGTCCCTGTGGAGAACATACCCCTTGGGGCAGGGAATGTTGTCATTCAGGACAACATTCCCATTGGGCTCCACAAGCTGAATTGGATTATACGTATATTCAGCCATGATTAGTCACCTCACATACCGCAACCGCAACCGCAACCCTGATTATTATTGCAGGTGAAAATTGGCGTGCGTCCATAAACAGGCGTTGTCGGAACAGGGCAGGAATTCAGACGATTATACAGCGCGTCAACCTCATTGCTGAAGCCCTGCTGGATAAATGCGTTCTGAGCCGCCTGAGAAGCCGCCAAGTCCTTCATAGCGATCTGCTGACGCAGGGCAGAAATCTCATCGTTTTTCGCGTCAATCTTATCCTGACACAGCTGATCAAGAATCCTCTGCACACCCGCCGTCTGAGACGCAATAACATCCCTGATACCATCAGACAAAGCCGCGCGATCAGCACAGTTCTCCGTAGCAATGGTATATTTCAGGTCATTCGTCGCAAGACGGTTGTCACAGCAACACTGAGCAAGCTGAGACTGAATAGCCGTCATCCCCTGTGTGGAAGCCGTCTGAGCCGCGAAAGAGCGCTCAAGGTCTGCAATCTGATTCGTGTAAAGCTGTTGCGCCAGCGCGTTTTGTGCGCCGTTAACCGTAGCGTTAACACCCGCAAAGCCAGAACAAAGAGACTGCTGAATGCCACTAAAGCCCTGATTAACCGTATTCTGCATGTCACAGCAACAATCGCAAAGCTGAGTGGAAAGGGCAGAGATACCGCTCTGAATAGCTCCCACACCGCTCATGATTGCCGCCTGATCGAAACCGCGCTGGACGGCATAGCCGCCGTTATTACCGTCGTTGACAATAATAGGCGCACCCGCAAAGCCGCCGCCATTATTGCCACCAAAGCCATTGCCCCAGCCGCCACCAGCCGCAAGCAGGACAATAATCAACAGGATAATCCAAGAACCGTCACCGCCCCACATGCCGCCATTGCCATTATTATTGGCAACGGGATAATACGGCATAGCCGCATTACCAAAAGAAGCAGGGCCAACAAGCATCGTCGCCGGGATGCCGCCACCATTTTCATCAGTAAGAGCCATAAACAAAACTTCCCTTCATTTAAATTTATTTCAATTAAATTTATTTCAATCGTCTATGTACACTTGACGATGAAACCAAGTTAGATTTTTAGTCCGAATATCTGCGCCATTTTTTGAGCATAGTCAAGTTGCCCCTGATTAATCTGCCCGGACTGCATTAAATACTGAACAATTTGTTGCGGATTGCTCAAATTGTTCGGAATATTGAAACCAGCGCTTTGCAGTGCGCCTATTGGATTTTGCTTCAAGCCCGGAAGCATTTGCATAATATTTCCAGCAATTCCATTATTCATCAAATTAAAAAGCGGATTATTCATTTGGCTTACCCTCCATCTTTGCGTTATTAGCCATAATATTATTGATTTCGTTCTGAAGGGCTTCTACGCGCCCGTAAAGCGCCTGAAAATCTTCCTTGCTAACATACTCACCTACAGGTGCTGGAGCGGCTACAGACGGCATGGACGCCCTCTGATCACGTATCGTATAGTCAATGATCTTCATGGACGGCATACCACTGGCATCAGCCGATTTAAGGTAGATTGTTTGCTTTTCAGAATCCCACAATTGCACGGTATTATTGGGGGCAACAAGATACGATTTTGCACCCGCTTCGCCTTGAACCCAGATAATTCCGCTACCTTGCGATTGCTGATTAATTTGCTGTTGCTGATACTGTGGATAATAAATTTGTGTAGGCTGATAGCCAATCGGAAAAGGATTATTATAAGCCATAATTTACTCACCCTTTCGATGCCAATAGTATTGTGGAATTTCTTGAGAGCTATCCCAACTATCGAATAAATCTCCGTCATGGACTGTTGCCACATGACCGCCAAATCCAAGAACATATGTCCCGTGTGGATGGTCAAACATAAAATCTTCCGCTGTGTAACAATCAGGGCAATTATTTGGAATTGCGCTTCGATAAAATCCGTTTTGCCTCAACACACTGCCCCACACGCTATCAGAACTTGGCATATCCCCCATTTGATAGGCATTAACCACGATTAATTTAAATGCAGTCTCCCAATCAACTTTAAGGGCTTTAGCAACCGCTCTGACCGCACAATCTCCAACCCTTCTCCCTGTCGGATTCGGATTATAAAAAATATAAGCCAATGGAAACTCACCTCCACTGGCTTCAATTTTAGACAAAAATAAGCCCGTTAGCCATGAAGCCAACAGGCAAGTTTCGTGCAAGTTTTAGCTCTCAAATGTAATCTTGTAGAACTGTTCAACTGTAATGTTGCAATGATTTTCCTTCCTGTACTTCCAATAAGCATCGTAGAACTCTATCAAATGCTCGGGCTGCACAGCCGCGAAATCTATGTCGCTCAGATAATGGCTGTCAAATAAGGGCTTAACCTTATTCCAATTTCCTGTTATCCAATGCCGCCCACATCCCTCGTCAAGTTCTACCGCCCACATGGTATCGTTCAGAATCGTCTTGCGCGTCAGCTTTTTCATCATTCAGACCTCCTTCAGTGGGTTCATTTCCTAACTTCCAAGGATATTATACACCCTGATAACTTGCTTGTCAATAGTTTTTTTCAACTTTTTTGAAAAAAATCCAAATAAAAAAGCCGTGACTGTTTGTCACGGCTTGAAAATCTTGTTTTCGCCAGCATAAACGATGTTTTTAATCTGTCTCACTGACATATCAAATTCTTCCGCAAGCGGTTCATAACAAATTCCATCAATTAAGCGTCTTATCAAGATTTTCCTGTTTCGCTCTGCATGTCTACCAACAATCAATTCTGATATTCTCCGATTAATTTCTGAAGCTGTCAAGTTATCAGGAATAATCATTTGCGCCGCCTAGTCCCTTTGGAACCGTTCTTCCGTCTTCGCCGTCGCGTTGTCTTGACCACTGTAACCCTCGCCATTAATTACACTTCCTCCATTATTGGCATAACTGGCTACGCCGTCTTTGCCGTCTACTGTAACGGTTTCAGTAACGCTTGATTCGTAATCATACTGCACCCACGCCCACAGCCAAGCCGCATTACTGGCGAACAACAGGGCAATAGTAATAATTAGAGCTACCATTGCCCTGTGATTGATTTTGTCAAATCTTGTGGAAATTACTTCGATTGCGTATTCTGAAATCGATCTGTCCATCATCTATTATCCTCATTGAGTTCGGGCAGTCCCTTAAGGCTCATCAGAAGCGACATAATAGCCGCTAGAGCCGCCATTGATGCGACATTAGCCCAATCTACTGCTCCCATCGTAGAAGCGTCTCCAATGGCTACAATCGCCGCTGATGCCGCCGACTGAATGAGTGTCTTGAGCGCCCTCATTCCTGCTCGTTTAATCCATTCACGCCAATCTCTCAATTGACAACACCCCTCTCACGATCTACTTCTTTTTTTAGATATTCTACCTCTTTTTCAATTACAGGCATACGCTGAGCGAAATTATTGTGCAGTCTGACTTCGCGCATCAATTCATCAACCTCTGCCCTCAAAAGTGCAATCTCTTTGTCGAGTTTTGCATCTGAATTCTCTGATCTACTTCGCAATTCAGTAATGATTCTTTCATTTGATTTTCGTACATTGACAATCACCGTGATAATTGTTCCTGCAAGCCCCACCAAGCTGGTAATACAGGCGGCAATAATTCCACTCATCTCAAATCACCTTTCCGTATTTACCCGACACCCAACCATTTTGATTATTGAAAATCACTAGATGCCATCCGTTTTCGCTGGTAATTCCTTGATACGGCATGACATTCCCCTCATAGGCTACACCAAGAATTTCACCGTTTTTATTTGGGGCTGTACGCACAAAACAATTACCGCCCTTTATGCACACCGTGCGCGAATTGGCCTTTTCTGACAACGCCTTTTCCATAGCTGACGCACTTTTCGGGCCAAATTCACCATCCACTGTCAAGCCATGATCTTTTTGAAACTGCATAACTGCATTTTCCGTGGCACTTCCGAAATCACCGTCAGCACCCCATTTACCACAATCATATCCCAGTTCAATAAGGTGTTTCTGCAAATCACGGACTTCAGCACCCCTACTACCGCGCGACAATACTGTCACGTGCACTGGTTCGGGAACGGGTTCTGAAATAATACCACCATAGGCAATCCAAGGCAGTTTGCCATGTTTTGACCATTTTCGCCCATTGAAACCTTGTTTCTTTCCGATATTCAAAACCGCCGTCACTTGTACACAATCATCCCATCGTGTAGTACATTCAATTGCCAAGCCGTCACCGACATAGGTTCCCCAATGCCCCTCCATCCAGAGACCCTCACCCGGAATGATATTACTGAAATTATCAGAAACATCATAGCACTTTTTAATCATTCCATTGGCATTAGTATCAGGCACACCATTCGCGCCATACACCGCGCCACCATGATCTTTTGATGTGTCACCATTCCAACCCCACAAAATGGCCTTTAGCAGATTCACGCAATCAAACCCCCAATAAGGCGGGTTTTGATTCGCAACCTTTTTTAGCTTGACAATATTATTGGGCGTATACCACCCATTAAGGTTTTGCTTAGCTTTTCCCGAAATTGTAGCATCTGTTACCTTGATTCCATATGCGGCATACATGTATATTGTCTTATAATTATTCACAATATCCCACAATTTATGAATTAGTTCGTTGTCAGTCATTACGGTTTTTGCCATTGAATCACCACCCTTGGTAAAATAATCTATGGATTTTGTATCACCTACAAAAGCGTCAAAATCCACATCTCCGGAAACCCCTGCAATCTTGCCGTGATCAGAATACTGCCATACGTCACATTTCCAAGTTGGGCGCTTTTCACCCCATCGTGCAATCCATAGATAATCAGCAGGAATATCCTTTAGTCCGTATGCGCCAAACCAATATTCTGAACAGTAAATACCGATTCGTTTAGCTCCACATTTTCTGAGCGTGTCAATAAAAACGCTGACAACATCGTGCATTATGTCTTTAGGGATTGAGTTGTCTTCAGCATCTACAACATATGATATTGGATTATATTTTGACGCTGCACCATAGAAATATCCTGCTTCCGCTTCAGCTTCATCCTTGGTTTTTGCTGTCAGAAAATGATAAACGTGGAACGGAATATTGTTGGCTCGTGCACCTTCAACATTATCTGCAAATTTAGGATCAATATGTAGGGCTTGAGTTGCCTTGATATATGCAAACTCTACATCCACTTTATCCCAATCAATATCGCCTTGATGCTTACTAACATCAATAATCATTTTGCCCTCCTGCTAAATCGAATAAGTACAATTCAAATAGATACGTCCGTCTGTCAAGTTTGGTGTTATGTTATTAATTTTAACAGTTCCATTTGTATTAATTGTTACATTACCAAACCCAAGCGCATCAACAGTAAACGGCGCTGCATATTGTTCAGGTGGTCTATATCCACTTGGAAGCGTAAACAAAGTCGAACCCGATACAAGCGGAGTGCTTAGTGTTGATAATAGCGCACTTTGATAATTAATATAACAAATCCTACCCTGCTTGACAAAAATGCCATGAGCAGCATCAAGCGTATAAACCACACTTGATGAAAAATCACTCAATGCAAGCCCTAGATTAGTAACTGCATCATTTACGTTTTGAGCGCCTGTACCGCCCTGTGTGATTGTTATCGGGGTTTTATCAGTCAATAAATTATAATATTTATTGGCTGTAAGGTTATTTTCTGGGTTCGGGAGATGATAAAGTTCCGCATATCTTGTGTTATCTCCGTATTGGCAGAGAACTAGATATTTATTGACGTGAACTCCCATATAGCCCATAACGGCTCCATCTTTATAAAGATTGAATTGCGGATAACTACCGTCAATCGTATTTACACGTACATCAGGCACGATTAATCTACCCGTCATTGTGTCGCCAGATTTATTTATGAAATTCGATACTATTATTGAAAAAATATCATTATATGACACCTTGCATGTTTCTGATCCGGTATCAATGACAAAATTATCATCTGATGCTAGTGTCCGTCCCAATGAATTTAATTCATGAATTTGCATAGCATTCACTCTCCGTCAATGGATTCAGCTGCATATTTAATCAATGATTCTGCGTCATTGATTTTATCAGCATCAGTAATGATTCTGTCATAGCGCATGTTATCAGCAATGATCTGACCCGTTTCATCCACCTCGGAATATGTTACCGACATCCTCAATCCAACTGCATCATGAAATACCGTTACGCTAGTCACAATTTTCAATTTAAACCCCTCCCTCTCTTAATTGATTCAATATGATTTTCGGCAAGCGCACCATAATCTTGAGTTGATTGTATCACAGCATCCGTATTAATGTCAAGACGCTTGTTGGGAAAATCGCCCTGCTTCGCCTTAATTTCCCAGCCAAATTTCATTCCTGCATTACCACGCACCACAAAATAACTCTGATGTCTTTTGGCTACATAGCATTTACCGTCACCATACGCCTGAAGAAAAACTTGATATTGCGCCGTAGATATTGTTTCCGCAAATATTGGATCAAGCCATACATAACAACTTCCATAGTCACCAATAGTACCTTCGCCAATATCTCCAAACATAGGAGAAGCGGTTTCATATGCGTATAACAATCGATCAGAATAATTCTTGGTTTTAACGATACGATTTTTTGTTCCCCGAACCGTCAAATACCCACCAACTTCAACATCGGTTGCCGCATTAACATGATTCCACATTTTTATACCTGACGTTGACAAATTAAGCAGTACACCATTATTTTTGTCAAGAAAAGTTACACCTGCTGGGATACCATTAGTATTATCAATATCATACGAAACAAAGCTACCAGAACCAACACGTTGTGCATTTTGACCATTATTTTCAGGAGAATAAAACAGGATATTTCTCAATTTGATATATCCAAAGTTATTAATCTGCAACGCACATGTATTATTATCAAAGTCAGACATATTAATCGGTTTTTCACCAATTGCAACATCACCATATCGCCCCACGTGAAAACCCAAAAAACTCGTCCCGGTATCTATATCAATTGAACCGCCATTGATTATAATGTTTCTAGTCGTCAATATTCCATTGATTAAGTCCCATGCATTATACCCCAAATCATCTGACAAAACACCTGCCCTTATGAGCGTAGCGTCAAGTGTGCCGCTGGTAATAAAATCAGCCACAAATGAGCCGTCGATTGTCCATGCCGTTCTATACGGGCCAAGTATTCCATCCCGCGAAAAACCTATGCCGTTATTATTGATTCTAAGCACATTAACAGCAGTATTTTTATCCGTAGAATCCATGATAAAAATCTCTTCTGGCTTTCCATCTTCCCCAATTGAAAACATGACATATCCGCCACGATTGCCCGTGATAAGCTGTGTCGCATTTTGTACGCTTTCCGATACATTTTCCTTGGTTGCCATTCCGCTAGTGCTGTTGTTAATCATATCATGCATAGCATCAGACATAGTTGTTTTTGCATCACCAAGCTCAATTCTATTGTATTTATCAAGCAAAACATTATAATCTGTCTTGATAACCTGCATCTTAACGCGCGTTACACCCATCTGCTGAAAATGCACGTTCACGGTGTCGCATAGCAGTACCGTCTCCAATTCAGAATATTGAGCATATTCCGTAGTGTCTCGGAGATAGACAAAGTTAATCTCAATATTCTCAGCAGGAGTTAAGACCGCATAGGCATTTAATGCCGTTTTTGCTGCATCCCATAGTTGAGTTTCAGTAGGTGCATCATTAAACTTATCACTTAAATCAAGCGGAATAACCACAAGATCATCAGTTTTGAAAATTTCAATATTATTCTGCGATTGATCTGTTATGTTGCTTTCCGCATGAGTAGTTATCGGCATAGCACTTTTATTGATATTGTCAGAAACAACAATACCACTACCGCCAAGAACAACGCTTTCGCCAGTATCCGGATTTTTAAAAAATGGCACAACCGCATTATAGACTGATTCTAAGCTATATTCTTGATCATAATCAATCATATTAATTCCATAGATTATGTTGACATTTCTATCCACTCCACGATTTAGCCACAGCTTGACATTCCAATAATCCCATTCATACTCACCTTTTCCGTAGACATCCAAAATTGAATTAATCATGCCGCCTAGAGCGTTTCGTACATTAATTGGAGAATCAACAATAAAATTCCCTGCGACATTTTTATCCGTCCAAAAACTAAACGGATTTTCATTGAATGTTTCTGTCGCCATTCTGTTGATTGCTTCGCTACATGAAACAGCTTCAAACGGCTTTAAAATGATATGGTTCAACCTATAGGAAACGTGCCGTGCGTAGAAGGTTACGACCCCATCAATTTGAGCAGACCTAGCATAAATATCAAATGGCTGGACATCACCACTAGAATCATGAGTGCAAGTTACGATTCTTCCTTCTTGAATTTCAGAATAATGTTTACCGTTAATTGGATACTTGAAAACACACTCATATTGACCATTGCGCTCCTCTGTCACGTCGCAGCTAATGCAGTCTGAAAGTCTGCCAAGCCCCTCCGTCTCAAAATCCACTTCTGTTGATTCGTACAAAATTGGAATCATTTAATCCACCACCTCGGAGTGATTTCTACACTGGAGACGTTGCTTAGATTGTTTAGCCTGATTTCATTTTGTCCAGAAAGTAGGGAATAATCGTCCTGATTAAAACTCGCAAATTTAATTAGGTTACTCGCGTCACCAATATAATATTTCCCAGCTTCCATAGTTTCAATATCAATATACAGAAAATCAGTAAATGACGAAAGACTAATTGAATTTCCATTGATGGTAATAGTCCCGGCTGTAGTTCTTGCACTAGCAGTTAGCTTAATCAATGGCAATGAATTATTTCTTGTTGGATTGCTAATGCTAATTATGTTACCCGTAAATACCTGTACTGTTTCGCCAGACTTTAAAAATCGTTGTGGCTTACGGCTGAACACAATTTGAAACTTAATCATCCTACGAGTTTTATCTATGATTGGAGTTATAGCATCAGAGCAATATGCCTGATAAAATTCGGTCGTATGAAACGAATCTTCTAATCGCTGATAACCAATCTGTGCAAAAATATCATCCTTAAAACTTTTAAAATTTGAATCTGCATTATCTGCAAGAATTACGTTGTATGTGTTGATCGCATTGGGTATTCGCTTTTGAGGAATAAGAATATCGCCATTTCTCCCGGGAATACTCTGGACAGAATATTCCCACGGAGAAACGCTATCAGAATCTTTATCGTAAACATACATATCATAGTCACGTGTATCAACATTGCCAAACACAAAATAATCAATCATCCGAACACCGCCTTTTGCTGATTATTCCAGCGCACAAATT
>Ga0310691_10004367_pt1 | contig 15969 bp, 12 predicted proteins | sample 176DNAGHGlowgp2_FD_203887 | JGI IMG/M metagenome (GOLD analysis project Ga0310691, IMG submission 203887) | Sheep rumen microbial communities from Palmerston North, Manawatu-Wanganui, New Zealand - 1766 DNA GHGlow gp2 (v2) (version 2) | ecosystem: Host-associated > Mammals > Digestive system >...
GAAAGTGCGCGAACAGCTGCACAACATCGACCACCAAAGTCACTAAAAGCAGATACAGCAGTATTCCCAGCATCTCACTGAAAAAGCAGAACAGTACGTGCCCCACAGGCGTATTTGTCCATGGATAAGCGCCACCAAAGGTGAACACGAATGAGCCCGCCAGCAGCAACGAGTAAACAATATAAAACCAGATGGGGGAGCAGCCGAAGACAAAGGCCGTACGTTTGCCGAGATACCACACGGCAAGGCCGAAAATCGACAAAACAGCGATAGGGAAAAGCAAATTTCTCATAACAAATGGGTATTCTGGCTTGTCAATTTACATTTTCCACGCCTCGCGCACCTTCACCGCTATCGCCTCCTCGTCAAACCCGACTTCCTTGTAAAGATGCGGGATATCGCCATGGGAGATAAAACGATCAGGCAAGGCGATGTGTAGCAATCGATTAGAAAATGCGTGTTTTTCCATAAATTCCGAAATTTCGGAGAAGAGCCCGCCCTTTTCAGTGCCGTCCTCCACCGTAATCCACACGGAATATTGATTTGCAAATTTCTCTAACATCTCTCCGTCCATCGGTTTGAGGAACCGCACGTCATAGTGCGCCGCACGGATGCCTTCGGATTCCAACTGCGACAACACTTTTGCTACCGCGTTGCCCAAGGGTCCGAGGGTCAGCAGGAGCACTTTTTCTCCTTCGCGCAACAGCTGTCCTTTGCCGATGGGCAATGCCTGCGGGTCATTGTGCCAATCCGTCAGCACACCGCGGCCACGAGGATAACGAATCACAAACGGAAGTCCCTGATTCTTGGCATTTTGATAGGCGGTCAGCATCAGATTGCGCAGTTCATGCTCATTGAGCGGCGAGGCAATGATGAGATCCGGGATGCAACGCAGGAAAGCCAGGTCAAAAGAGCCCTGGTGCGTGGCCCCGTCCTCACCCACAAGTCCGGCGCGGTCAATGCAGAAGACGACGGGCAGTTTCTGCAGTGCCACGTCGTGAATCACCTGATCGTAACCGCGTTGCAGGAACGAGGAGTAGATATTGCAGAACGGGATGTAACCCTCTGTAGCCAAACCTGCCGCAAAGGTCACGGCATGTTGTTCGGCAATGCCTACATCAAAGACACGTTCAGGATAAACCGCATCCATGATGGTAAGGGAGCAACCCGTAGCCATCGCCGGTGTAATGCCGACAACTTTCTCGTCCTGACGGGCAAACTCCAGTATCGTGTTTCCGAAAACATCCTGATATTTAGGCGGTTGCACCTTATCTTCTGAATTGATGATTTTTCCCGTGCCAGGATCGAATTTCCCAGGGGCATGGTACTGGGTCTGGTTCTGCTCCGCTGCCTCCAACCCTTTGCCTTTCACCGTGAGGACGTGGAACAGTTTCAGTCCGGGAAGTCTCTTGAGGTCTCGCAGCGTCTTCACCAGATAGACCACATCGTGACCATCGGCAGGTCCGAAATAGCGATAACCGAGGCTTTGGAACCAGTTGCTGCCACCAAAAAGCCACCCTTTGATGGAGTTTCCCATCTTGCTGAAGAAATTGGTGACTTTGTTGGGATGGTTGGTGCGGAACGTGAAGAAATTCCAAAGGCGGCTCTTGAAACGGTTGTAAGCGGGCGACGTGGTGATGGAGAGCAGGTATTTGCTCATCGCACCGGTACTCTTGTCAATGGAAATCTTGTTGTCATTCAAGATGACCAGCATATTGACATCGCGGTAAGGAGCCTGGTTCATGGCTTCGAACGCCATTCCGCCTCCGATGGCGCCGTCCCCGATAACCGCAATATGGTTGCGTTTCATATCTCCCTCCATCTTGGCGGCCACAGCCATACCCAAAACGGCAGAAACGGATGTGGAGGAGTGCCCTGTACCGAAAGCGTCGTATTCGCTCTCTTCACGGCGCGGGAATCCGCTGATTCCCTGATAACTGCGGTTCGTGCGGAATTGTTCCTTACGACCTGTCAGAATCTTATGACAGTATGCCTGATGTCCGACATCCCAAATCAATTTGTCATTCGGAGTGTCAAACACATAGTGTATGGCCACTGTCAGTTCCACGACACCCAAACTGGAGCCGAGATGCCCCGGGTGCTGTGCCGTCTGTTCTATGATGAACTGGCGCAACTCGTCGCATAATTTCGGCAAGTCACTGACAGACAGCTTTCGCAGATCTTCAACAGATTGTATTTGTGATAACAATGTGCTCATCTCAGATTCGAAACATTATGATAAAAATCCTCCAATTGCTTGCAAATAACCGTATTATTATGATGAACCGAAATATAATGCTGGGCATTTTCACTGATAATACTGCATAAATCCGGCATAGCCACGCATTTGTTAATGACGGCGACAAACTCTTCCGGGGTGTTGGCGATAAACAGATGCTTACCATCCTGAACATCAAGGCCTTCCGCGCCAATGGAAGTGGTGATGACCACGCGACCGAGCGCCATAGCCTCCACAATCTTGATGCGGATGCCGCTGCCAGAGAGCAACGGAACCACCATGATGTCGTAATCCATCATAAACTCGTTGGCATTCGGCACAGCCCCCATCACCGTTACATTTTTGTCATGACGATTGCGGATGCTGTCAGGAATATCGTGACCCGCAAGGGTGAACGTCAAATCGGGATGGGCGGACAAAATTTCCGGCCACACCTCATCCAAAAACCACTCGATACCCTCCACATTCGGCGACCAATTCATACTGCCAAGATGGAACAATGTCGGGTGATCCGTGGCAATGTAATCGTCGTCCTCCATATCGTAATTGTCCACATCAATACCGAACGGAATGACCACTCCCGGAACATCGGGCGCCGTTCCATGAAAATACTGGTAATCCGGCTCGGAAATGGACATATAACCATCCACTTCGTGTAAAATCTTGCGTTCCACCCGTTTCAGCTGGTGGGCATTAATCCGATATGCCAGCTTTATGAATGGATTGCTTTCATTTTCAGACAGTCGCTCCCAAATCTGATGCTCAATATTATGCAGTCTCAGCAAAATTTTCGCCTTTGAATATTTCCGGAGCAACGGAATATAAGGAGCCATGTATATCGATTCGATGTGGATGATGTCAAACTGCTCATTCTTGAGAATTTCCACCAACTTTGAAGCCATGTTTTTATGGTAAAACCGCTCTATCTGATACGATTTGCCCGTAAAAAGTGTTCTCAAGGCTTCCATTTTGTGAGGCGTGGTGTCTATAAACACGGATTCAAAGCGGGTTTTCGCCAAATAGGACTTTGAAAACGCTGATACCACATACGGATGCTTGGGCGTGGCAACAGCGACCACTTTCACATCCATTCCACTTTCCAGCAGACATTTTGTGATGTTGTGAATGGCTATGCATCCCCCATCAATAGTAGGCAAAGGTGATTTATGACAAAGTTGCAGGATTTTCATGTCTGTTTTTAGAGAATAATTTTTTTTGTTTGATTTTTTCCAACCATTTGGTATATGTATCCGGAGAAAGCACGGCGGTGTCCATCGTGGCGTGGTAAGTCAGGAAGACACAGAGAGGCAACAAAATAAACGACGACATCCACGTCCCGAACCACACCGGCATTGTACTGCCGTTGGCGATCTTCTCCCCTATCACGGACAAGGCGAAATAGATCACAAAGAACAATACGGTCAAGACCAAAGGAATGGCTATTCCGCCTTTGCGGATGATGGAACCCAGAGGGCCGCCGATGAAGAAGAAGAGCAGGCAGGCCACTGCCAGACGATATTTCCGCTGCAACTCAATTTGATACGTCCACATGTATTTTGTCCTATACGTGGCTTCTGTATAGTTGAACTGCATGGAATAAATGAACGAGCGGGATGCGTTTTCGGCTTGGTTCAGCACTTTATCGCGAATATCGGGAGACAAAGCCGCCAGGTCATTGTTCATGGCTGTTTTCTGTTCTTTGAATTGGTCATTGTCCCGGACATACGTGTTGAAATAGTACAAATTGTTGAAGAACACATTCGCCGTGTTGCTCTCAAGGTCTTGGATTTGTTTCTTCATCGTGTCGATTTGGACTTTCAGCTGTTTGTTTGTCAGGGAAGAAGAATGCCCTTCAAACAATTCTGCATCCACCTTGCTCAAGGAGAAGTCCGACATGTCGAAACGTTTGTACTGTTTGTCGAAAGTGGCACGCATCAAAGGCAGTTGGGAGCGTTTGCCACGGTTCACCCCCATGGTTGAAGTCTCATCCCAGAAGGAGCCGTTCCTCAAAGTGAACAGGAGATAATGCTTGTCGGGGGTCACGCACATCGTGCCCGAGGCGGCGTATGTGACGGAGGTGTTGCCTTGGCGACGGGAGTGGTCGTAAATCAGGATATCTTTGACCGTCTCCCCGTCCGGCATTTTCTTCCCCACCAGAATCGAATAGTTGTCAAAACCTTCATAGAAGACACCCTCCTCGATATTCAAAGCGGGTTTCTGTTCCTGAATATCGTACAATAACATTCTGAGTTTCAGTGTCGCACGAGGGATTACCTGATCGGAGACCAAAAAAGAGATTATGGTGATGAAAACGGTCAGTATGGCCAGCGGGGTCATCATTTTACGGGTAGAGATGCCTGCCGACTTCAAAGCCACGATTTCATAACGTTCGCCCATGTTTCCGAAAGTCATCAACGAGGCCAACATCACAGCCAGTGGAAAAGCCATAGAGGAGAGTGAAACAGCTGCAAAGAACAACAGTTTCAACATCACAGAAACTTCCAGGCCTTTGCCCACAAGCTCATCCACCCATTTCCAGACAAACTGCATGAGCAGCACAAACAAGGCCACAAAAAAGGTCAGGAAAAAGGGGCCGAGAAAGTTCTTACAAAGGTATTTGTTGATGATTTTCACGAGAGAAGATATTAGTAATCTCCCAACGTCTCCGGGAGTTGGGCCAAGGCGGCGGCGGCTTGCTCGTCGTTAGGAGGCGTGCCGTGCCACTTATGCGTACCCATCATGAAATCCACACCCTGTCCCATCTCGGTTTTCATCAGGATGGCTATGGGTTTTTGGTTTCCGGCGAGCGTTTTCGCCAATTTCAGCGTCTGGATACAGCTTTTCATGTCATTGCCGTTCATCTCCAGAACCATCCATTGGAAAGCCTGGAACTTGGCGCGGAGATTGCCAAGATTCATCACAGAATCCGTACTGCCATCAATCTGTTTTTTGTTGTAATCAACAGTAACAATCAGATTATCAACATGTTTTGAGCCAGCAAACATCAGCGCCTCCCAGTTTTGGCCCTCCTCAAGCTCACCATCGCCAGTAAGCGCATACACCAGATGCTTGTCTTGGTTGGCCTTCTTCGCCAAAGCTGCACCAATGGAGACGGACAACCCCTGGCCAAGAGAACCTGAAGCCACGCGAATGCCCGGAAGGCCTTCTACCGGAGTGGGATGGCCCTGCAAACGGGTACCCAGCTTACGAAACGTTGCCAACTCCGAAACAGGAAAATAACCGCGGCGTGCCATAACACTGTACAACACCGGACTGATGTGACCGTTGGAAAGGAAAAACATGTCCTCGCCGTTTCCTTCGCGAGTGAAATGTTCAGGGTCAATCTCCATCACGTCAAAATAAAGTGCGGTTAAAAAATCGGCACAACCCAAAGAGCCGCCCGGATGCCCAGACTTGGCACCGTGAACCATACGGATGATATCTCTGCGAACTTGTGCGGCAACATCTTGTAATTTGTTGATTTCCATAATGATATATTGTATTCGTTTTTTTTACTTTGATTACATACCTTAATATTAAAGATGCGGCAAAGGTACATAATTTTCAATAACGAACAAACACATAAAATAATAAAAGCGTTGAAATTGAACCCGGCATTTTTCTTCAAAAATCCCGGCACGGCGGATCATTCCACACGCTTCAAAAACTCGGACATAATTTTCGGCATCGGATATTTTTCGATGTCGTCAAAACAGACAACAACTTGGTTTTCTGATAGTTTTGGCAGCTTTTTCACGTTTTTGACATAAAACGCCGCATGGATAACTTGATGGCTCAAGGTTTCACGGGTGGAAAAAAAGGACTTTTTTGACGATGCCTCGGAATCGCCCTCTGAAAGCGGGAACTGATACATGTTTTTCCAAATGTCGGAGCCGGTTCGTTTTTCTATTATCGTTTGATTGTCAGACAGATAAACAGTATAATGGAAATAGCGGTGCTTCAATTCGGATTTCCTTTTCTTGACGGGCAAAACATCAACCAGATTGTTTTTGTGCGCATAACAACTTGACAGAAAAGGACATCCGTCACAGTCAGGGTTTCGGGGCACGCATTGCATGGCACCGAAGTCCATGGCCGCCTGATTGAAGACACCGGGCTGGTCGGAATCAATCTGCGTTTCGCATATTTCCGTAATTTTCTGTATTGCAGATTGTTGCGTCACATCATCACAAACTCCGAAAATGCGGCTGACTATGCGGATCACATTGCCATCAACCGCAGGGTAAGGCAGGTGGAAAGCAATGGAAGCAATGGCGGCGGCAGTGTATTTCCCGATACCTTTGAGAGACAGAATCTTATCGTATTCTTTAGGGAACTGCTCATGATACACCGTCATAATCTCGCGAGCGGCGGCGTGCATATTGCGGGCACGGGAGTAATAACCAAGTCCTTGCCACACTTTCAACACGCGCTCTTCATCGGCTTCAGCCAACGCCTTGACGTTCGGAAAGTTATCAATAAACCGAAGATAATAATCCCAACCCTGCTGTACGCGGGTCTGCTGCAGGATGATTTCGGAAACCCAGATTTTGTAGGGGTCGGTTTCGCCGCGCCACGGCAGGTCGCGTTTGTGGTCTTCGTACCACGAAACCAGTGTGTCGGCAAAGGCAGCCATCAGTTGCCCTGTATCAGTTGGAAGAGCTGGTCCAGATTCGGGGTGAGGATGATTTCCGTGCGACGGTTCTTGGCCCGTGCTTCGGGCGTGTTATTCACATCCAAAGGCAGATACTCGCTCCGTCCGGAGGCGGACAGACGCGTGGGGGCGATGTTGCCGTTTTGCAGAAGCGCTTTCACCACAGCGGTGGCACGCATCACGCTCAAATCCCAGTTGTCCTTGATTTGGCCGCTGCCACGGTAAGGCACATTGTCTGTATGACCCTCGATGAGCACGGATATTTCCGTCTCATTTTCAAGGACTTTGGCTAACTGTTTGATGGCGTTGAGACCTTGCTCGTTAATGGTCCAGCTACCGGAGGCGAACAACAGCTTGTCGTCCATGGAGACATATACTTTGCCGTCTTTCTCATGCACGTTCAGTCCGCTGCCTTCGAATCCTTTCAGGGCGTTGCTCACCTTGTCTTTCAAGGCTTTCACCTCCGCGTCCTTCTGTGCCAAAATACTCTGCATCTCATTGATACGCTGTTCTTTAATGGCTAATTCGGCGCGTGCTCTTGTTAGCGAATCCTGCTGCATAGCGAGCATTTTCTCTTTCACGCTCAACTCGTCCTTGTATTTGTCGAGGTTGCCGAGCAGGTCGTTGATAGTGCTTTGGTTGGTGGTGGAAACATCAGCGAAATTCTGCAGCAACTCGTCATAATCTTTCTTCGCTTTCTCGTATTCCCGCTCCGCACCACGTGCCTGCCGGTAAAGACGCATGGTGTCCGCGAGAAGTTGTTCCATCTCGGCGGTCAAGCTGCTCAATTGCGCGGTCAGGCTCTTTTTGGCATCCTGACAATTCTTATTTTCGGATGTCATGAACGTCAACTCGTCCTGACTTCTCTGATATTTCATCTGCAGCTCGTTGTATTTCTGTTTCGTGACACAGCTTGCAAGAATTGCCGTCAATGATAGAAAAAAGATAATGGTTTTAAGTGTTTTTTTCATATTTCGGATTATTATTTGCAATAAACCGCAAAAATAAGACATTAAAGGATTGTTTTGTTGAAATATGCGGGAAAGATATAAACAATGGATTTTGAATAAATCTCAAAGGGCGACAACCTCGGTCATAGGCACTTTGCGCAAGGCATTGGTGATGCGGTCGGCATCGCGCTGACGCACGGAAATGGTGTATATGCATTGCATATAACTTTGTCTGTCAAGCACTTGAACTTCCGGATCTTTCAAAATCTGCATAATGTCGTTCATCTTCACATATTCGAATGTGACGCGGTAGGTTTCCTGGATAGTGCGCTCCTCAATGACGGCTGCATCCAGAGCCTCGCGGGCAGCCACCTTGTAGGCATTTTGCAATCCGCTGACACCCAGCTTGATACCACCAAAATAGCGGACCACTATCACCAAGGTGTTGGTCAGGTCCTTGGAGAGCAGCTGACCATAGATGGGGCGCCCTGCCGTGCCTGACGGCTCCCCGTTGTCATTGAGGCGGTAGGCGTCTTTGTGCGGACCCAGAATGTAGGCATAGCAGTGGTGCCGCGCATCCCAATGCTTCTTCTGGATCTCGGCAAGCCGCTGCTTCACCTCCTGCTCGTTCTGCACAGGGAATGCGTAAGCCAGAAACTTGCTCCGCTTCTCGCTGTAGCTGCCTTCCGCCGGCTTGGCAATGGTTTTATAGCTGTCGTCGAACATAAATCAACCGATTATCGTCAATAATTACCGTTTTTTGGGGGATTCCTGGCATCTTCGGGGCGGGAAGGCCACTGCCCCAAGTCTGGTTCCCCATCAGAATCCGCGCCTCGTCCCATAATTCCGCCTCCAAAAATTTCTCCAATGTCTTCCTCCCGCCTTCAACAATAACAGATTGTATGTTAAGATGATACAATTTCTCTACAGCTTCCTTCGCATGGTCGGGCAGCGGAGTGCAGGGCAGTGGCGAAAACAGCTCTTCGCCGCGTTGCATCACAAACCGTTGCGGATCCTTGCCCGGATATTCGCGGGTGGTGAGCTGCGGACGATCGTTCTGCATTGTTCGAAATCCAACCAATATGGCATCCTCCTCACCGCGCCATTTGTGGGAAAGCACTTTCAAAGCGGGATTGGTAATCCAGTAGGAGGTCGCATCGCCAGTGCTTCGGTCAATGTCCATGAATCCGTCGAGGGTCTGAGCCCATTTCAGGATGATGTAGGGACGATGCTTCCGATGGAACGTGAAGAACCGTTTGTTAAGTTCTTCGCACTCTTCGCGGCAGACATTCTCCACCACTTCCACGCCAGCCGCGCGCAGTTTGCGCACACCGGCGCCGTTCACCTTGTCGTGGTAGTCGATAGAGCCGATGACCACCTTGGGGATGCCGTGGCGGATGATGGCGTCGGCACAGGGCGGCGTCTTTCCGAAATGCGAACAAGGCTCCAAATTGACATAAAGCGTGCTTTCGTTCAGTAACGCTTTGTCTTTCACGGAATTGATGGCATTGATTTCCGCATGTGACTCCCCGCAGCGATGGTGGTAGCCTTCTCCTATAACCATGCCCTCATGCACAACAACCGCTCCCACCATCGGGTTGGGACTCGTCTTCCCCAAACCCAAGGCGGCCAATTGCAAACACCGGCGCATATAGGTTTCGTCACTCATGCCCTATTGCTGTTTTAAGAAATAAGACAGCGGCTGTAACTGACGGTCAAAGTGAAAATACTGACACTGAACAAGATGCGAATCATCGCCATTAAAAACAGCGTAAAATCTGTCTCGATTGTAAGGTTCATTTTTCGCTCTCTCCATACCGCCTACAATGGCATCGAGATAGTAAGGGTCCATTTCCAGTTTGCGGTACATATCCAACGTTGTTTTATTGCCATCAACATCAGTTAACGTTATGGTTTTGAAGTGGTTGAACTTTATGATGGAATCTTTGGCACCGTTTGTCATATTGGAGACATATAACTCATAATTCTTATCCCTGTATTCGGAAAGCATGTCCAGCAGTTTTGCCGTATCATAATCCGTAATTTGCTCTTTATTAATGTTGTACAAACTAAAGAATCGGGCACCCGTTTTTTCCACATAGTAAGATTCTTCGGGATGTTCGAAATCTTCCACCTGCAGGGATTGTATGCGGGTGATCTTTGTCGAGAAGAGGTCGCAGCTGTACCATTCAACGGGATTGTAAGCGTAAAAGGGGGTCAGGAAGCCCCGGAATCCGGGGATATGGACGATACAGGGTTCGTCAAAGCCTTCCAGAATGGCAAAATTGGCCACGTTATCCATCGTGGAGGGTCCCATGTAGTAGGTCTTCACATTCCGTTCCTTTTTGAAGAATGGGATGCCGAACAGCTTGAATTTCGGGGCGTTTTGGTAGATTTCTACCTTGATGGCATTCACGGACATCATTTTGTTGATGTTGGACTGTGCGGTTTTGGCCACGATTTGCTGGAGGGTGATGTTATGGATGGTGGAAAGCAACTCGTCCATCTTTTGCGACATGGCCTTGACGGAATCTTGGACATACCACCCGTCATCGTGCCTCACCAGAAGGGCGTGCATGCCGGTCATGTCGGCGATGAAGATTTTAGTGATGTTGTTGGTGTCTTTGACGGCAAACAGTTCGGAGGTGGGTTTTACTTTGCCGATTTTCCCGGTTTTGGCCAGGATCAGGCACAGACATCCAACGAGCAGCAAACAACCTAAGATAATGGCGATAATTTTCTTTTTCATATTGTCAAAACGGATTTCAGGCCGCAAAAATACACTTTTTTCCGACTGGCGGCGAGGATGAATGTTGAATGTTGAGGCGATGAAACGATGAAGGCCGATGAAACGGTTAACGGGCGAAATAACCGGCCACGGCACCATTCCCCTTCTTTTAGAAGGGGTGGCCGTAAGGCCGGGGTAGTAATATAGACTGATTGGCCGCAGGCCATCATTGTGAAAAACAGATAAAGAGACGATTAGATGACACGATGATACGATGGCTTTAACCCTTGAACCTTGAAACCTGAAACTCGAAGATTGAAAATCTTAAATGTTAACAGTTAAATAACAACCAGAAAAAAATATTTTTTATTTTCAACAACGTGTCGTAAAAGAAAAAATGTATTTTTGCGGCGTATTATTTTATTCATCAAAACCAAAAAAACAATAAGTTATGGAAAAAGAGAATCAAATAGAAGAAGCCCGGAGATACGTGGCCAATGCGGAAGAGGCCATCAAAAAAGCCAACTATGATCCTGAATTGAACAGCTATACAGACAGCAAGTACATCAAGGCGGCCGGGGACTATCTTTGGAAAGGATGCTTGATTGCCCTTGACGCTGTGTTTGATGTGCGCAAAGGGAAAGGCCGCCCTTCGATTGACAAATACAAGATGGCTGTTGCCAAACGTGACAAAAAGCTGCTGAATTCCGTGAATATAGGCTATGATCTCATGCACCTTGTGATGGGTTACGACGGCAACAAGGACAAGAAAGTCTGTGACAGAGGTTTCGAGTATGCCAACGCCATCATCGACTATTGCGAAAAGCTGCTTCCCGTGACGGTTTGCGCGTGACGGTGTGCGGTTTACGATTTACGAAGGGCGTGGCCGGGGGCTGCGCCCTTGTTTCAAGTTTCAAGTTTCAATTTCAAAGTTCAAAGTTCAAATATCGCACGTCACACGTCATACGTCTCATCGCTTATCAACACCTCCTCCATTTTTGTTCATAACAATTTCGGTTTGCCTGCAGATTGTTTGTAACAATTTTATTATCAACAAAGTATAAAGAATATTAATAAGTTTAACATTGTTGATAAAAAAAATTGATGCAAATTGCATTTATATAGTGAATTATATATTTTTGTGAGTTAAAATGTCTGCATTGGTTTTTGCCCTTTCAGACAATGCCAAAATGATTGAAATGTGTAATAAAATCTTATATTTATGAAAAAAATTTTATCTTTTTTGCTTTTTGCGCTCTGCCTGACGGTGGCGGCGAATGCGCAAAGTTCATGTGAAACGCCCACCAACGTTACTGTGACCCCCGGTGCTACTTCCGCCACCGTGAGCTGGACTGGAAGTTCAGAGCAATACAATGTTCTGTATTCAAGCAACTTCTATTGCAGTGCAGATGATATTGATGGCTGGGCAATCTATGACGTAGATGGTGATGGTTACAGCTGGTATCTGGCGAACAATGGCCGTTCTGGTGCCGACGATGATATTGCGTTTGTTTCAGATAGCTACTACTACGGTGCATTAGATCCTGACAACTGGCTCATCACACCCATAATTAACCTTGGCGGCACCATGAGTGTCTGGATGAAGTCTTATTCCCCCTCTTATTTGGATACGTTCGCCATCTATCTTACCACAGACCTTAACTTTAACGAAGTAGAGGATTTCAATATCCCATTGGTTGTAAAGAGCGTAGCACCTGATGAATGGACAGAGTACACCGCCGATTTGAGCGCCTACGCGGGCCAGCAGGGATACATCGCCATTCGTCACTTCAACAGCTATGATCAGTATGCGCTTTTGATGGATGACTTCCGTGTTGACGGAGAAGGGATAATGCTATCCAATGTCAGCAGTCCCGTTGAACTTCCTGGTCTGATACCGGAAGCGCAATACCAAGTGCAGGTGCAGGCCATCTGTACCAGTGGTGTGTCTGAATGGTCGGATCCTGTTGAATTCACCACCCACGGTCTCTGCGATGTCCCCTCCAGCCTCAGCGTGACCCCCAGTGCCACTACTGCCTCATTAGAATGGACGGGCTACCAGGACCAGTACACCGTGAGATACCAAACGCTTGAATCGTACAATTCGTATTTGGCCAGTGGTATGGCCACTGTCACGTTAACGATAGGCGATGTGTGGGGTGATGGCAGCGGCTATCAGATGCTGCTGGATGCGGACGCTACCGCCTACGGTGACATCATACCCGAAACCGGTGGCTTGACCAACAGTGGAGATGCCTCTGAAGCGGTTTATGCCGAATTTGAATACAAGATTCCTGCCAATGCGGACGGATTGCTCAACACTTCGAATATTGTGCTTAACAACAGCGTCACTATTTCCATCCCTGCCGGCATCTACGACTTTTGCATTACAAACCCCACCCCTGGCGACCGGATGTGGATTGCCTCTAATAACGGTACGGTAAATGGCCGTGAGGACGACTATGTGTTTGAGGCTGGAAAAACATACGAGTTTGAGGTAACGCCTCATGGTAGTAATGACGGAGTTGATGTGACAATTACGAGTAATATTCCCGAAGACAGCTGGACCAAGGTGACCAATGTCAGCAATCCTGCTGAAATCAGCGGTCTTAATCCGGAAACCACCTACGTTGTGCAGGTGCAGGGCATCTGTGAGGACGGCGTGACCGCATGGTCGGAGCCCGTGGAGTTCACCACCGAGGAGGAGACGGAAGAACCCTGTGTCATCAACACCATCGAAATCACCGGCTTCACCGAGCCCGTGTATGGCGCAACCCCCGACTATGACGTGGAGGTGCCTGCGGATGCCAATTACACACTTGGCAATGTGAATTGGATGGCATATAATTACTCCATGTTCACAACAATCTTTATGGCGAATACGTATTATATGACCATTTATATAACCCCTAATGAGGGTTGCTCCTTCTCCGAGGATGTGACAATGACTATTAATGGCAGAACCGACCTTGTTGATGTAGATTATGGTTGGGTGACGGAAAATGGTGATTATGAATTCTTCTCCATCGATTACACCCTTTCTGCTCCTTCCACTTGCGAAACTCCCACCAACCTTACCGCCACGAACATCACCGCCACTTCCGCTAAACTGGGCTGGACAGGAAATCTCGAACAATACACTGTGAGATACAAAGACGACGCTGCCTCTGACTGGACTACGGCAACCACGGCCAACAGCACCCTCGCACTCACCGGCCTTACCCCGGCAACCACCTACACGGCTCAGGTGCAGGGAGACTGCGGCAGCGGCGCCAAGTCTGTGACCGACTGGTCGGAGCCCGTAACCTTCACCACCCTTTCCGGAACCGTTGAACCCGACGAGTGCAGCCCTGCAGTGGACTGCGACGGTATCAGCTACCCGACGGTGAAGATCGGCGATGTCTGCTGGATGACCAAGAACCTGGCCGCCGAAGCGTGCGTGACCACTGGCAACGTCTATTCCTACGTGAACGACCAGTTCCCGGATGAGGATGCAAACGTGGAGACCTACGGTCTGCTCTACGATGAGGAAGCCGCCTTTGCCACGGGTATCTGTCCCGAGGGCTATACGCTGCCCACCACGGAGCAGTTCGAGTATCTGAAGAACAACTTCACGGTCGAAGAGCTGCGCAACAGCACGGGCTGGGTAGTCAACACCGGCACCAACGGCACGGGCTTCTCCTGGGACGGTTCCGGTTTCCGCAACGGCACGAGCGAAACCTTCGATCACATGCTCATGGAGGGCTACCTCTGGGCCGTGGATATGACCAGCGGCACCCCGCAACCCGCTATGTACAAGATGATGTACTACTGTAACGAGATCGTCCGCGTCTATGACTTCAACGGCATCAGCGCCAGCATCCGCTGCGTCAAGATTGCGGAGCCGCAACCGGAACCGGAACCAGAACCGGAACCGGAGACTTTCACCTGCGGAACTGACAACCTCATTATCGGTGAAAATAGCTACGAGACCGTTCAGATCGGCACCCAGTGCTGGACCAAAACGAACATGCGCGAACCTGTTGGAGAAGAAATTGTATCTGGCAATACGGAATACCCCGCTACGGAAGCTTACCGTTTTAAGGTTCCCTCAAGGGACTTGGCTATATACGGTTATCTGTATAACTGGAAAGCGGCGAATATGGTTTGTCCTACGGGCTGGCATTTACCGACTGACGCGGAGTGGACTCAGATGGAGAATGTAGTTTCAACTATCCCGATTGATCCTGATGCTACAGGTGAGCGTGGCGACCATCTCGGAAAACTGGCTGCCTATGACGAGAATTGGGATCCTTCGAGCACACCCAATACACCCGGATATACGGAACCTTTTGATGATCGCAATGTGTCAGGATTTTCTGCAAGACCTATGGGTTATTATTGGAGAGGTTTCGATGCCCAGACTCGTTACGCACAATTTTGGACCGCCACTGAGAATCCTGAAGACAACACTAAAGCTTACGACCGCTGGATGGGTTACTTATATACATCTGTGCAAAGATATAGTCATTCAAAAACCATTGGTTATTCTGTCCGCTGCCTCCGCGATGCTGAGCCCGGCGGTGAAGAACCCGGCGGTGAGGAACCTACCTCCTTCAACTGTGGCACCGACCCCCTCATCATCGGTGAAAACAGCTACGAGACTGTTCAGATCGGCACCCAATGCTGGACCAAGACGAACATGCGCGAAACGAAGGACAAAAACGGTAACGACTTTATCAATGGCATTTCGGCTGCTGCAGGCAGCTTTGACGAATATGAAGATGCGGTGATCTACATCCCTACAGCGGAGAAGTGGAACGAGAATAACTCATCTGTCACCTACAATAACAATACTTTCGGTTACTACTACAATTGGACGGCCGCCAACAACGTTTGTCCCGTCGGTTGGCACCTTCCGAGTGATGAGGAGTGGACGCAGTTGGAAACTTATGTGAGTAATGCTCAGGAAAGTACTGTTTATGTTTATCGTTGTGATCAGTCTGATGCCACCTCGATTGCAAAGGCGTTGGCCTCCAAGACGGATTGGAGAAACGTGAATGGGGAGTGTTATCCTGGTGACCAGAGTGTGAAGCCGAACAATGCCACGGGCTTTTCCGCCGTTCCGGCAGGCAACTGCTTCGGTTCGTCGTTCACCAACGCGGGCTACAACGCCATCTTCTGGAGTGCTACGCAGTACGCGAGCAACCCGTACTACGCCTACTACCGCAGCCTGTACTACAGCGGCGCGTACGTGACCAGGTACACCAACGGCAAGTACTACGGATATTCTGTCCGCTGCCTCCGCGACTCAGAGTAGTTAGCAGTTAGAAGTTAGTAGTTAGAAGTTAAGGGCGTGGCCGGGGGGCTGCGCCCTTTTTCGTTAATGCTGAATGACGATGAAGCGATGAAGCGATGA